>Ga0210384_10001188_pt1 | contig 36355 bp, 33 predicted proteins | sample IncBWH2MmetaG_FD_160574 | JGI IMG/M metagenome (GOLD analysis project Ga0210384, IMG submission 160574) | Forest soil microbial communities from Barre Woods Harvard Forest LTER site, Petersham, Massachusetts, United States - Inc-BW-H-2-M | ecosystem: Environmental > Terrestrial > Soil >...
CCGTGGGATATCGAAGGCCGAGCCCTCAAACATTGCGTTGGCCGTTCTCGTGGTGTTGCTGTACGGGACGCTGGTGCTCGCCGAACGGCGATCGGGGCACGTCATCATGCTGCTCGTCGGGTTGTTCGCGGCAGGCATGCCCGTCCTCCATATGAGGGGGGCACATTACGGCGAGATCGCCAAGTCCACCGGCGGCTTCTTCTTCGTCTGGACACTCTGGGCGCTCGGCGGGCTCGGGGGCTTCACCTTCATCCTCTCGGCGCAGGGACTGTGGAGTCTACGACGGGGCCAGCCCCGGCGCACGCCCGCGCCTTAACTTCCGAATAACGCCTTTGGATGGCACATGACGGGGGATACACCCTCCTTCCCTCTCTGGCAAGTCCTTGCCCAACGTTCAACGTTCCAACCTGTAAACGTGCAAACTCTCCTTCTGCTATCCTGAACCCATGCAGTCCTTGCGCCTCAATCCCATCCTCAACACCGACTCCTACAAGCTCACCCACTGGTGGCAATATCCCCCCGATACCCGCCACATCTATTCCTACGTCGAATCCCGCGGCGGCATGTTCGACGAGACCATGCTGGCCCTGCTCCAATACATCATCAAATCCAACTTTGCCGGCCAGGTCTTCACCCTCAACGACGTCGAGGAGGCCCGCCGCGTGGCCCACGCGCACTTCAACGGCCACCCCAAGTCCTTCAACTACGACGGCTTCAAATCCCTTTACGCCAAGCATGGCGGCCGCCTCCCCTTGCGCATCCGCGCCATCAAGGAAGGCACCGTCGTCAAGAGCCAGAATGCCCTCATCACTATCGAAAACACCGACCCCGAATTCTATTGGCTCACCAACTGGGCCGAAACCGTTCTTCTGCAGGTCTGGTATCCCATCACCGTGGCCACGCTTTCCCGCGCCATCAAGCAAGTCATTGGCAAAGCTCTTGTCCGCACCGGCGATCCCTCGCTGCTTCCCTTCAAGCTCCACGATTTTGGTTTCCGCGGCGTTTCTTCCAAGGAATCCGCGGCCATCGGCGGCGCCGCACATCTCCTCAATTTTCTTGGTACAGACACGCTCGCCGCGATTCAGCTTCTCAACCAGTTTTATTCCGCCGATCTTTCCGCCACCAATCCCGCTGATTGCGCCGGCTACAGCATTCCCGCTTCCGAGCATTCCACCATCACCGCGTGGGGCGAAGCCGGCGAGCTCCAGGCCTACGCCAACATCCTCGAAAACTGCCCCGAAGGGCTCGTCGCCTGCGTCAGCGATTCCTACGATGTCTACAACGCCGTGCGCAATCTTTGGGGCGGCGCGCTCCGCGAAAAAGTCTTGAAGCGCAACGGCACGCTCATCATTCGACCGGACTCCGGCGATGCCGTCACTGTCCTCGAGGAACTTTTCAAAATTGTCAGCGAAGTTTTCGGCTACGAAGTCAACCGCAAGGGCTGGAAAACCACCGTGCCCTGCGTGCGCTTCATTCAAGGTGATGGCGTGAACTTTTACACCATCCAGAACATCACCGCGCAGCTCACGCGCAAAGGCTGGTCGCAGGATATCTGGAGTTACGGAATGGGCGGCGCGCTCCTGCAGCAAGTGAATCGCGACACGCTGCGCTTTGCATTGAAATGTTCCGCGATCGACCGCAACGGCCACTGGCACAACGTCTACAAAAATCCCAAGCAGGATCCATCCAAAGCCAGCAAAGGCGGCCGCTTCAATCTCATCCAAAACGGAAGAGAGTTCGCCACCGTCGAAGTCGTCAATGGTGATTCCGCCCCGCCCAATAACGCGCTCGAAACCGTTCTCGAAGACGGAAAACTTTTGCGCGAGCAAACTCTCGCCGAAGTCCGCGCCATCGCCACTTCCTTCGACACATATCTGGATCCCGCGAAAATCTGAAAATATACGATCGACTTTTGCGAATTAATTATTATGGACGTTTTTTCTAGCGCAGCAGCAAATTGGATTGTGCGGATTTATTTTGACGATAGGTTTTTCTCGCGCAGAAGAAACCGCTGAATTTTCCCCGTCACCGTTTTCGGCAGCTCGCCGTGGAATCGCACTTCGCGCGGCACTTTGTAGTTCACCAGCCGGGCCCGCACATGCGCGCAAATTTCCGCCGCAATCTTTTCCGATCCTTCGCTCTCCCCGCGCAACACCACGTGCGCCACCGAGTACATCAGTCCGCGTGCATCCGTTTCGCCAACCACGGCGCATTCCGCCACCAGCGGATGTCCCAGCAGCGCATTTTCCACTTCCATCGGCGAGACCCACATACCCGCTACTTTCAGCATGTCGTCGGCGCGCCCGCAGTAGCGGAAATAGCCGTTCAAATCGCGGACAAATTTGTCGCCGGTGACGACCCAATCGCCGCGCTTTGTGCGCGCAGTGAGCTCCGGGATTTTCCAGTAGCTTTCGAAGGCGCTTGCCCCGCGGACCCAGAGATTGCCAATCTCGCCGTCGGGCACCGGCTCGCCAGCGTCATCCACAATCTTGAGTTCGTAGCCGGGGACAGCGGAACCACAGCTTCCGGGAATGCATTTTCCCGGGCGGCTGGAAATAAAAATATGCAGCATTTCCGTGGAACCGATGCCGTCGAGGATTTCGATTCCGAATTTCTTTTTCCAGCGTTCGAAAATCTCCGCCGGAAGAGTCTCTCCAGCAGAGACGCACTGCCGCACCGAGGAAAAATCCGCCGCGGAGTCGCTCTTCTCGATTTCACGCAACACGGCCGCGTAAAACGTGGGCACGGCAAAGAAAACCGTTGGCCGATGGCGCGCGACGAGTTCCAGAACCTGATCGACTTTGCTTCGTTCGGGATTCAAGACGGTTTTTGCGCTTGCCGAAAGAGGGAAATACATTCCGTTTCCCAAACCGTACGCAAAAAATAGCTTCGAAACGGAAAAAGTCACGTCGTCTTCGCGCAGGCCGAGAACCGCTTGCGCATAATTGCGGCTGGTCACGAGCATGTCCCCGTGGCGATGCACGGCCGCCTTGGGCGTACCGCCGCTTCCGGAAGTGTAAAGGAAGAATGCGGGATCCCGCGCCGAAGTCACGGCTGGCACGAGCCGCTCGCTCGCTTCATTTGTCCACTCGCTCCACTTCGCACATTTCACGCCGGCGGCATGGATGTCTTCCTCACCGGCCACGACGATGGGCATTTGGGGCCGCTTGCTCGAAGCGGGCAAAAATTCCGGGAGCGCTTCGGAATGGACAATCGCGGCGCTTGGCTCGCTGTTCTCAATGTAATGAATGAAGTCGGCGGCGCGCGCAAAAGGGTTGACGGGAACAGCGACTGCGCCGATTTTTGCCGTGCCAAAGAATGCGGCGATAAACTCGGCAGAATCCGGCAACAGAATCAGGACACGGTCGCCGCGAGCTACGCCTTGCGCGAGCAAGGCATTTCCGACGCGATTCGAAAGCTCCGCGAGTTCGCCGTAGGTCACTGCGCGCGGATCGCCGGCAATGGCCACGCGATTCGAATGGCGTTGCGCCGGCTCATCCAGAAAATGCTCAGCCACATTGAAGTGTTCCGGAAATTCCACCTGCCCAGACTCTGCTCCGAGCGTCATTTCCGCACGAACAGAACACAGTAGCTGTCGCCCGGCCAGTCGTTCACGACTTTTTCGACTTGCAAACCGGCGGCAGTAAGCTCCTCAATCACAATTTTTTGCGGGATTCCGTGGCCACCGCGGTTCGCGGGAACTCCTTCCACCGGTTCAAGCCCGGACCGCGGAGGAAACTCGATGATCGCCAGCCGTCCGCCGGGCTTCAAAGAGCGAATGAGATTCGCATTGAACTCCGCAGGCTTTGTCAGGTGATGATAAACGCGCCGTAAGAAAATCGCGTCGCAACAGGCCACCGGCAAATTCGTATCTGCTTCCGCGCTTTCCACCACGGTCACATTTTGCAAATTTCGCTTCTTGATCTCGGCTTTGAGTTCCTTGAGCTTGGCTTGATCAATTTCAGTGGCAAACACTTTTCCGGAAGGGCCGACGCGTACAGCCGCTGCAAAGGAGTAGCTGCCGTCTCCGGCACCAATGTCCGCCACGATCGTGCCTGGCTTCCACTGCATCAGGGCAGCGAGCCGCGCGATTTCGTCCGCGGCATCGGCATTCAGCTGGATGGTAAACGCAGCAGAGAGGAGCAGGGCGAGCACAAGGAAGAACGACCGTTTTCGATTCATGGCAGATTCACCTTATTTGGACGTTTCAGCCAAAGTTCTGGCTTCCGCAAGTGGAATAGCTGCTCCGCCCCGCAGTTTCATTTTGCCGCGCCAGTCATCGGAAACAACCAGCGCAAGAGCAAATGCGTGGGCCAGTACAGCAGGCCGAACGCGCCGAAATAAACCACAGCGAGATGCAAGGGAGCTGGACCCCAGGCGCGATGAAACAGCGGATCGCGAAAGACATAATTCACATTTAGTTCCGCGGGTAGGAATCGCGCAACCACAAAAAGCACGGCGGCGATGGCCGCCTGCAACGCCAGAGCGCGGCGGTCGTATCCCACTTTGCGCAAGGCCCAGAACATGGCCACCGGCAGGCCGACATGAAAGCTAGAGAGCAGCCGCACCCAAAGCGGATAGCGTGTGTCCCACATGTAGCCGGTGCCGCCGACCAGAAATCTTCCGGTAGTCAGCCGCCAGCCGACATCCAGGGCCCAGAAGATCCCGGGTGCAAAGGAACTTACCGCCTGGCTGGAGATGAGCAAGGAACTGCCCCACCAGAGGCCAGCGAATCCCAGGATGACTGCGATGTCGCAGAGGTGCACCAGATTCATCCAGCCCCACACCCGTACGTAAGCGGGCAGCCAAACTACGATCCACAGCAAGCCAACCCACTTCAGAATTGGGAACGTGTTAGTGCCGAAACTCATTCGCCTGCTTCTCTGGAAAGTGCAATTCCGGCACAGCCTACCACAGGCGCCGACTGCTTTGGCCCCGGGCACCAATATGGAGCTTGGCGTCTACTGGCTGAATTTCTACGATGGTGCCCATGAACGGGCAGACCGGCAGCCAAGGGTCACAAACGGATTCGATTCTTGCGTGGCTGCGGCCGCGCGTGGACGAGATGGCGGCTCTACTCGCAGAGCTGGTGGCCGTACCGACGGAAAATCCGCCTGGGAAGAACTATAGGGCTTGCGCGGATTTACTCGAGAGGCGCTTGCGGGAATTCGGCCTTGATTGTGAGCAGGTGTCAGCGGCGGATTCGAATCAAACGGACGACGCCCCGATCTGTCTTATTGGCAACTATGGAAGCGGAGAGCGCACGCTTTATTTTCACGGGCACTACGACGTGGTCCCGGCCCAATCGCAGGAACAGTTTCAGCCCATGCGCAAAGAGCATTTCGTGTTTGGCCGGGGCTCCTGTGACATGAAGGGCGGAATTGTGGCGATGCTGTATGCCATTCGCGCCCTGAAAGAAACCGGCGCGGAATTAAATGGCCGGATCGGCTTAATGCTCGTTCCCAATGAAGAAACGGGGGGCGAAGGCGGCTCCGCGTGGTTGGCGCGGCAGGGCTTGCTGGGCAGAAGCGGGATCGGCATGCTCCTCGCCGAGCCCACGAGCGGCGTGGTGTGGAACGCGAACCGCGGGGCGATATCACTATGGGTCCAGGTATTTGGAAAGTCCGCCCACGTGGGATTGCAGCATCAAGGCGAAAACGCGTTCGAACGCATGCATCGCGTCGTCGAACGGCTGCAGCATTGGAAGCACGAAGTGGAGCAGCGCACCACGCGCTGTTCGATCGGCGCCCAACAGGCGCGGAACTCCATCCTGATGCTGGGCGGACAGAGCGGCGGCGGCGCCAATTTCAACGTGGTGCCGGAAAGGTGCTGGTTCACCATCGACCGGCGGATCAACCCGGAAGAAGACCTGGAAATTGAGAAGGCGAAGTTGCTCGAAATTCTCGAAAGCTGCAAGCGAGACGGCATCCGCTTGGAATGGGAAATCCTGCAGGAGGGCAGCGCCTCTTCGAGCCGCGAAGACGATGCGCTTGGCGCAGCCTTATCCGGAAACATTCAGGCAGTAACCGGCGTTGCTCCGGACTTTGAAATGTGCCCCGGGCTGCTGGAGACCCGTTTCTATGCCGCAAAGGGAATCCCGGCCTACGCCTACGGTCCAGGCCTGCTTTCGGTGGCGCACGGCCCGAACGAATACGTGGACCTGCGAAAAGTAGTCGATTGCGCCGCGATCTACGCGCTGACGGCAAAAACAGCGCTTAGTTTCTGAAAGGAGCTGTTCCAAAAGACATAATCGGCAGTTTTGTGTCCATTCGGACAGGAGGCCAGTTGTCCGAAAGTACTATTTCACTTTTCCTGTTTCTTGCCGAAAATGGTTTCGTATGCCCAACATCTATTTTTGCCAGCCGCACGCAAAAAACCAGGGTATGCTTCGAGCCGTTCTTTCGGTTCGCGAGTGCGAGCGTGTTGTAAGCGAATACCCCGCCACGTACGTGGGAGACCAGTTTCCGGCACTCACAAACGGCAATACCGCGCCAAACGATTTTGCGGTGATCAGCTTCCGTGCGGATGAGACCACCAGCTCCTGGCGCTCCGGCTACTACCGGCTGGATTCCGACCTGACCAAACTCAACGAAACAATCCTCGCGCTCTCCCGCTAAGTTCCCGGACAGTCGTCTCACCTAGTCGTTAAACTCCAAATTCACTGGCTTGTCAGGAAGGGTTTTCTGACTGGCGCCCGTTGCAGGAACGTCGAGCCCGACGATTTCGAATTTCGTGCGGTTGACCCAAACTTGTCCGGGTCCAGACAGTAGAATCCCAAACGCTATGTTCGTAGCATCCTTGGGAACATCCAAGACTACATAGTAGCGTTGCCAGCCCGTCGTCCCAATGATTGGCCGTTTTTGCATGTTGTCGAAAGCTAGCGGCTCCGTTCCTTTATCCACTCGCATCCAGAGGCCCGCCCAGCCAGTTACTTCTTCTGATTTCACCAAGGCGCTGAGCCGTACCGTATCGCCTTTGTACTGCTCCGCGTTAATGCCTTGCATAAGCGTGCCAAAGCCATCAACGCTCGGCCTCTTGCTCTTGAGAAATGCGCTGTCGTGCCCCCGGTAGGTCTGCCCTGGGTCCACGCCAGCCTCATATTCAGCGGGTTTGGTACCTGCCAGATACCATCCATGCGGCACCTCCGCATTCAAGACCAAGACGCACGCTACGCATACCGTGGTGACTCGTAGTAGGGTTTTCCAACAGGAAAGCCGAACTTTAGACATAGTAACCTCCACTTACCACCACGAGAATATTTATATCCCTTAATCGCTATCGAGGAAAGCATCCAAGCAACTGAAGGATTTCCTTCTTGAATGAGGCAGGAAGTGATTTCCGTTTTAGAGAATCCGGGCTAGTTCCAATTCCCTGCCGCGGCCAGGAGCTGCAACCCGATGGCGAAGGAGTTCACGCCCAGCGGTTCGCAGTAGATCACGCGTGCCCGGGCACGGAGATCACCTGGAAGGGAGTGCAGGTTCAGCCGCTCGTTGGGCTTCCAGGGCCGGCTGGAAACAACGCGTACGCCGTGGATGCTCACGTTTTCCGTGAGGGCTTCCTGCACGCGTTCCCGGACATTCAGGCTGCGGAGATCGACTCTTACGGTGAGAGGGATACGATCTTCCAAGCGCTTCGCGAGGGTTTGCATGGGACACCCCTAGACCTATAGGAATGGTAAGAGGCTGGATGCCGGGGCGGGAACGACATCGCCATCATACTCCTTGAGGGCGATCAACGGCCAGGAATTTTGTGGCTGTCAGCGGAACGAATCTGGCTGGGTAGATCAAATCCACGAGTTCAAATCCAACGCTGTAACTTGCGCCGGCCTACCGCGGGCAGGCCAAGTTTCCGGTCGGATAGAAGGCCGGGCCAGGCCCCCATTGCGGCGAATCCATGCCCGGGTCCGAGTTGGAATTAGTCAGAGCAGAACCCAGTAAATTTATACCGAGCGGACCGAAGGCGTTCAACCCGGTACCCAGAAGACTCAAACTGCGCAGGCCGAATCCGCCCAAATCCAAGGCCAAACCAAATAAGTCCGGAAAAAATGGAAAGTCGTTTCCACCGAAAGAGGTTTCTCGGTTGAAAGAAGCTGCGCCCCAGTCAAAGGGATGTGCGCCGTCGAATTGCGAATTGCCGTGTCGGCGGGCACTCGACCGGGATCGTGAATGGGAGAACGAGAAATGGCCGATTCCCGAATTACCGAATCGAGAGTTTTCAAAACTCGATCGCCGGCGATGTTGCTCGAAGGAAGGCGTCGATCTCGACGCATTTTTCCAGGAGAATTGATTCTGGCCGGACCAACTCCGTGAAGGCGACGTAGCGGATGGGGGGCGATTCGGGTTGAAAGAGGATGCCGATCGCGAGGTACCCGCCCAAGGGGATTGATCCCGGCCGGACCAACCCCGCGAAGGTAACGCCGCGGATGGGGGACGATTGGAGTTGAAAGAGGAGGCCGGTCGCGGAGCGCTTGCCCAAGAGGATTGATTCGGTCGAGACCAGTTTCTCGAAGTCGATGCCGTATTTGAAGGACGGTTCGAGTCAAAGCTCATGCCAGGCGTGTGTGTGCCGGAGGCAAATGTTCTTCCGAAAGGTGCATCGAGGCTTCGACCGGCGGCGCCACTTGTGCTGCGAGGGCTATTTGAGTAACTCCCTAGCCTTCCGTGAAGAGCGGAATTGTTATTGGCACGAGAGCCCCAGACTCCCGATTTCCTGGACGAACCACTACCCATTTGCCTTGGCGCGGCTGACCGCCCGCTGCGAAAACTCTTGCCGCTGGAGTGTCCACCGCCGCCGAAGTGGAACCCACCGCCGCCGCGGCTATGGGAACTTCCGTGAGACCTGCCGCCGTGAGAGCCACCGCGAGAGCCTCCTCCGTGATGTTTAGCGAATGCAGAATTTGGTGCGCCTGAAAAGGCTAGCGTTAGAATGGATGTAAAAAGGAGTTTCGAAACCGTGGGTGTGCTCATTTCAGGTTCCTCCTCCCGGAGCGAATTCACACAGGGTCAAATCGCGATCTCGGGAATCGCGGGCAGAAAGGCGCAGATTCTTTCCACGTTGTCATCTACCTCGAATTTGGTTGGGCCGAATCTCAGTCAGGAATTGTCGTCTTATGTCGGAGCAAGTTGGCGGCCGAAAGAATGAAGAATTAACTTGTTGAAAGTAAATACTTTATCATCGTAAGGAGCCAGCAAATCTCTGCTAGACCTGCAAGATCCGCCGAACACTGACGGCGCTTGCTGACAGTGCAACGAGAATTGCAGCAGTTGCTGAAACCAGAGCAGGAGGGTTACGGGGGAGTGTGGCGGCCTGCTCCTAATTAGCAAACGCCGCTGGGACGAGCCGCGGTTCCGGATTCCTGAGTTGGAATCGTCTGTGTACTTGGCACGGTGTAGGGTGTAAATCCAGCCAGGTTCGCCGCACATTGTGCGATGGCCTGCGGAATCGCAGGAACTGTGGACGGCAGATTCGGAATCGACTGGTCGGGCTTCTTGAAATTAAGCGCGCTGGTCAAGTCCCCAACCGCGGCACGGCGCCACGCACTCAGATTGGGCACTTCCGCACCAAACCGTGTCTCCAGGAAACGCAAAACGGAAGTGTGATCGAAGAGGTCCGAAGATACAAATCCACCTCGGCTGAACGGCGAGAGGATCAGCATAGGGACGCGAAATCCCAGTCCAATGGGGCCGGCTATCGCCGGACTGCCGATTACTGTGGGGTCGGGCACCGCGGGCGCGGTCACATATTCGCCCGGTGTGCCGAGTGGGGCCGTCACCGGGGGAACATGGTCAAAAAATCCGCCGTTCTCATCGTAGGTGAGAAAGAAAACCGTCTTGGCCCACACATCTGGCTTCAGTCTGAAAGCTTCGATAATAAGAGAAAGAAGATTCTCCCCGAAGATCGAAGGCGAAGGGGGGTGATCCGAGGTCAGGACGGAACCTACCAGCCAGGAAACTTGCGGCAGATTCCCGCTCGCTAAATCAGCCAGAAAGTCGACGGGAAACTGAGGTCCGAATGCTTTCTGATGCAACACCGTGGCAGGATCCTGAAAATTTTTGAAGTAGGAGAGAACATTATCCGAGAGTATCCCCCCGAGAACCGTTTCATCCGGCGAAGAATAAACCTTCCAGGAAATCCCTCGAGTCTGAAGCTGCTCTGGCATCGTCGTATATGTCAGCCGGCCGTATATTGCTGTGCGGTTTGCGACGATAGTCTGCAGAATTGGCCCGCCGTTTTTTCCATCGGGGTCGAGGGATGCCGCCATCGTGTAAAGCCGGTTCGGGTCGGTCGGACCCATCACGGAGCAAAAATAGTTGTCGCAAATCGTGAATCCATCGGCAAGGGCGTAGTAGTAGGGAATGTCGGCGCGCGTGTAGTAGCCCATGGTCAATACGGCGTCGTTGGAATCAACTGGAAGATGGGAGGTGACAAAACCGTCCATTGCGCCGTTGTTCCAACTCTGATGCTGAGGCACCCAGGCGTGGTTGATGTCGTGGGTGCAGGCTGCGTTCGTTGTCGTGGTGTCGAGATGGAACGGCAAGAGTGTCCCCACGGGGGAGATCGTGGTGTTCGCGGGATCGGGCTGCCGGAACGCGGGACTTTGATCCGCGAAGCCGCGCACGCCGCGATAGCCTCCAAAATAGTGATCGAACGAACGGTTTTCCTGAATCAGGATCACCACATGCTCGATGTCGGATAATTTGGAGCAAGCGGCAGGAGGTGGCGGCGAAATGACAGAACCGCCTCCGCACCCATGCAAACCCAAAGACGCCAGTTCTGCAACGGCAGTGGTCGCCCCGAGTTTCAGTAATTCGCGACGAGTGAAATTTTGCATGGGCTCTCTGTGTTGGATGCGCTGCGTTGAACAAAGGTAGGACCGGCTGCCAAGTCCAAGGGAGCCGTAATGGGAGACTGACCAGAACGAGGGCAGTTCGCTTAGACCGCGGCGGGGAGCCAGTCCTGCAAGACTTGCTGAAACCTGGGCTGTACATCCTTGAATGCTAGCCCCATACCGAGGTGTGTATGGGAGAAAGCTACCGTTGCAGAGGCTTCGAAAACGTGCGTATCCGTGAAGATCTTTACGTGGACGAGCGTTCCATTGTTGAGGGGATTGATTGTATCCACGTAACACCCGGAGAGGCTGAGGTCGCTGATGCGCGAGCTCATGCGCGGCCCCACACTCTCGGCAAGGACTTCCGCCGAAGCTACGAAGGAAAATCGGGGAGCGCGGCGCCTTTCTTGTTCCATGCCGTGGCCTTTCCGGGGAGTGCCCGAGATTCTATACCCAATCGGCCATTGCGGGGTCTGGATCTTGCCGCCCTGCGCCTGCCTTGCTCTGCGCGAACCAGTTCCAGAGAATCTGTGACGCGTGCGGAGAATTCCGAGTAACATTTTCCTAGTCTTTCCTCTCTTGGTGGGTGCGCAGAGTGTCTTCAATCGGGATGCGCCGGAGCAGCCGAATTCCGAAGGAGATCCGTATCCTTCTGGTCGGCAGCGACATGGAAGGCAAGATGTTTTCGGAGCAGGCCAGGACCGTCTTGCTCAGCCGGCATGGCGCGGGAATCGTTTCCGAATATAAGCTGTCCCCCGAACAAGAGCTGATCATCCGCTCCCTGGAAACAAACAAAGAGGCGGAAGTCCGCGTCGTTGGGCAGCTGGGGTCGCAAGGCGAGAGCTACACCTACGGCGTGGCGTTTCTCAATCAAAATATCGACTTTTGGGGCATCGAGTTCCCGCCGGTGTCGCAATCCGAAAAAGTTGCGAACTGCGTCTCGTTGCAATGCGCCAGCTGCAAGGCTCGCGAGACGGTGGTGCAGAGCGACCTCGAATCGGACGTCTACCTCGTCAACGAAGGAATCGTTCGGTATTGCAAGGCCTGTGGCAATTCGACGCTTTGGAAACGGGCGGATGATATCGCCGGAGGAGAAGCGGCGCCGGGGGAAATCGAGCAGGAGCAATACGTGCCCGAATCCTTGGCGCCCGAATCGATCGACTCACCGTCAGACCTTACACCCTCGCTGCGTGGGGCAAACCGGCGCAAAGACGTGCGCACCAGGGTCAATTTCAAAGGGTGCGTGCGAAGCTTCGCCTTTGGAGACGATATCGTTACCTGCGAAGACATGTCGCGCGGCGGCCTTCGTTTCAAGAGCCGCAAATCTTATAGCCTGAAGGCTGAAATCGAAATTGCTGCTCCCTATTCCCCAGGCTCACTCAACATTTTTGTTCGAGGGAAAATTGTCCACGTCCAGGAAGTGGCGGGGGAAAAATCCTTCCGCTACGGCGTGGCTTACGCCAAAACTTAGGAAGCCGTAGTTTGCTAGACTGTTCGAACCATGAGCGTGATTGACGAAGTCCTGGCAGCCAACGAAATCTACTCGCAAACCCACGAATTGCGGCGGTTAACGCCGCGCCCGGAGCGCAAGCTAGCCGTGCTGACGTGCATGGACACGCGGCTATCGATTCGAACGCTAGGGCTGAAGACGGGGGACGCGCACATCATCCGCAATGCAGGCGGGATCGTCACGGAAGACAGCTTGCGCTCGCTGGTGATATCGCATTACCTGCTGGGGACCGAGGAATTCATGGTTATCAACCATACCGACTGCGGGCTGATGCACACCACCGAGCAGGACTTGCGCACTCGTGTACAAAATCGCGCCGGAACTGCGGCGATCTCGCCGGCCTTCTTTTACGCCTTCCAGAACCTAGAGGAAAATGTGCGTCATCAATTGCAAAAGCTGCGCACGCACCCGTGGATTCCCAAGGAGGTTGCGGTCCGCGGGTTTGTATACGACGTGAGCAACGGAAAACTGCGGGAAATCCGCGGTAACTGAGCCGTCTCGGGTACCCCTCAAAAGTGCTGGGCCGGGAGTACTGTTTGAGAGGCACGAATTTTGGTACTGATAAGCTATTCATTCCTAAGAACTTGCGCCCCATTATGGTGACAATCTGGAGATGAACCCCACGGGCTAATGCTCTCCTCTCCGGCGCAACTGCCAGAAAAGAAAGGTCCCAGGCGCGATGTCCACACTTCACTTTCGCCGCGTTGAACGGCGCCGTACCCCCCGAGTCGCAGTTTTTGCGGATTTGACCATTCAAGGCTATGACGAAGCCAACGAAAAATTCAAATTCCGGACGCGCTCGCATTCCGTCAGCGGCCACGGGGGAATGACCATCCTGGATGCCACGGTCGTCCTGGGGCAGACACTACTGGTGACTAATGAAAACACGGGGCAGAAGACCGAATGCCGTGTGGTCTCCGTGCGGGCCATTGGGGATGGCAAGCATGTTGTGGCGTTCGAATTCATCGCTCCCAACGCGAACTTCTGGAAGATGGCGTTCCCGGAAAAAGGGACGAAACCGCTGCGGCGCGGGGCGCCTGCGGCAGCGGCTGCGCTATAGTTTTTGTGGCCGATCTCTCAGGCTCTGTGCAGGAAACGCCTTCGGTCTGAGAACGCTTCTTCGGGTTACTTCAGCGACGCTTCGATTTTGTTCTTGTACTCGCGGGCTTTGGCGATTACCGCGGCCTCGTTCACGGTCAATACCTTTTTGTCGCGCATGACCACGCGGCCGCCGATGATTACCGTCTCCACGTCATTTCCCTTCAGCGCATAGGCGAGTTGAGCGTAGATGTCATACATCGGGACGGCGTTTGGCGCGTCGAGGTCGATCAGAATCAGGTCCGCTTTCTTCCCCGCTTCGAGCGAACCGATCTCCTTTTCCATGTGAATGGCGCGCGCACCCTCGATGGTGGCCATTTCCACGACGGCTTTGGAATTGAGCGCCAGCGGATCCATCTTCGTGATCTTTGCGAGCTTCGCGGCCAGGTCCATCTCTTCCATCAAGTCGAGGTCGTTGTTGCTCCCTGCAGGGCCATCCGTCCCCAGGCCGACGGCGACGCCCGCGGCGCGCAATTCCGGCACGGGTGAAACGCCACTGGCCAGCATCATGTTGCTCGAGGGATTGTGTACGCAGCCCGTTTTGCGCTGTGCCAGGATTTTGCGGTCGGTGTCATCGACATAAATGCAGTGCGCGGCCACTACGTCCGGCCCGAGGATTCCAATTTTTTCGAGATACTGCACCGGCGTCATTCCATTTTGCGCGCGGCTGTCGTCCAATTCCTTTTTCATTTCCGCGACGTGAATCAAAATAGGCGCATTGTACTTTCGCGCCAGAGCTGCCGCGTCCTGGAGCGTCTTCTGCGAACACGTGTAGATGGAATGAGGCGCGGGTGCAGCGTGGATCAGCGGATCGCCTTGCCAGCGCTTCAGGAATTTTTCCGTGTATTCAAGCATCGCCACGTTGGTTTTGTTGTCCGGCGCGGGAAAATCGATGAACGTCTCGCCCAGAACTCCGCGCATCCCCGCGGCTTTGGTTTCCTCGGCGACGGCGTCCTCGAAGTAGTACATGTCGACAAAGGTGGTCACGCCTCCGCGAATCTGCTCCGCCGCGGCGAGCCGTGTGCCCCAACGCACGAAATCTTCGGTCACATTTTTTGCTTCCGCAGGGAAGATGTATTTGCGGAGCCACTCGTCCAGCGTCACGTCATCGTGCAGGCCGCGAAGCAGCGTCATCGCCGCGTGTGTGTGCCCATTGATGAATCCGGGCAGAACGAGCTTGCCCTTCGCGTCCAGGGTCTGATTCGCTTGAATGCCCTTAGGGAATTGCTTCAGGAAATCCGTCGCGGGGCCCACGAAGACGATGGCGTCTCCCTTCACCGCAATCAAACCGTCCGGGATGATACGGCGATCGCCGTCCATGGTGACGACGGTTCCATTCCTTACGATCAGGTCAAATCCGGTTGCCTGCTTCTCGACTTGGCCCCGGAGAGGCGTGGAAAATGGAAAACAGAAAATAGAAATCAGAAAAACAGTCCGCCAGTTATGAGCCCGGCGCTTCAATTTTCGATTTTCCATTTTCTCTTTTCTCTTTTCTTACAAATGGGAGGAATCAAACGGTTTCGGAAACAACACGCGCATTTGGATGACTTCGATTTTGCCTTTTAGATTTGCCAGGATTACCGGGACGTCGCCGCAAAATTCCCAGATCAGCTGGCGGCAGGCACCGCAGGGCGGGGTAAGGGTATCGGTGTCCGTCACCACGGAGATGGCGTCGAAACCGCGTTCGCCTTCGCTGATGGCTTTGAAGATGGCGATGCGCTCGGCGCACACAGTGAGGCCATAGGTTGCGTTTTCCACGTTGCAGCCGCCGAAAATCCGGCCGGAGGTAGCGCGCAGCCCGGCGCCCACGCGAAAATTAGAAAAGGGCGCGTGCGCATTTTCGCGCGCCTGCCTGGCCGCGGAAATCAGGCTGTCATACTCGCTCACGCTCTGCCCTCCCCGTGCATTTCAAATCATAAATCAATCAAGCGTCTCGGCAATGCGCGGAATCAAGGCCTTCAACAATCCGATGAATTGGCCTTTCACGCGCTCGCCCGTTTCCAGAACTTCCTTGTGGTCCAGCGGCTGATCCAGGATTCCCGCGGCGGCATTGGTCACGCAGGAAATGCCCAGCACGCGAATGCCGCTGTGGCGCGCAGCGAGTACTTCCGGCACTGTGGACATGCCCACAAGGTCCGCGCCGATGGTGCGAAGATAGCGAATCTCCGCCGGGGTTTCGTAGCTCGGCCCCGGCAGCGCGGCGTACACCCCTTCATACATCCCAATTCCCATGCGGTTGCCTTCGCCGACGGCCATCTCGCGAAAACGGCGATCATACGCCGCGGTCATATCTGGAAATCGCACGCCGAACCGGTCGTCGTTGGGGCCGGACAACGGATTGGCGCCCTGTAAATTGATGTGATCCTTGATGACCACCAGCTTGCCTTGCACGAATTCCCGTTTGATGCCGCCGGCGGCGTTAGTCAGGATGACTGCTTGCACCCCCATGCGTGCAAACACGCGGATGGGAAACGCCACATCCTTCACGGAATAGCCTTCATAAAGATGCACACGCCCCTGCATGCCAGCCAGGGGAATCGAACCAACGGTTCCGATGACCAGATTGCCCGCGTGGCCGATGGCTGTGGATCGAGGAAAGTGCGGTATCTCCGCGTAAGGTATTTTCGTTGCGCCGGAAAATTCATCCGCAAACGCGCCGAGGCCGGAACCGAGAACTAGCGCAATTTTCGGCAATAGCGAAGTCTGCGAAGAAATAAAATCTGCGGCAATCCCAGCCCGTTCGAATTCACCGAGCGATCCAACGGATTCTTGCCCGAGCGCCACCGCTTCCATTGATGAAGGCGCCTGCTTTTCTGATTTCTTGTTTGTTTTTTTCCGACTCATGTAAGGATTCCGACGATGGCCGCAGACATCAGATTCGCCATGGTCCCCGCGAGCATGGCGCGAATCCCGAATTTCGCCAGCTGCCCGCGCTGCTCCGGCGCCAAAGCCCCGATGCCGCCAATCTGAATTCCGATGGAGCTGAAATTCGCGAAACCGCAAAGGGCAAATGTCGCAATCGTGAACGAGCGAGGATCGAGCGTCCCCTTCATCGGCCCAAGCTGCGAAAACGCGTAGAGTTCATTCACCACCATGCGCGATCCCAGCAAATTGCCGACCGTAGAAGCATCGTGCCAGGAGACTCCGATAAGCCAAGCAACCGGCGCGAAAACCCAGCCGAAGACTTGCTGCAAACTGGAGGGAAACCACCCGATCCCGTGAGAGGCAAGCACGTTATGCGCCCCGGAAAAGAGATAGTTCACCAGCGCCACAAGCGCGACAAACGAAATCAGCATCGCGCCCACATTAATAGCCAGCTGCAGCCCGTCCGATGTGCCCCGCGAAATCGCACCCAGAAAATTAGCCTCCTTCTCCATGTCCGGCATCTGCACGCGCCCCGCCGTCAGCGGCTCCTCCGTCTCCGGCACCAGCATCTTCGCCATCAGCAAAGTTCCCGGAGCCGTCATGATCACCGCAGTCAGCAAATGTTTGGCCTCCACTCCGTACGCAATGTAGGCGGCCATGATGCCCCCGGAAACGTGCGCCATCCCGCAAGTCATCACGCACATCAATTCCGATTTCGTCAACCGGTTGAGAAACGGCCGGATCGTCAGCGGCGCCTCCGTCTGCCCCATGAAAATGCTGGCCGCAATGTCCAGCGACTCCGCGCCGCTAGCCCCCATGACTTTCGTCATGACGATGGCGAACAGACGAATAATCAGCTGCATCACGCCGATGTGATACAAAAATGCAAATACAGCCGCGATGAAGATGATTGTCGGCAGCACCTGAAACGCAAAGATAAATCCCAGCGAAGATTTCTGTTTTCCCAGCTCACCAAAAACAAACTCCGAGCCAAAGAAAGCAAAACTCAGCAGCTTATTCGCTCCACTTCCCAGCACCTCGAAGATCGCCCGCCCAATCGAAAAACGAAGAACGAAAAACGCAAAAGCCAGCTGCAGACCCAGCCCCCAAAGCACCGTCTTCAGGCGTATCGCTTTGCGATTCGTCGAAAACAAATACGCCAGTCCAAGCATGGTAGCCAGGCCCAGCACTCCGGTAAATCGTCCCATGCACTCTCCTTCTCGATGCGAACAGCCGCGACTTCTTCACACTCTCAATGCAAGACAATACTTCTCGCCCATATTTGGGGCCCGGGCGTAGCGTATCTGCAACTCAAACGTGATGCCGGTCATTTCTTTTTCAGCTCGGCGGGCCAGTTGACGACAGAAGTCAGCGTATTGGAGGACTGGCTTCCATCATACGCAACCACGAAACGCTGGCCATCCGCGCTGACATCGTAACGGCCGAAAACGCCGTACGAGTGGGAGTCGAATAGCGCACGAGCTTCCCCCGCCGCAAAGCTGCCGCCCGAAGTTTCCACTTTTACGACCATGAGTTTATTGTCGGCAGAAAGATAAAAAATTTCCTTGCCGTCCCGACGCCAGAGTGGGCCACGCCCGTCGCCAAGGGAAACCTGCCATTTTCCGCCCGGTCCGGGAAAGGGCACGACGTAGACCCGGTACTCGCCGGACTCATTCGAGCAGTAGGCGACCCACTTTCCGTCGGGAGAAAAACTCGCTTCGCGGGCGCTAAACGTGGATTGTATGAACGGATAGGTCTTGCGGTCACCAAAGATGGGCAGTATCCAAATGGACCAGCCTCCCGGTACGCCGTTCGCATAAGTTCCGCCGGAAACTCCTTCGTGATAGAGGAGAAGTTTTCCGTCTGGGGACCAGGAAGTTGGGATTCGGAAGTGGTCTGTCCCCTCCAGAAGCACGGATTCGCTGCCCGATCCATCGGCGGACTTCTGGTAAAGCCCATACTTGCCGTTGCGAAAGGAAGCATAGGCAATGTGCTTTTCGTCGGGAGACCATACCGGATACAGATTTCCTTGTCCCGAAGAGGCGCCAAATGTCAGTGGAGTCTTAACACCACTGGCAATATCGAGGCTCCAAACGTCAAAGCCAGTTCCATCAAGATAGTAGGCAAGCTTTTTCCCGTGCGGCGACAGGCTGACGCCGGAGTACGCGTCTTCTCCCGGCACCGCTGCGGTCTGCGTCCCGTTGCGCTCAAACCAAACCAACTGGCGATTCTTGGCCGCGCCCTCAGCATAGAGAAGCAGTCCGTTTGTGGAAGGAGAGAACCAGGCGTGCGCAATGCTGGCATCCTCGCGCACCTGTTCGGCGATCGGGACGGCCTCACCTGTTAGCTCGAAGCGCTTTTCGTCGAAGGGCTGAGCCATCAATGAGGACTGGAGCAAGAACAGCAAATGTCCCGATGCGTACGCGGCCTGGTAGTGCGTATGAAAAAGTAGCTTCGTCTCTTTGGAATCAAGAGATCCCATCAGGATGGAGTTGGAGGCGGCTTCGCGTGGAGTGAACGTGCTTCCCGCCAGAAAAATAAAGTGACGCCCGTCCGGCAGAAACCAGGGCCAGCGGTGAGTAGTTTCATTCTTGGAAGGATCTTGCGTCGTAAGTTGTGAGATGGGGCCGCCGGAAGCGGAGACGCGATAGATGGGAGAATTGACCGTTGGAGTAAAAACAATGTCGCCCTGCTGGTTCCAGGAGCCACCACGTCCATCCGGGGCGTCGCAAATAATGGCAGGCGGGCCACCCTGGGGATCAATTTTCTTCAGCTTGCCGCCGGCAAAAAAAGCAATATACCTTCCGTCCGGCGACCAGAAAGGAAACGCGGCGGCTTCTGTTCCCGGCAGCAATCGAGCATGAAGCGAATCCATTGGGCGAATCCATAGTGCGGATTTTGAATCGGGAGATGGGGTCGAGGCTACATAGGCGAGATTCCGGCCATCGGGAGAGATGGCGAAACCTTTCTGGTCCCCGGAAAAGATGAAACTAGAACCTCCTTCTGCCTTAATGTAGGTGCGCGTGACACGAACGTCGGGCGCGGGCTTTTTTGCATAAAACATTCCCAGAGCGGCCGCGACCACCGTGGTCAGGGCGAACGCGGCCACGGTCAATTGGCTGGAGTACTTGCCGCGCTCGACGCCTGGAGCGGTCGTGCTTGATTGCAAGCCGGAATCGGCAATCCATTTCAATTCGATGGCAACGTCGCGGGCGGTTTGCCAGCGCTCTTCCGGATCTTTGGCGAGGCAGCGGCGGATGGCTCGCTCAAGGGCGGGCGGAGTCAGCGGCTTCGTGCTGCTGATCGCGGCCGGCTCTTTCTCCAGAATCGCCGAGGCTACGCTCAGTTGGCTCTTTCCCTCGAACGCTCGTTGGCCGGTAAGCATTTCGTACAACACGGCGCCGAGTGAAAAAATGTCGCTTCGCCCGTCCAGATCCTTGCCCTCAATCTGCTCCGGCGACATGTACTGAAACGTCCCGACGACGGTGCCTTCCTGCGTCATTGGCGTGGTCCGCATCGAAGTCGCGGTGAGCGTTGCCCCGCTTGTCAGCGGCACCGCCGGCTTGGCCAGGCCGAAGTCCAGAAGCTTGGCGCCTGTCGGCGTCAGCATGATGTTGCCGGGCTTCAAGTCGCGATGGACAACGCCACTGCGGTGGGCTTTGTCCAGCGCATCCGCGATTTGCGCGCCGAACTTCAGCACTTGTTCAAGCGGCAGCGGACCCTTTTCCAGACGCTGCGCCAGCGACTCCCCTTCCACGCACTCCATCACCAGATAGTCGATGCCATCCTGATGGCCGACGTCGTGCAGCACGCAGATGTTGGGATGATTCAGGCTGGAGATCGTTTTCGCTTCGCGTTCGAACCGCTGCTTTCGCACGGGGTCATTCGAAAGCTGCGCCGGCAGAATCTTGATCGCCACGGTTCGTTCGAGCCGCGTGTCTCGCGCTCGATACACTTCTCCCATTCCGCCCGCTCCGAGCGGCGAGAGAATTTCATATGGTCCCAGGTGGGTACCTGCAGTAAGGGACATCGCGGGGCAGATTATAGGTTAGGAAGCTCCGTGGAAGCCATCTTCGCGTGGCGGCTGCAAATGTCCGCCAATCGAAACTCCCTGGAGCAAGTGCACACGAAAAGATTTCTTTCCGTCTGCGATATTCACTTCAAGTGTTGTACGAGCCATTCCGACCAGCGTCGGTACACGTCCATCTGGCGAACGGGATCAGCGGGAAAATGTCCGCCCACGGGGTAAGCAAAAAAACGCACCTGCACGCCGTTGTCCTTGAGCGCGTGATAGAGCTCGTAAGACTGCGTGACGGTCACGCGGAAATCTCCGGTATCGGAAAGAATCAGCGTCGGCGTTTTCATTTGGCTGGCGTAAGTGATGGGCGATTGTTCACGATAAGCTCTGAGATTATCGCCCACATACGGCGAGCCATTGAAGATGTAGCGCTCCGTAACGTTAAAGTCCGCGAGGTTGTACTGGTCGAACATGTTGGTCACCGCCGCACCAGCCACCGCGACCTTCCAAATCTGATAGTGCCCCATGAGCCAAGTCGTCATGTAACCGCCGTAGGACCATCCGGAAACCGCGATGCGTGATTCGTCGACGAAGCCGAGTTTCTTGACCGCTTCGATGCCTGCCATCACGTCGCGTCCCGGCCCGTCACCCGCGTCGTTCCAGATCGCGCGTTTGTATGCATTTCCGAGGTTTTCGCTGCCGCGGTAATTCGGCTGAAAAACCACACAATCCTGCGCGGCCACAAACTGTGGAAGGAAACTGTACTGCGTGGTGCTCGCGGCGCTTGGCCCGCCATGAATGATCAATACGAGTGGATACTTCGTTCCCTTCTGAAAATTCAGCGGATAGATGAGCACTCCGTCTTCGTGAAACTTGTCGGGTCCCTGCCATTCGAATCGCTCCGTTCGGCCCAGCGCCAGTGCGGCGACCTCTTGGTTGTAGTTCGTCAATCGCTTCGGCGCATCGTTAGGGGTCGCCATGTAATACAGCTCGGAAGGCTGATTCGGCGTGCTGCCCGCGAACGCAATCTCGCCCTTGCTTCCCACCGAGGCATCCACCCAGAACGACCAAGACGGGCTGACATCTCCCAGCGGAAGTTTCTTTGCAGCGCCACCCAGGGGTAGCATCCACAGTCCCACTTGCGTGCCATCGTGTCCGCCAACCAGCAGCGATTTACCATCCGGCATCCAGATCGCGCGCAGAATGTTGCGATCGATCGCGCGCGTGGCATCCTGCCCGTCGCCACCGGACGCTGCCGTCACAAAAATCTCATTTTCATTCGCGCGGTCGCCGTCTCTCGGATACCAGTAGGCCACCTGCGAACCATCCGGCGAGAACAAGCCGAACCCTTCGTACTTTTCGTGCGCGGTTAGTTTTCGCAATTCGCCGGTATCCGCATTTAGGACTTGCACTGTCCGCCGATCGCTATCGCCGGAGTGCGCGTCTTCCTGTTTCGTGAAAGTGAGCAGTTTCCCGTCGTGTGACCAGGAAAGCGGCGAGGACGGCGAGCTGGGCGGCAATACTTTCGGCAGGCTCCACGCTCCTGAGGTCAGGCGGCGCGGCTTTCCTCCGTCCGCTGCGACCAGCCAAATGTGCGACGGCATGGCCGCCTTCGTCTCCAGATAACCGTTATCGCCAACTTCGAAGGCGTCGAGATGTTTTTCAATTTCCTTTTTGTTCTCCGGCTCGTCGGCTGTAACGTAGGCGATTTCCGCCCCACTGGGCCGCCAGGCAAATTGCTCTACACCGCTGGGCGCATCGGTGATTTTCTGGGCTTCGCCGCCGCTCATGGGAAGAACGAAGAGCTGCGCCTTTTCTTCTTTGGCGGGACCAACCGCGGCCAGAAACGCGATGCGGTCCCCAGTGGGAGACCAGCGCGGTGAGCCGGCGTCCTTGCGATCGTGGGTCAAGACACGCTGGCTGCCTGTCGCGAGATCCAACAGAACCAGATCGCGGTCGTTCCGGTCCTGCTCCATATTCATACGCGATACTACGTAAACGATGGACTTCCCGCCCGGCGAAATCTGCGGATCAGAAACAGAAACGACTCTTGCAAAATCGGCGAGCTCGATCCGCCGCGCCTGCGCTCTTGCTCCCCGCTGGCAGAAAACGCAAAGAACCACGGAGACAAACGCAAGAAACATTCTCCAGAAGTTCGTGGCTGCGAAATCCTGCACTCGCGCATCCTTCCCCAGGTTTCCATTCCACTCGCGTGCCGTCATTCCTATTTCCTCCTGCAAATACATCGATTTTCCTCCAGGCATGGTCAAGCTCCAACAATGCGGCGGATGAGCGGACGCTTTTCCCTCGGTGCGCTCCCTCCGATGTGATAGCTGCCGGCGATGAGTGACTTCGCTTCCGCCAGTTTGGCGTCGTTATTGTAATGAATTGTGGCCAGCGGTTCGTCTTTTTCCACGCGGTCGCCAATGCGTTTGTGGAATTCAAGGCCGACGCCGTGATCGATCTTGTCTTCCTTTTTCTCGCGGCCCCCGCCGAGCATGGCCAGCGCAATCCCAAACTGCTCGCAATCGGTGCCGGTGATGTAGCCTCTCGCGGAACTTGGCACGTCGAAGTGAGACTTCGCTAGCGGCAGGCGTTGCGGTTTATCAATAATCCGCGCGTCGCCTCCTTGCAGCCGGATTCCCTGCCGGAATTTTTCTTTGGCCTTGCCGGTGGAGATCATGCTCTCCGCCAGCGCGCGCCCTTCTTCCACGCTCCTGGTTTTTTCTCCGAGATAAAACATCCACGCGGAAAGCTCCAGGCTGAGTTCGCGCAAATCCGCGGGACCGCCCCCATTCAGAACATCAATACACTCGATAACTTCATACGAATGGCCCGCCATGCGCCCCAGCGGCTGATCCATATCAGTAATCAGCGCCACCACTTTCTTGCCCATGCGCTTTCCGGTCTCGACCATAACCTCGGCCAAACGCACCGAGTCCTCTTCTTTTTTCATGAACGCGCCCGATCCGGTTTTTACATCAAGTACCAGCGCATCAATCCCTTCCGCAAGCTTCTTGCTCATGATGGACGCGCAAATGAGGCCGATATTTTCAACCGTGGAGGTCACATCGCGCAGCGCGTAGATTTTCTTGTCCGCCGGAGCGATTTCCGCGGTCTGCCCAATCAGCCCCATGCCGCATTCCCGCAGCACGCGGCGAAATTCTTCGAGCGAAAGATTTACATTGAAACCCGGAATAGCCTCGAGCTTGTCCAGTGTCCCGCCGGTGTGCCCGAGGCCGCGCCCGCTGATCATCGGCACGGTGAGCTCGCCCGCCGCAACGATGGGCGCGAGGATCAGCGAAGTCTTGTCACCGATTCCGCCCGTCGAATGTTTGTCGACTTTCTTCCCCGGAATGTCTGAATGATCAAGCACCTCGCCGGAGTGCAGCATCACTTCGGTAAGCGCCGCCATCTCTGCCCCGTTCAAGCCGCGGATCCATATGGCCATCAACAACGCAGCCATCTGGTAATCGGGGATTTCGCCGCGCGTATACGCGGAAACGAAGAAACTGATTTCTTCGCGGGAAAGTTCCCCGGAATCGCGTTTTTTGCGGATCAGGTCGACGGCGCGCATTCGAATGGAAAACGAACGGCGAGCGTAACATTCGCTTTCCCAAGCGTCAACGCAACACGCCCGCGGGTAGCGCGGCAATGTGGCTCTTACTGAACGATGACCTTGGATGTGTTGCGGTTGGCGGTGGATGGCGGGTTTGCGCTGCAAGGCAAGCTGGACAGGTAGGAGATGTATGTTTTTGGAACTGAGTTCAAGGCAATCGGTCCGGATCTTTCCCGCGCGCCGGCTCCTACATCCCAACAGCTTCGCTCGGAGAACGGGTTGTCATCGGATTTGAAATGGATGGAACGCGGCTTGGAAGTGGTGTTCGACCAGAGAATCCATTCATACTTCGCCTTGATGAGCGTGCAATCGGTCGCCTTTCCTTCCGCCATATCGATCGTGCATTTCGGCGTCCGCACCGCGGGGATGGCATACGAACCCGCGGGACTCGCGATCGCCGTTCGAAACAAGGGCATCATGCCGAAGCAGGTCATCGCAATTAAAGCTATATGCCGCGAGCTACGCTCTCTCATCGCCATTCCTCCTTTGGATTGGCTGCACGATGATACTCGCAGACTACAGCGGTTGTTGCACGTCCGGAGGCAGATTGGTCGACTGCCCGGAAACTACATGCCAACCTCGAGGCGTGTTCATGTAAATGTGGATGGCGCGAATCTGGCTGCTGATGTGTTGGCCCCGGAAGATGCTTCGCGAAGACCACAGGCAAGTAGCGATCGCGGTGTCCTGGTAGATGTGCACTTTAATGTCCGAAGCGTTGAAAGATTCATATTTTACCAGCGGAGACTCAACCGCCTGGATCCATTGGTTTCGATCCACCGTCTGGCCGTGAGAGAGCGTGCCGCTATAATCATCGCTGTAAACACGGCGGAAAAACGTCCCGCTGCTCTGTTGGATGGCGCGCGCTGCCTCTTTTTCCAGGCTGACGATCTCCTGCCTTTGTACTTCGGGATCTCCCATCGTGGGTGAAATCAGGCAACGTTGAATGCAGGCATTTTGTGGGGTTTGTTGATCTTGCCAGGATGGAGTCAGAGCCAGTCCCAGGGCCAGCGCGGCCGCAAACTTAAACATTTTGTGATTTCTCCTGAACGTCCCGCCGGCTTCAACCGGGGGTTAATCTCGAAGGGGGTGCTACTTTCATCCTAAATCTTATGAGGAACGATTCGGCTCCGGCAATCCGCGATGTGAGTCAAAGGTTAACTCCGTGCCGTTTTCTCACAGTGCGGTGGAACAAAGAATATTCTCTGCTAGAATAACTTCTCGCCGAATCCGCGCATCCAAGAGTGACTATCACAGAACTGGAGGAATCATGATCGATGTTTCGAAAGGCTTTTCGCGGCGGCAATTCCTTGCGCACACTTCCTGCTTTGGAGCGTTTTACGCGGTGGCGCAACTGATTCCTTTGCCTGAGCTGGCCGCGGAGTTGGGCGGCGATTCTCGTGTGTCGCAGACGCCGATCGTGGACAAGGGCTTTGCCTCGGTACGGAAAATCGGCAACGGATTATACGCGACCATCTCCGACCCCTCGAAGGGCTTCACTACGATTTCCAACGGCGGATTCCTCGCGGGGAAAGATTCCGCGCTGCTGATCGAAGGATTCGGTAGCGCCGCCGGCGCTTCGTTCCAAATGGATGCGCTTCGAATGGTTAGCCAGGTCCCGGTGAAGGGCGCGCTGGACACGCATTATCACTACGACCATTCGATGGGAAATGCGTTTTACGGCGCCAACGGCGTGCCGCTCTGGGCGCATGCCATGACGGCGAAAAGGATCGTGGACAATTACGCGCCGCTGCAAGGCGCGGACAAAGAAGCCGTGCTGGACTCCTTCGAAAAGCGGATCAAAGATGCGAAGTCGGATGCGGAACGCGCCCACGCGCAGAGCGATTTGAACGCGGTTACCGGCTTGTTCCAAATTGCGAACGCCAGCATTCTTGCGCTTCCCAATCATCCCATCGATCCGGCAAAACTTCCGATGTCGATCGACCTCGGCGGGTTGACGGCAGTGGTGGAATCGCATCCGGGACATTCGGGGACGGACTTGATTGTGAAAGTGCCGGAGCAAAACGTGGTTTACGCCGGCGATTTGTTGTTCAGTGGGTGGTATCCGGTGTGCTTTGACGAGAAGGCCACGGTTTCCGGCTGGCGTGACACTTTGAAAAAGTTTGCGGCGCTGGACAAAGACACGCTGTTTGTTCCTGGGCACGGACAAATTTGCGGACAAGAAGGCATTGCGACAATTCGCGAAGTGTTCGACGACATCGCGGGGCAAGCGGAGAAAATGTTCAAGGCCGGAGTTCCCGCGGAGGAAGCGCAGCACCGCTACGTAGTCCCTGACAAGTTCAAGAATTTTCCGATCTTTGCCTGGGGATTCACGATCGGGCCGGCCATCACAAAACTCTATGCCGAATGGGGCGCAAAGAAATAGCTGGCGCTTTTCTTGCGGCAAATTGTTCGAAAAAAGGGCGCGGAAACTTTCGCGCCCTTTTTTATTTCATCTTTTCCTCGACTAAAATTTTACGAGGATCGCCATGGTTGCGCGATTTTCGGTCTTGCGCAGATCCGGGAGCCACGTCGTTGCCGGCGAGCCGTTGCAAATCGTGATACCAGTTAGACAAACGAAGGAGCCGGGCGCGCCGTTGTTGCCGCCCGGCGGAGTGACGCCGCCGGGGCCGGAAAAATACGGGACGTTGGCGGCGCGATGGTTGTACTCCCAGCGAAATGTAATGTACTGGCTGGGCATCCAGTCGAAAGTACCGGAGACGTCCCACGCTTTGTAAGGATCGCCGGGATTCTCGGTGAAATACGGAGTTCCGGTTGAGGCGGTGGCGCCGTTGATCGGCGGGAGCAAAACCAAATAGCGGCCGGGGTTGTTGATTTGACCGCCGCCGATGGTCAGGCCGTACTTGTCGCGATCGAACCACAAGCGGTTGTAAATCATGTAGCCGAGAAAACTTTGCTTGGGACCTTTTGCGGAATTGCCGGCGCAACTGACGCCGCCGCCGTGCTCGCAGCCCATGTCGCCGGTGAGTGAGAAAGCGGCTTTGCTGAGAAAATTCTCCTGGTGGTCATAGTATTTGATTTGAATGCTGTCGTCGGTGTGATAGCGCACGCGGCCCGGCGTGTTCAGCGCATCTTCTCCCAGTGCATATTGATTCCCGAGAACCGAAAGCCAGCCATTGGGCCGCCACAGAATTTGCATTCCGAAACCTGGACGATTGTTGAAGCGCCCGTAAGACTGCCAGCCGTTGACGAACCAGGGCTCGATCTTCAAATGCTCCGTCGGAAAAATCTGCACGCGCACGCCGTTGAAGAACCACGGCGTGTTCGATGAAACATACGACGGCTGGTAAGCCCAGTTGTCGAACTGGTAGTAGCTGAAGAGGCCGACGTACGACATGAAGATGCCGGCATCGACGTTGATTCCATGGAGGACGTTGAAGTGATAGCCGCCGTAAGCTTCCGAAATGTAGCGGTAAGCATCGGCAAGATTCCATTGGCCGCGGGAAGGGCTGGCGTCATTGCGGGGAGTGGTTTCTGAATACAAGCCAAACTGGGTCATCAGCCGGGCACGGACATTGTCGTAGTGAAAATCGCCGCCGACGCCGAGCTGGGTCACGTGGACTTCATTGGAGCGGAAGATTTCGCTGGAGCCGCTGATGGTGTCATCCTTGGGATGGCGGAAATCGTAGACGTAGTCGACGTCGGCGCGGATTTCCGGGGTGAAGAATTTGGTGTCCATGGGCGATTCTTTTGTGCGCGCGTTGCCGGTGAGCCAGGTGAAATCGGCAAAGGCGAAGGGTTCTGCCTTTTGCGGCGCGGCTGCAGCGGCAGGCGCTTTTTCTTGGACGGCGGATGCGGTCACGGTTTTCTCCGCGGGAATGACAGTTGCGTTCGCTGCCGGCGCAGCGACAGAAGAGCTGGCGCTTGCCGGATCGCCGGCAGCAGGCGCGCTGGAATTGCCTCTGGCCTCCATTTCGGCCATGCGCTTTTCGAGCTGCTCGATACGGTCGAGCATCCAGCGTTCACGCTCGGTGAGCGGAGCGGGCGAATCGGGCCTCGCCGACACGGGTTTTGCGGGCGGAGGGTTCGTGTCTTTATCATCGGCAAGCAAACGGCTTGGCGCGAGGCTGACGCAAAGCAACGCCATCGAAAATAAGCAAGACAATCTTGTAGTGAGTGTGAACGCGCGCATTTCTCTCTCCTGGGGACTATTGATGCATGTCAACGTGCTTTTGGTGAATCCGGGTTGCGTCTTTTACGGACGCAGGGTGGTGCCTCGTTGCCTGGGAATGCTAGCGTTCGGAGCATAAGAAAGTCGTAAGTGCCACGTAAGGATAGGATTAGCGGGAGAAGGCGAGACATTTCAGTCACTTTCAGGCTGACGCGGCGAGGCGTGGGGAGCGCTGCGCTGTGAGATTTCCAGGGCGAGGGCGCGCATCTCATCGTGGACGAGGCCGTTGGTGGCGAGGATGACGGGGCCGCCGAGTTGGTAGGGATTTCCGGCGAAATCGCTGACTTTGCCGCCGGCCTCTTCGATGAGCAGAACGCCGGCGGCGGTGTCCCATGGCTTCAACCCGAATTCCCAGAAGCCGTCGAAACGGCCGGCGGCGACGCTGGCGAGATCGAGCGCGGCAGAGCCGTCGCGGCGGACTCCGTGCGAGCGCTGGGTGAAGTCGCCGTAGTATTGGAGATTTGGGCTGGCTTTGCGGTTGCGCACGGGAAAGCCGGTGCAGAGGAGGCTGGTGGAGACCGTGGCGTTTTTGGAGACGCGCATTTTCTTGCCGTTGAAGAATGCGCCTTCGCCGCGCGCGGCGGTGAAGAGTTCGTTGTAGAAGGGATTGAAGACGACGGCGGCGAGTAATTTGTCGCGCTGGGCGAGCGCGATGGAAACGCAGAAGCAGGGGTAGCCGTGGGCGAAATTCGTTGTGCCGTCGAGGGGATCGACGTGCCAGCGGAATTCGGAGGCGGAAGCGCTTTCGTGGCCGGTGCCCTCTTCGGCGGCGACGGCGTGGTCGGGGAAATATTTGGTGAGGCGCTCGACGATTAATTTTTCGGAGCGCTTGTCGGCTTGGGTGACGAGATCGACTTCGTCGCCTTTGTAGCGGAGGTCCAGCGGGCGCGACAATTCTTCGACGAGAGTTTTACCGGCTTTCTGGGCGATTTCGATGGCGGCTTCTAGATAGTTTTTGGTCATGGGAGTCCGAGTAGGCGCACGGCGCGAAGTCTGGCTCCACTTTACCATTGGCGGCAAGTTCGTCTCATTTGGCGACGAACGGAATGAGGGATGCCCCCACACCCCCGGGCATTTGCAAGGATGTGAGTTGTAAAGGTTTGCGGGAGGGGGCATTTGTAATTGTATGAAAAGAAAGAACGGCGATCTTCAAAACAGGTTTGCACGTTGAACGTTGGAAAGTTGACGGACCCCCACCCCCTGTTTTTTTAAGTGTTGTATCTAAAGGAGTTAGGTTTGGCGTAAGTCTTTTGTTTGCAACACTTGCGGGGAGGTCCATAAGTGTTGCCGCTAAAGGACTTACGGGGACGGACTGTTGGCGAGAAAGTAACTGGATGGTATGGGAAGAGGTTGGAGGAGTTAGAAGGACTGCCAGGCGGGCGGGCATGGTCGCGGGCACGAAGGATCGTGCCGGTTACATCTACTAGTATAGCATATTGGTATAGTTAGTTAAGGATTATTTTAAGTAGTTTGGATGGTGTGGGATGGCCCTTCGAGGCTCAGGGTAAACAGCTTGGTTGTCGCCCCGCACGGGGCGCCGATCAGACATTTCCTTCGGCCGAATTAGTGCTTCGCGGCGCCCGCCAGGGCAACGCCTTCGGAGACCACCTGGTCGAAGGCCGCCTGGGTCTGCACCGCGTCCCGCATCGTGGACTCGGTCTTCCGTTTCAGTCCCTGCACCCGAGGGTCGTTGGGATCGAGTTTGCCGTCCGCGCCTTTCCAACCCTGCGCTTCCGTGGTGAATCCCTTCATTTCCCCGACGAGAAACCGCATGTGCTTAACATACGCCCCCTTCGCGGAGAAGAGCTTGACCTCCCACGCCGCGCGGCTCGGGAACTGCACGTCGCAATTTTCCGCCAAAGCGACTTTAGCGAGAGCGGCCTGGTCTAGGGCGTCCAACCGATTGAAGTCGGCTTCCGCCTCATTGAAGTGCGCCATGGCTTGGTCCAACTGGTCTCCGCCGCCAGAGGATGCCGAACCGGAACCGGTGAGGTCCAGGCCCGCCAATGCCCCCGAACCAGACGCGCTTTTCGGAAGCGTGTCGTCCGTGATGACCTTCTTGGGCTTGGCCGTGCTGTTTTCCTTGTCCTTGCGGGCTTGACGGGCGATCTCGGCTAGCGACGGCTGCGGAGGCGAGTCCTGCGCGAAAACGGACGGTGAGAATGCCAGTGCGCCGACGAGCGACGCGAGTAGGATCGATTTGCGAACCATCAGGCCTCCAGATCACGCCGAGTTGTATAGAAAGAGAACCGCGTAGCTGCTATGGTCCCCTGCAAAATCGCGAACGGCCATGGACCGGTAGTACTTGGTTGTGCAAAGCGCTACTGTACTGAATGACGGCCTGCCTCGATGCAGCTCGTCTTGTGCCGCGGTTGCGGGCCGGAGCTCCTAGCGAGGGCGGCAAGTTGTTTCTTGGTGTGCTAGAGTTTTGGGCGCTATGAAAAAACTCCATAGGTTATCCGCTGTTGCGCACTGCATCTTTTTCGGCGTGCTCAGTTGCACGATATTGCAGGCGCAGACGCCGCCGCTTACGCCGGATATTCCGGCGAAGTATGAGGCGCCGACGGCGGGGCAGGATTATGTGAAGCGCGTGGTGATGATCCCCATGCGCGACGGGGTGAAGCTGTATACGGTGATCGTGGTTCCGCGGGGGGCGAAGAACGCACCGATGCTGCTGACGCGGACGCCGTATGACGCCGCGCATCGCGCGGAGCGGTCTGAATCATGGCGCATGCTAGCGATGCTGCCGCAGGGCGATGAAGTGTTTGTGATGGATGGATACATCCGCGTGTTTCAAGATGTGCGCGGAAAATACGGGTCGGAAGGCGATTACGTGATGACGCGGCCGCTGATCGGGCCGCTGAACAACAGCAAAGTGGATCACTCGACGGATGCGTACGACACGATCGATTGGCTGGTGAAGAACGTGCCGGAATCGAATGGACGGGTGGGCATGCTGGGGAGTTCGTATGAAGGGTTCACGGTGGTGATGGCGCTGGTGAATCCGCATCCGGCGCTGAAGGTGGCGGCGCCGATGAGCCCGATGGTGGACGGGTGGATGGGGGACGACTGGTTTCACTTCGGGGCTTTCCGGCAAGTGAACCTGGACTACTTCACGGAGCAGACGGCAGTGAGAGGCGGCGGAAAACCCATCGTGCGCGAGGGGTACGACGAGTATGAGAATTTTCTGCGCGTGGGTTCGGCGGGGGATTTTGCGAAGACGGGAGGATTGGAGCAAATGCCGTTCTGGCGGAAGCTCACGGAGCACGCTGCTTACGACGAGTTCTGGCAGGAGCAGGCGCTGGACAAGACGATGGCGGCGCAGCCGTTGAAAGTTCCGACGATGTGGATTCAGGGATTGTGGGACCAGGAAGACATGTGGGGAGCGATTCACAGTTATCTGGCGGTGGAACCAAAAGACAGCAGCAACACGATGAATTTTCTGGTGATGGGGCCGTGGAGGCACAGCGGGGTGAATTATGACGGGACGATGCTGGGGCCGATGAAGTGGAACGGGGATACGGCGCTGCAATTCCGGCGCGAGGTGTTGAAACCGTTTTTCGATCAGTATCTGAAGGAGGGAGCGGCGAAGGCGGATACTCCGCCGGTTTTTATTTACAACACGGGAGAAAATCACTGGGACCGGTTCAAAGCGTGGCCGCTGGCTTGCGAGACGGGATGCGCGACGGCGTCGAAGGCGCTTTACCTGACGGCGGGATTTGGTTTGTCGTTCAGCGCGCCATCGGGAGACGTGAAAGCGGCGGCGGGGTTTGATGAATACGTTTCCGATCCGGCAAAGCCGGTGCCGTATATTCCGCGCCCGGTGCGCGACACGGCTTGGGGCACGTGGCTGCTTGCGGATCAACGATTTGTGGCGGACCGGACGGATGTATTGACTTACAGCACGCCGGTGCTGACGGAGCCGCTGAGGATCAGCGGGGCGGCGGTGGTGCACCTGGTGGCGTCGACGAGCGGGTCGGACAGTGATTGGGTGGTGAAACTGATTGACGTGTTTCCGGATGAAGTGCCGAGCCGGCCGGAGATGGGCGGCTACGAGCTTTCGGTGGCGATGGACATTTTTCGTGGGCGGTATCGGGAGAGTTTTTCGTCGCCCAAGGCTATTGCGGCGAACACGCCGCTGACTTACAAGTTTATTCTGCCGACGACCAACCATGTGTTTTTGCCGGGGCATCGCGTGATGGTGCAGGTGCAGTCGAGTTGGTTTCCGCTGTATGACCGCAATCCGCAGACGTATGTGCCGAATATTTTCTTTGCCAAGCCGCAGGATTATGTGAAGGCTACGCAGCGCGTTTTTCACGCGGCGGGAGTGGCTAGCTTTATTGATTTGCCGGTGGTGCCGGCGAAGTAGAGCAAAAGCACCGGTCTGAAGACCGGCCACTACAAAACCTAGGATGGCGACGTGAAGTCGCCGCTACAAAAGAATAAAGCTATTGGGCGCCGGTGAGGTAGGTGCGGCGGTGGCGGACCTTGTAGTTGTCCTGGGAGACGGTGACTACGATGGAGCGGAAGGTGTTGGCGGGGCCGCGGGGGTTGGGGTAGTAGGCGAGGCGGTATTGGGTGCGGAGTTCGCGGTCGATGCGGTCGAAGATGGCGGCGAGGTCCTGTGCGGAATCGGGATAGAACATGGCGCCGCCGGTGGTGTCGGTCATGGTTTCGAGGGCGTGCTCGCCGGCGGTGTTGCGGCCGCTTTCGTTTTTGACGGGGCGGACAACGATGGTGTAGAGGAGCGTGTTGGCACGGACGGCTTCCTTGCGGGCGGCGTCGAAATCGGAGCGGCTGGTGGTTTCGCCGGCGTCGGTGACGAGGATGATGACGCGGCGGCGGTCGTCACCGCGCTGGGCGAGAGAGCGCGAGCCGAGGAGCACGGCGTCGTAGATGGAAGTGCCGGCGCCATCGGGAATTTTTCGCACGGCGTTTTGGAGAGAGGGCACATCGTCGGAGAAGCCGGCGCGCTGACTGACGTCTTCGTCAAAGGAGAAGACGGAGAGACGATCGCCGGGGCGCAGGACCTGGCGGATGAAATGGGCGGCGGCTTCCTGTTCGAAGGTGATTTCTTTGTGGGCGCTGAGGCTGGCGTCGATCATGAGGGCAAGATCGAGCGGCTGAGAGGTCTCCGGCTCGAAGACGCTGATCTCCTGCTGAACGCCTTCTTCAAAAAGCTGGAAGGCTTCTTTTGGAAGATCGGGCGCGGGGCGATTTTTTTCATCAAGGACGCTGGCGAGAACGTTGACGAGATTGACGCGAACCTTGATGGTGCCGCGCTGCTTGGCGGGGTCCTGCGAATTGTCGGCGGAGTTGGACGGAGTGGGCTGAATGATTTTGCCGGGCCCGCCTACGGGAGACGCGGCGGGAGCGGGAGCCGGCGAGCTCGCCGGTGGGGTATTGGCATTCGCGGAAGATTTTGATTTTTGCGCCCAGGGCGGACGGTCGGGTTTGTCCTGAGCGGCGACAATTCCCATGAAAAGAAAAATGGAAGTGGCCAATAGCGCGGTGGCGCGTGGGCGGAGGGGTGTCATCGACATTGGATATTAAGATGCGGGTTTGGCATGCGGTGTCGCCACGGGCGTGGGGGGGAGTTCGCCGTCGGCCCAGACGGCGCCGTCTTCGAAATATTCTTTTTTCCAGATGGGGACGGTGCGTTTGAGGGTGTCGATGGCGAAGCGGCAGGCGTCGAAGGCGGCGGCGCGATGCGGCGCGCTGATGGCGATGAAGACGCTGGTTTCGCCGATTTCTAGGCGGCCGAGGCGATGGACAATGGCGACGCGGTGGATTTTGTATTTTTCGTGGAGCTGGACGGCGATTTCGCGCATTTTGGCGAGGGCCATGGATTCGTAGGCTTCGTAGTCGAGGTAAAGCGTGGAGCGATTGTGGGATTGGTTGCGGACGAAGCCGTCGAAGGTGACGATGGCGCCGTCTTCGGGGGCGCGGACGTGGGTGACGAGCATGGCGAGGTCGATGGGCTCGCGCAAGAGTTGGCAGATGTCGTCGTGGAGGGGAGTGGTCATTGTTGACGGGTTAGCCGCCGCTCACGGGAGGGAGGAAGGCGACTTCATCGCCGGAGTGGAGAGGAGTGTCCCAGGCGGCGAATTCCTGGTTGCGGGAGGCGACGAGAGAGGCGCGGAATTTTGCGAGCTCGGGATGGCGGGTGGTGTAGAGAGCGAAGAGTTGCTCGATGGTGGTGGCGTCGGCGGAGGTGATGGATTCCTCGGCGTGGCCGAGGATTTCTTTGAGGCGGCCAAAGAAGAGGACTTTGAGGCGAATGGTTTGAGCGACGGTGGCCACGGAGGAATTGTAACGCGGGGTACAGGAAGGAGCCAGCGGCGCAGGTGGTGCGTGGCGCTTGCGTGACAAGAGGGAGAGCGGCCCGCCTCGGAAGGCGGCCCTACAACTGCTGGATGAGGCTGAATCACGGTAGATGGCGGAAGATTCGCGATGTTCGCCGGAGAAAATGGATTTGAAAGATTCGAATGCTTGACGGTGGGGAGAGGGTTGCGTAGCGTGCGAAGAGAGCTTTGTGTTTGCACGATTGAGAGAAAATCGCGTTGAGGAAGAAATGAAAGTATTGGTGACGGGATCGACGGGGCTGGTGGGCAACGCGTTGGTGAGTGCATTGACGAAGGAGGGGCACACGGTGTGCCGGCTGATGCGGCCGGAGACGGTGGTGGCGGGCGGGACGAAGGATGGATTCAATGTGGCGTGGAATCCGGCGACGGGGGAGTTGGGCGGCGCGGCCGTGGGGGCGGACGCGGTGGTGAATTTGGCAGGGGCGTCGATTGGCGGTGGGCGGTGGACGGCAGGGCGGAAGGAAGTGCTGCGATCGAGCCGGACTGATTCGACGCGCGCGTTGGTCGAAGCGTTGGCGAAAATGAATGCGCGGCCGAGCGTGATGGTGTCGGCATCGGCGATTGGGGTTTATGGGAATCGCGGGGATGAAGTTTTGACGGAGAAGAGCGAGGCGGGGACGGATTTCTTGGCGGGGCTGGCGAGGGAATGGGAGGCGGAAGCGGTGAAGGCTGAGGCAATCGGGATTCGCGTGGTGCTGGCGCGGTTTGGAATTATTTTGGCGCGCGAGGGCGGGGCGCTGGCGAAGATGGTGACGCCGTTCAAGCTGGGAGTTGGAGGAAGGCTGGGGTCGGGGCAGCAGTGGATGTCGTGGGTGACGCTGGAAGATGTGGTGGGGATTTTGCGGATGGCGATAGAGAAGGCGGGGATGCGCGGCGCGGTGAATGTGGTGGCGCCGGGGGCGGCGCGGAACGCGGAGTTTACGAAGGTGCTGGCGAAGGCGCTGCGACGGCCGGCGTTCTTCCCTGCTCCGGAGTTTGCGTTGCGGCTGGCGCTGGGGGAAATGGCGGACGCGCTGCTGTTGAGCAGCCAGCGCGTCGCGCCGTCACGGTTGGAACAAATCGGCTACCGATTCCTGCGCGCGGATTTGGCCACCGCGCTGAAAAGTGTTTTAGCGACGGGCTGAACTTAACTGAGTCTTACTTCAGCACGTTGATGGTGACGGAAACGCGCAGGGTGTGGCCGTTCAGAGGATCGGTGGACATAATATTTTCCGAAGTCTGGCCGTCTTTCAAAACCAGATTCTCCGACGTTCTGAATTGACGGATTACCGGCTGGCCATTGGGGTTGGCGACCATCCTCTCACCTTCCGCGGACTTGTTGGGATAGAGCGCGGAACGATCGACGGTGAGCATGAGGCGGAAGCGGCCGTCTTCTTCGGAGCGGATGCCGCAATCGATGTTGGAGCCGATATCCATATAAATCGTCTGCTGATCCTTGCTTCCCACTTCAACTGGAACGCGAACGCCAGTACGAAGGCTGGTTGAGTAGTTACCTCCCATCCTCTCATCGGCAATAACCATGAAAGAATACGGCATACTGGAAATTTTCTTGTCGCCGTCAAATTCGCTGAAGACGATTTGGACTTTAATGGGGACGGAGGGCCTGGGCTTGTCATCGCTCTTTGATTTCTCCTGTGGTTTGTCCTGCGCGACAGCTTTCAGCGAGGGCAGGCAGAGCGCGGCAGCCAGCAAGAGCAGGTAAACAGATTTCTTCATCACAATCCTCCTGGAAGATTCGGACCATTTTGAAAACTGCAATTGTTTGCGGAAGTCATTGCGCGTGCTCTTCCGTCATGAGCTTGACGTCAAGCTGGTCGATTTGGATCGGAGCAATTTGCAGGAGCGAGAGATTCGTCGGGTCGA
>Ga0210384_10001189_pt1 | contig 36310 bp, 24 predicted proteins | sample IncBWH2MmetaG_FD_160574 | JGI IMG/M metagenome (GOLD analysis project Ga0210384, IMG submission 160574) | Forest soil microbial communities from Barre Woods Harvard Forest LTER site, Petersham, Massachusetts, United States - Inc-BW-H-2-M | ecosystem: Environmental > Terrestrial > Soil >...
CGGAGTGGTAGCCGCCGATCTCGCAGCGATCGGATGGACAGGAGCCCAGCAAATCCTCGAGGCGGAACGCGGGTTTTTCCATGCCTATGGTGGAACATACGATCCCACCGTGATCACCGATCACCTGGGCAACCCGTGGACATTCCAGAATCCCGGGGTTTCCATCAAGCCATTCCCCTCCGGATCGCTGACCCACCCGGGAATGACCGAACTGTTGCGCCTGGTCCGCGAGAACTCCATTCACGCCGCCGATGTGGTGCAGGTCGAGGTGGGAACCAATCGAAACATGCCGAATACGCTGATCCATCATCATCCGACCACTGGATTGCAGGCGAAGTTCAGTATGGAATTCTGCATGGCGATCCTCCTCGTCGACGGCAAAGCGGACCAGACGAAGTTCACTGACGCCGTCGTGAACCGGCCTGACGTGCAGGAGATGATGCGGCGCATTCGCTTCTATACTGACCCGGAAGCGGAGAAAGCCGGTTACGACAAGATGAGAACGATCCTAAAGATTACCCTGAAGGGTGGCCGCGTGATCGCGGGCCGCTCCGATTTCGGCAAAGGCAGCCCGGCCAATCCGATGAGTTTCGAGCAAGTCGCTGACAAGTTTCTGGGTTGCGCGGGTTTCGCGGAATGGCCGGGAGACAAGGCTGAGCGCGTGGTCGAAATCGTGCGTAAGCTGGAAGACCTTCCCGATGTGCGAACGCTAACGGCGCTTTGCAGCAAATGATGTACGTCTAGCGCCAACTAAATGTGAGGTCCTTTGAAAAACTACAAGATTGCGGTCATTGAGGGTGACGGAATTGGACGTGAAGTGGTGCCCGAGGGCATTCGGGTTCTCGAGGCAGCCGGGCGCCGGTTTGACCTGTCGTTTTCGTGGGAACACTTCGATTGGAGTTGTGAGACTTATTTGAAGACGGGTCGCATGATGCCCGCGGATGGACTCGATCAGCTCCGCCCCTACGACGCGATCTATCTGGGCGCAGTCGGCTATCCGGGCGTGCCGGACCACATCTCGCTCTGGGGCCTGCTGATACCCATCCGGCGAGGCTTTCGGGAGTATGTCAATTTGCGCCCTGCCCGGCTTCTTGAAGGAATTACAAGTCCGCTCAGTGGACGCAAGCCGGGAGAGATCGACTTTGTCATCGTGCGCGAGAACAGCGAGGGTGAATACTCCGAAGTGGGCGGGCGTTTGAACCGCAACAGCGAAAACGATATGGCGGTGCAGGAAACCGTCTTTACGCGCCGCGCCTGCGACCGCATCATTACTTACGCGTTTGAGCTCGCGCGCAAACGGAAAAAACATGTGACCTCTGCCACCAAGTCCAATGGCATCGTCTATACCATGCCGTTCTGGGACGAACGCTTCGCGGCGATTTCAAAACAATATCCGGATGTGAAAGCCGATCAATTCCATATTGATATCCTGACGGCACACTTCGTGGCGCATCCCGACTGGTTCGATGTAGTGGTGGGATCAAATCTTTTCGGCGATATTCTTTCCGACCTCGGGGCGGCCGTCGTGGGGTCGATGGGGCTGGCTCCCTCGGCGAATTTGAACCCCGAGCGGGAATATCCTTCGTTGTTCGAGCCTGTGCATGGATCGGCTCCAGATATCGCTGGAAAAGGGATCGCGAACCCAGTGGCACAGATCTGGTCTGGCGCGATGATGCTCCGGCATCTTGGCGAAGAGCAAGCGGCTCATGCGGTGGAACAAGCGATCTTCAGAGTGCTTGCCGCTTCAGCCGTGCGGACTCGCGATATCGGCGGCAAAGCGGGTACCCGGGAAATGGGGGAGGCGATCAGCGCTGAAGTTTCGGCTGACGCCACAGTTTCTGCACGCTAGATCAAGCCATTCAAATTTGGGCACGATGCAGGTCCCACCCAATGGGTAACTGGATGGGACCTGCCCGCTTGCGACTAGGGGAGAACTTCGTAAACGCGGAGCTCCGCGACCTGCTTCTCATGATGCGGAACCCCGACATAGTAGCGGTTGAGTTCCGGCACAAGAATGGCCGTCTTTGCCCGGAACGCGGTGGGAATGTGGGCGATGCGGTCATAGTGATCCGCGTCCGTCTGTTGAAAAACATCGAGGAACTCGGTACCCGCGAAATAGATTCGCTTGCTCGGGCTGTCGAACGCCATATCGTCGACCATGGCCGCCGCCGGATAGCTGGTTACGATCTTCCCCGCGTTGGTGTCGAGGACCACCAGTTTGCCGGGATCGCGGGTTCCCACAAATAAACGGTGAGAAGCCTCGTCAAAGGTGATTGCCGTGGGCTTCTTCGCCACGTCAGAGATAGGCCAGGTGGCCAGTTGTTTGCGGGTTGTACGATCGAAGACCTCCACGGTGTTGTTGCCGCGGACATTTACAAAGAGCCGTGGCCCGGACTTCTCGAAGGCCATGCCCTCGACATCGTTGGAATCCATCTTGATTTCGCCAAGGGTCTTGCCGGCATCGGTGTCGATCGCAGTGATATAGGAATTCGGAAGCTTCGCGTCCTTGCCGCCGTTGACGACGTAGAGAGTCTTGGTCGACGCGTCGTAGAGGCTGGCATCGGCTCCCTCGCGCAGCTTGATGCTCCCGGCTGGCTTGTACGATTCGGTCTCGTAGATCTTGACCTCTCCACGGTCTCCGTCGACTACAAACAGCTTCTTCAGATCCGCCCGGTACAGCAGCGAGTGCGGAGCTTTGAGATCATCGATCGTGTGGATCAGTTTGTTTGTCTTCAGGTCAAAGACCAGAACCTTGGAGTTCTCTTCGGCCGTGGCAAACAAACGGTTGCCGTCGACATCGGCCAGGAAATGGTCGAAATCGCCGTCATGGAGTTCTGGGAGTGGCGTCGTGTGCTCGAGTTTGAGGGGTGCCTTCTGCGCGAAGGAAAAAGTGCCAAACGCAAGAATCGCGATAAGCAGAATGATGGCGCGCGCTTTGTTCATTCTCAACCTCCGTCTCGGCAAAAGGGTTGGGGGAAGGCTCCAAGGTGCCCTCTATTAATCCAAGATCAATCTGAATCAGACATTAACGCTACATTAAAAACAGTTCAGTTCTGTAGGCTGCTTTCGGCAGGAGGTACTGCGACCGCCAGTCGCTTTGGTACCTTGCCCACCTTGATCCGTGTGACTTCCTGGCGACTCTTCACATCGATGAAGGAGACGTCATCGGAGTCGGCGTTGCTCACCGAAAGATATTTGCCGTCGGGGGTGAACGCCAGCCAATTGGGGCCGACGCCAGTGGCTACTTTGCCTACGAACTTCTTCGCCTTCACGTCATAGACGTACACGCAATCATCCAACAGGCTCGAGACCCACAGCTCGTTTCCGTCGGGAGTCAGGTCGAGGCCGTGGGTACGGGTATCCGCGGTTTCGGATTGGAGAGGATGAGGAGTCGGATGCTCGGCGGGCATCTCCACTCTTGCAACGACCTTCTTGTCCGGGACATCGACCACGACAAAGCCGTGGAGGTCGGCGACCGCGACAAACATGGTCTTGCCATCGGGGCTGACCGCGTATGGCCGGGGCCGCCCGCCGGCGGGGATTACCGCGGAGTAATCCATCTTTTCGAGGTCAATCACGTTGATCGCGTGGGATCCCATTGAGCTGACATAAAAATAACGATTGCTGCCCGTATTCAGCGCGTTGTGAGGCTCCTTGATTGGCAGGCTTTTGACCACTTCCTGCTTCGCGACGTCGACAATGTCGACCTTGTCTCCGTCACGGATCGGGACTGCCACGTACTTTCCATCGGGAGTGACAGCCACTTGATTCGGACGGCCACTCAGCTTCACACTTCCTACGGTCTGTTGTGTAGCGGTATCGATGATTCTGAGCGTGTGGTCCGATTCCACCGAGACAAACAACCGCTTACCGTCAGACTGAACCGCCACGCCATGGATGCGGTCGCCCAGCTTGATATCCCCAATGACCTTCAAGGAGTTCAAATCGACAATGCTGACGTCGTCGCCTCGGCTGTTTCCCACATAGAGCCTGAGGTTCTCAGCCCCGGATCTGCCCTGGGCTAACGCCACCAGGCTGCTCAAAACAATCCACAATACAAAACTAAGTCTTACCTGCAACATGGACTTCATCCTCATTGAATCCATTCTTCAGGGCGATCCTTAAGGCTGCCTGAAAAAGGGAACCGTTTTCCGTCAGCCTGGGCGAAAAAAGCTTTGCAGCCTTCTCTGAGTGCTAAGTGCGGCTCTCGCTCCAAGGGGCTCCTCTACCGACGGCTAGCATGAGAGCACCCGATGCGAACAAACTGGCAACGAGGTAGAGCAAGCCAGCAGAAAATGAGTGCGTTCTGCTGGCCAGGTAGCCCATTACCAGCGGCCCCACGAATCCACCGAGGTTGCCGACCGAATTGATCAGTCCGATCGACGCTGCGGCTGCAGACTCGCTTAGAAACTGTGTGGGCACTGCCCAAAACACAGGCTGGAAACCATAGAACGCCCCTCCCGCGACAACAAAGAAACTCACACAGAGCGTGAGATTCGAGCGCGACAGAACGGCCAAGATGAGCGCGAACCCACACACAACGACGGGCAAAGCTGCATGCCAACGGCGTTCCTGGGTGCGATCGGAGTGCCAGCCGTTGATTTGCTGCGTGATGAACGCCGCCACGTATGGAAGAGCGGCCAGCAGCGTAACCCTGAGATCACTCTGCCCGGAAAGACGCTTGAGAATCGTGGGAAGCCAGAACGCGATTCCATAGCTGCCCGTCATGGCACAGAAATAGCAAAGAGTGAGCAGAATCACGTCCCGATTGCGAAGCGCCTCCCAGACACGGTACGAATGGCGACGACGCTTGTTTTCTTTCTCTCGCTGTAGTTCTGAGATGATCCAGGACTTCTCGTCTTCAGGCAGCCAGGTGGCTTGCTCGGGCCAATCAGTCAGGTACCAAATCGTAATCAGTCCCAAGAGGACCGCTGGGATGCCTTCGATGATGAAAAGCCAGCGCCAGCCCCGCATGCCCAACCAGGAGAGGCCGAGCAGGAGACCAGCCAATGGGGACCCGATTACATAGGAGAGCGGGTTCGCTGCGTAAAAGAACGCGACGGCCTTGGCGCGGTCCTGGTACCGGAACCAGTGCGTCAAATACACAATGACTCCGGGTAGAAACCCCGCCTCAGCCGCGCCTACCAGAAAACGCACAAGATAGAACTGATGCGCGGTGCGGATGAAAGCCATCAACGCCGTCATCAGTCCCCACGAGATCATGATGCGCGCGATCCATTTACGCGCGCTCCAGCGCTCGACGATCAGCGCGCCTGGGATCTCGAGCAGGAAATAGCCGAGAAAGAAAATCCCCGCACCGAGGCCGATAACTCCTTCGCTGAACCCGAGGTCGTGGGGCATTTGCAGCGCCGCCGCCCCGACATTCATGCGATCAAGGAAAGCGACCACGTACAGCAAGAAAAGAAACGGGAGGAGGCGACGCGCGGTGCGGTGCCGGGCGCGCCGCGCGACCTCTGGATTCGCGGCTTCCGACGAGATCTCGCGAGCTGTGCTGCTGGCATCCAGAGGCATCGGGGTTGAACTCATTGCAACGTGAACTTCTGAGCTCTCGGCGTAGATGGGAACACCGATCCGTCAGCTCGAGGGTTCATTATCTCCAGGAATGTGGGCAGCGCGATCTTGAAACTAAAAAATCACTTTCACGGCAAACTGAATCTCGCGTGCTGTGGTGGTGGTTTTGGTGAGCAGTCCCGCCGTGGGGTTCAAGTTACCGCCTCCATCGAAAATGTCCGTGTTTGTGGGGTTGACCGGCGGTGCGAAATTGGGGTGATTAATAATATTGAACATCTCCGCGCGGAACTGAATGTTGAACCGCTCTGAGATTCTCGGAATATAGTTGTTCTTAAATACCGAGAAGTCGAGCGACGTGACACCCGGCCCGATCAGGATGTTGCGGCCCGCATTGCCGCGGAGGTTATAGCACTGCGGAAAAGGAGCTGCAAATGGTGGACCTGAAGACGGTTGTGCGTTCGGAGGAAATTGATCACAGTTCGCAGCCCAGAACTTCGGATCCGTCACGGTGGGAACTGCGAAGCAGTTCGTCTTAATGTAATTGTTGGGATTCCCCGGGTTCGTGAGCGTCTTGCATCCCGAGCCTGGGAGTCGGTTGGGGAACGCCCAATCATCACTGCTAAGCGTGTACTGCGGATCGGAACCCGTTCCCCAAGTGGCCGTGAACGGGACACCGTCACTGGCCGTGAAGATGGTCCCCAGTTCCCATCCGCCCAAAGCCCACTGCGCGGGTCCTGAGAGAGATTTGGGGGTGGGGAGGTCCCAGGTTCCGTTAATCACAAGCTGTTTCCCGACATTGAAATCCGAAAGCCCCCGGCTCAGCCGCATGTCAAACCAGTGCAAGCTGGAAATCGAATTTCCGAACGTGTCTCCGGCAACCGAGGCAGAACTGGTGTCCATGCTCTTAGCCCACGTGTAGGTGCCTTGGACTTGAAGCCCACGCGTCATGCGTTTCACCAGTTGCAGCTCGAGGGCGTTGTAGTAGGAGTGCCCCTCATAGAAGATTCCCCGAACCGATCCGAAATTTGGGTTGATCGTGCTCGGTGGACTCCCGGCGTTGGGGCCGCTGGTGAGATTGCCGTTGATATCCACCTGCGGCCATAGATATCCGTACTGGGTCAGGGGAGGAATAACCAGATCCGCTTCATCGACCTTGAACGGTTGATGCACGCCCCTTGATCCGACGTACGCGACCATTCCCGCCAAGGAGGGTGTAAGCTGCTGCTGGATATTCAGATTCCACTGCACTACGTAATTACGCTTGTTGTGGGAATCAACGTAGGTCGAGCGCAGCGTATTTGCCGGGAAAGTAAAATTACTCTGTCCGAACCCTGAGTAAAACGCAGTGCATCCACACGCGGCATTGGGGCTGTTGACCGAGGTGTAGGAGAAGAACGGCGCTGATTGCGTCGTCATCAGGATGAACTGATAGGGAAGCGGAAGCACATCAAAGAAACCGGCTCCGCCGCGAACCGCCGTTTTTCCGTTGCGGAACGGGTCCCATGCGAAGCCGACCCGTGGCTCGAAATTCTTGAGCGTCGGGTTGGAAAAGAACGAACCGGTTCCGGCACATTCCGTTGGAACCATCGTGCCGCAGATGGGTAGCGGGTCGGAGAGATTCCGCAAATTGGCTGTTTTTCCACTGGTTTCTTTAGGAACACTGGAGAGCTCGTAACGCAGGCCTAGATTGAGCGTCAGGTTGGGCCTCCAGCGCCAATCATCCTGCAGGTACAGGCCGAAGATGTTCTGCCGCAGATTCCGAGGTGACAATGTGCTGGCGATCCCGCCCTGGAATTTCGTGGGATTGGCGGCTAGAAAACTTGCAAAGTCATTAAAATGCCAGATCCCGTTGGGGTCGGTGTCGGCAATTACGTTGAGGAACTGACGCTCGAAAGCAACGCCAAATCGCAACGAATGGGTGCCCTTCGTCCAGAAAGCGTCGTCATAGGCCTGCAGTGAGTTCCAGTGATAGAAATAGGTGGGACTGCCGCCGACTCCGCCCGTGAAGTCAGAGATCCCGCCGGAGAAAAGAACTTGCGCTGCGGCGCGACCTGCAAAGGCCGCACCCCCCGCGCCCAGATCTGTGCGGGAAGCATCGGGGTTGATCGCTTTCACGCTCTGATTGTTGTTTACCGCTTCATGATTGCCACCAACTCGGATGGAATTGGCAAACCTGGGTGAAAAGATGTGCGTCTCCTCCACGGCCACAAACTGTCTCGAAGTAAGGGTCTGAAATTCCACATTGTTCAGCCCGTCGGGGGACGAATAAGGAGTCCGATCAAACATGTACGTTCCGGAAAGAGTGTCTTTCTCGGAAAAATTGTGATTGACGCGAGCCGTCAAGAAGTTTTCGCTGACAACCTGCTGGCCAGCGAAGGTGTACAGCCCGAGGTCGCCATTGCTACCGGGAAGCGGTGCGCCAGGGAGATGGTAAAAGGTGAAATACGCCTGGGCTTGCGGGCTCACAGGGACCTGCATCGGCTGGCACGCATTTGGATCCGGCGGTGGCGGATTGTCCGGGTTGGAACACAAAAGGCCGCCGCGTGCAGTGGCTGACGGTACAGTTGCGACCGTGGTGATACCTTTCGACTGACGGATGGCCTCAAAATCTACGAAGGCGAAGGTCTTGTCTTTCTGAATCGGACCGCCGATCGTTCCCCCAAACTGGTTGCGCCGGAACGGGGGGATGGACTGCGTCGGATCATCGAAGTAGTTCTTGGCGTCGAGCGCGCTGTTACGAAGAAATTCGTAGGCGCTCCCGTGAATCTGATTGGTTCCAGAGCGCGTTATCGCATTGACGACACCGCCCGAGGTCTTGCCGTACTCGGCAGAATAGTTACTGGTGATGACCGAAAATTCTTGAATGGCGTCCACGCCCAGACTGCCCCCCAGCACACTGCCCGGCGCTCCGTTTGCGTAGTCATTCAAGCTGACTCCGTCGAGGCGGTAGTTGTTCTGCTGCGGGCGGGCGCCGGAGATCGTGAGTTGCTGTCCGAAGCCGCGATTGCCGCGATCGGTACCCGCAGAAAAGTCGGGCTGGGTATGAATAGCGCTCACACCCGGCTGAAGCTGGGCGAGGTCCGTCCAACTGCGCCCGTTGAGAGGAAGCTCACGGACGGTGGTTGCGTTCACAACCGCGCTGATGTCAGAGCTTGCGAGCTGCACGGCGGGAATTTCGCTTTCCACTGTGATTCTTTCTGTCACCGATCCAACGCTCAAGACAACGTCAAGAGAAACGGACGCGCCAACTGTCAGACCGATGCCTTTTCGCGATTCCGTTTTGAACCCCGCCGCCGAGCAGGTTATGAAGTAGGTTCCTGGCAAAAGGTTCGGCGCTGAGTAGAACCCCTCCTCGTTCGTCGACACCTCGCGCTTTACGCCCATCTCGACATTCTCGATCACGATGTGGACGTTGTTGATCACTCTGCTGCCGTTGTCGGTGACCGTGCCAGAAATGGTGCCGCCCGCCACTTGCGCTTCGACGGACGGAATCTGGAGGAGAAGAACCAGCGCCGCAACAGCGGCACACAGCCGAAGATTTGAACGCCAAATCATGGGAGGGCTCCCTTCTGTCTGTGCGGCTCGAGAGCTTAACTCAGTAACATGTTGTTAACACAGATTAATTTCCGTTCATCGTTGCGGCAAGTTAATTTCTTTTCATCTATTGCCGATGTGAGCGTGAACACGTTGGTTCGCTCTTTGTAACTGTGCCAGTTGTTGTCGCGTGCAGAAGGGAAGCGTAGTTCTTCGTTGATCCTAATCACGTCATTTTCGTTTGCGCTTGTGTTTCCGCAGTAGACTTCTGCCGCGGAAATGCGTTTATCTATCTTTGATCGCGTGAGCACCCATATGGGTTTGATTGATCGTAGCGAAGGCAAGCGAGCATTTGGCAGCAATCCCGACGGCTATCATCGCTCGAGGCCTGCTTATCCAGAGAGAGTGTTTGAAATCCTGCAGCAACGATGCGGTCTTCGACCGCACTGCAAAAGTTTCGAGATTGGCGGCGGCACCGGCCTGAGCACGCGAAGATTGATTGAGCTCGGCGCTTCCCCGATCGTCGTTGTAGAGCCGGACGAGCGTCTCGCGAATTTCCTGGTTCGAACACTGGAAGGTGTCGACGTACGCGTCACCACCTTCGAGAAACTTGAGCTGCCCTCGGAGTCGTTTGAACTGGGCACCAGCGCCTCGGCGTTCCATTGGCTCGACGAGGCTGCATCGCTCGCGAAGATTGGACGGATCCTTCGCGATGAAGGCTGGTGGGCGATGTGGTGGAACCTATTTCTCGACCCCTCGCGCACGGACGAATTTCATAAGGCGACTCGAACGCTGCTGGAAGGTCTAGACCGTGGCCCTTCTCACGGCTCGAACGAAAAACCGTCGTTCGCCATGGACACCCAGGCGCGGATCGCGCAGTTGAAGGCAGCCGGTGTTTTCGATCAGATCGAAATCGAAGATCTTCGCTGGAGTGCTGTTTTTGATTCTGTGCGGGTGAGAGAGCTCTACGCGACGTTCTCTCCGATCAGCCGACTCGGGCGTGAAGAACGGGAACGCTTACTCGATGGGCTGGGAGAAATTGCCGAAAGACAGTTCGGCGGCTCGGTTGAGCTGTACATTACGACGCCGATTTACACGGCGCGACGGAAAGCTCGCACGAGAGGGAGCTCGTAACCAACCCGGCGTGCGCCTTAGTTTCGGTGAAGCGCTGGAAATCCGAGCCTATGTTCGAGGGCAACAAAACGTGGATTGGAACGCAATTCGTCGAGTTCCGGCTCGACCTGAAGAAAAACCAAGCCATTCGAACGATCGCCAAACGCCTTCTCGAGCAAGTCCAGCGCTTCGTCATTCTTGCCCAATCCAACGGATACGATCGCGAAGTAATAGGGCGAGACATATTGTGTTGTTGACTTGGTCTTCAATTGCGCAAGCAGCTTTTCCGCTTCGACGCGATTGCCCGAGCGCCCGTAGGCATGCGCCAGGGCCGAGACCATAAGAGGAGTGCCATGGGAGAGGTCGACAGCCTTTCGTAGTGCGGGTATTGCCTGGACATAATCTCCTTTTTGCTCGTACGCCTGGCCGACAATCAGGTGTGGCAATTCATAGGAAGGATCCATGTCGAGGGTATCTTTCAATTGCGCGATCGCCGCGTCGTACTGTCGCGCCATATAGAGGCGCCACCCCAGGCTGAAGTTGATGCTTAGCGACAGCGGGTCCAGTTCGCGCGCCTTCTGAATCTGAGCAAAGCTTTCTTGCGCCCGGCCCATCGCAATCAGATAGAGGGAATACCGCTGGTAGGCGGTGGCGTAGCTGGGATTCAGTCCGATCGCGCGTTCGAATCCTTCCGAGGCGCCGCTCCAATCCCATTCGTAGTTGAATTTCTCGGTAGCCAGCGATGTTTGGGCCTCAACCAGAGTGGGGTCGAGTTCGAGTGCCCGCAGTGCCGCCGCCTTTGCCTTCGGGGCAGCTTCCGAAGCGGGCATGGTGCCGAAAATCTCAGCGCTGATGATGGCATAACAATCGGAGAGGCCGGCATAGGCCAGCGCATACTGCGGGTCGAGGACCGTCGCCCGCTCAAAGTAGGTGATTGCCCGGGTAAGATTTTCGTCTGACCGCTTGTTCCAGTAATACAGACCCTTCAGATAGTTCTCGTAAGCTTCCGGAGAAACTGCCGGAGTCTTGGCCAGGCGCTCGCGCTCTTCCGGAGTGAGATTGATGCGGATTTCATTGACGATCGCCGACGACACGCGATTCTGCAGAGCCAGTACATCGCCAATCTGACTCTCGTACGTATCGGCCCAAAGATGGTGGTCGGTGGAGACCTGAACCAGTTCGGCCGTGATCCGAACGCGGCTGCCCACACGCATCACCGTGCCTTCGACGACGGCATCGACGTTCAGTTCGCGGGCAATTTCCGAAAGCGGCTTACGCGTTCCCTTGTAAGCCATGGCGGTGGATCGTGAAATGACGTGAAGAGAGCGGATCTTGGCCAGATTGGCGATCAGCTCATCCGTCATGCCGTCGGCAAAATAGTCCTGGTCTTTTTCCTCCGACAGATTCTCCAGCGGAAGCACGACCAGCGAAGTGCTTCGTGCGGCATTCGCACGGTTCGTCGCGTTGCGGTTGGTCCGGAGGAGAATCGCGAGAAGCCCAGCCGCTAGCACGAAGGCAACGGCGGCGAGAGCACCGCGACGAGCCGTCCACCACGGCTGGCTAGCACGCCGAGTCGAGATCGAGGACTCAAGCGCAGGCTCCGATTCCAGAAGCGATGGGGCAGAGGGCAGATGTTCTCGATCGCGTGCGGCGGCCTGGGCATGCGAATCCTCGACAGGCGCCACGAAGCGATAGCCGCGCCGCGGGATTGTCTCGATGTAACGGGGATGGTCGGACGAATCGAGCAGGACTTCACGGACCCGCATCACGGCATTGTTCAACCCGTGATCGAAGTCAACAAATGTGTCGCCCTGCCAAAGCCGGGCGCGAAGTTCCTCGCGAGTCACTATCTCGCCAGGGCGCTCCAACAGCAGGGCCAAGACCTGGAACGGCTGCTCCGCCAGCTTCATACGGAAGCCGTGCTTGCGAAGCTCACAGGCCTTCAGGTCTACCTCGAAAACGCCGAAACGAACAATTCGAGCCGATGCTACAGGTGATTCCATCTCGCCCCAGTCAGCGCTGGCTCGCCAGTATAGCCTCGCGATACCCACAGGTCAAAGTGATGAGAGCAGCTATCTGCCTTGTTTTCAATGATCACTTCAAGGATGCAGAAATGCTTTTGATGGGAGTCATCAAGGATTGCGCAGGGAAGAGCAGGTCGAGCAAAGTGCGGGCCACTGGATGCGGGTCTTCATCTCGTGTGCCGCACAGCGATGCGACGGGGCATTCCCGGCGCGTCCGATCATCGATTCGCAAAGTCAATTTCATCCCGTGAACGCTTTCCGGGCGAGGGGGCGCTATGAAAAGACAGAAGCACAGCGGAGCGTCGGTTGCGGTCCTAGTGATGGCATTGGCAACCGTGGCTGGGATTGTTATTCTCGCCGGATTGTCGGCGGCTCAGGTGGTTGGGGCCACGGTCTCCGGCTTAATAAGTGATACCAGCGGCGCCGCGATTTCAGGCGCGACCGTAAGCTCGAAAAACCTCGACACTGGCGAGATACGAGAGGTCGTTACAAACGCGGAAGGTTTCTACTCAATACCGAACCTTCTGCCAGGTTCGTACGACGTGACGGTCACTGCCAACCAGTTTTCACAGGCCGTGCGCAAGGGCATCGGGTTGACCGTTGGCGCACAACAGGCGCTTAACATTTCTCTCAAACCGGGCCGGGTTACCGAGGTGGTCGAGGTGTCGAGCACACCTCCCGACGTGCAGACCGCCTCCTCGGCAGTCAGCTCAACCGTCGATTCGCGGACCGTGCGCGAATTGCCACTGAATGGACGCGACTGGACGACGCTGGCGACGCTCGAGCCCGGCGTGTTGAGCGTGCCAAACCAGGCGACCACATCTTTCAACGCGAACAAAGGGAACCGTGGTTTCGGCAACCAGTTGTCCGATTCCGGGCATCGTCCGAACGAGAACTCCTATCGTCTCAACGGGCTGAGCATCAACGATTACTCGAACGCTGCTCCTGGGGGCGCGACCGGGTTGAACCTCGGCGTCGATTCGGTGCAGGAGTTTTCCGTCATCACCACGGGATACACCGCCGAATATGGACGGACGTCGGGAGCGGTGATCAACGCGATCACGAAGTCCGGCACCAACCAATTTCACGGCACCGGCTTTTTCTTCGATCGCGACAGCGTCTTTGACGCGCGCAATTACTTTGACGGGCCAACCATCGCTCCCTTCCGGCGTATTCAATTCGGCGGTTCCGGAGGCGGCCCGATCATCAAGGACAAGACGTTCATCTTTGCGAACTACGAAGGGTTTCGTCAGAGCTTGTCATCATCCGGAACTATTCACGTGCCGGATGCTGCATCGCGCGCCGCGGCCGTTCCGGCCATACAGTCTTATCTCGCACTCTGGCCGGTTGCGCCCGCGAGTGCTCCCGACAACGGCAAGGGAGTTCAGACCATCGACGTAAACACAAAGACTGTCGCGAATGAGAACTATTTCATCACGCGGCTCGATCATAAGATTTCGGCAGCCGACTCGCTGGCGGGAAGTTATTTCATCGATTCGGGACCGCAATCGCAGGCCGATCCGTTGGGAAATACCGTCCATCAAGTGTTTTCCCGCAGGCAAATGGGGAGCTTCGAAGAGACCCACGTTTTCGGCTCCGCTACCGTGAACACAATCCGCTTAGGTTTGAACCGCGCCTTGGGCAAAATCAACGACCCGGTGTCGGGTGACACGGTGGCGAAGGACGCGGCGTTAGCCATCGCGCCCGGGGCCGCCGCTCCTCCGCAGATTCCGGTGCCAGGATTGACAACGGCCTATGGACTGGGAGGCTTTAATCGTTTTACCCATGCCTGGAACTCGGCGCAGATCGGCGATGACGCGTTCCTCACCCGTGGCACGCACGCCATCAAGATTGGCTTCTATTTCGAGAATATGCAGTACAACGTGCTGGAACAGTTGAGTCCGAATGGCCGGATGAACACCTACGCCAGCCTCACTGCCTTCCTGACCAACTCCGGAGACCAGTTGAATGCTCTGGCTCCGGGTGGATCGCATGAAGTTGGCTTCCGGGAAAAGATGTTTGCGGGCTATATCCAGGATGACTGGCGGGCAAGGCCGAACCTCACGGTCAACCTCGGACTTCGTTACGAGGCGACCACGCGACCGACGGACGCTAACAGGGTTCCGGGCTACACTGTCGCCGGCTACACTGTGGCCAGTGCGGGCTTCCAGGAAATCACGAGCCTTGCGAACTGTACTCAGAGTGCGACGGCTTGCGGACCGGTGGGCGTCAGCAGCCCCATCCTGCAAAACCCCACAACCAAGAACTTCGAGCCGCGTATCGGCCTGGCCTGGGATCCCTTCCACAACGGGAAGACGGCGGTCCGTGCCGGTTTCGGAATGTTCGACGTTCTACCTCTGCCCTACGAGTTCGGCTTGAACACGGCCGCAACCGCGCCATTCCAGATTATTGGAACGGCGAAAGGGGCAACCCTGGGAGGCGGTACGATTCCGGTCAGCTTCAATCCACTTACGATCAGGAATCGCTTTATCGATGCCTACCCCAAACGCGCCGACGTGCTCAATTGGAATTTCAACATCCAACGCCAACTGGTGGAGAACCTGACCCTGACGCTCGGCTACGTTGGCTCGCGTTCAATCCATTTGTCGGCTGCATCGGACGACATCAACCTGGTTCAGCCGCAAGTGGTGAGTGGAGTAGGCTTGGTTTTTCCGGTAAACGGTACTCGCATCGACCCGAACTGGGGAGGCGGGGCCGGCATTCGCCCGGTTCTGTTCGACGGCGCCTCTTCGTATAACGCCTTCCAGGCTCAGTTGAAAAAGAGTCTAAGCCAGAACATTCAAGGCCAGCTTTCTTACACCTTTGGCAAGTGCCGCGACTTGAGTTCAGCTCCCGTTACGGGCGACACGTTCCTGAACTCGATTGCGGTTCCCCTCATGCTGATCAAGTCGGCGCGGCTGGGTGCGTGCGACTTCGACATCCGGCACGTGCTCACCGGGACATTCTTGTGGGAGCTGCCTTCGATGAAGAATTCGGGCGCCATCGTCTCAACCCTTACTGGCGGATGGCAGTTGGGCACGATTGTGACTGCCACCAGCGGAGCACCCTTCACCGTCACCGTGGGCGATGGCAACGATCCATTGGGTACAGGTTTCAACGGAGATTTCTCGATGGATTTCGCCAACCTGCTGCCAAACTGCAGTCCCATCCATGGTGGTTTGAACTATCTGAACACAAACTGTTTCACGCCGCCCACCGCACCCTCATCGTTTACCGGATGTGCATCCGGGTTTCCGGCCTATGGCGGAACTCCACCGCCGGCGGGGACCCAGCTTTGTTCGAACGTTCTTGGCAACACACGCCGGAACCAGTTCTACGGCCCGAACCTGGTCACCGTTGATTTCTCGGTCTTCAAGAACACCCGGATTCCGAGCATCTCGGAAACCTTCAACCTGCAGTTCCGGGCGGAATTGTTTAACATTCTGAATCGCACGAACTTTCTGTCGCCCGGATTTCTCAACACTTTTGGCCAGAACAATTCCGTTTACGATGCTGATGGAAGTAATCTCCCCACCGCGCTGAACCAGACGTCCACGCCGTCAAGGCAAATTCAACTTGGCCTGAAGGTGATCTGGTAATCGGTTGCCGGGAAGTCTCAGGCTTCCCGGCACGCCGTCCCGCACTCGGCCAGAACCACGGATCCTCTTTCGGAATCAGGCAAATTCGCATTGATATATAAAAGCCTCCCGAAGCGGGCCTGGCTTGCAAAATCATCGTCTCGACGCTTAAGAAGGAAGTCGGTTGAACATGACCAGCGGCGCGGCACAAGAGCTCAAAACCACGGCAAGGACAGCACTCGCGGTCGCGCAGAGTCGCGTGCGTTGGCGCGTCATGGGCATCGTCATGGTCATCATGGCGGTGACGGCCTTGAACCGGCTGAATCTCAGCATCGCCGGAAAAGCGATTGAAGAGCAATTCTCCTTCAATACGGTCGTCATGGGGACGGTGTTCAGCGCATTCCTTTGGGGCTATGGGCTATTCCAGATTCCGTGGGGGTACGTCTGCGACCGAGTGGGCCCGCGCCGCACTTTAACAGCAGCCATGCTGTGCTTTGCCGTCGGTTCCGCAGCCATGGGCGTGGTTCCTCGACTGGCCGCGATTTCAGGTATCAGCGTCCTCGCCGGGTTTCGGTTGGTCCGCTTTGTGACCGGAGTTGGTGAGGCGGCCATTTCATCCAACGTAACGCGCGTCATTGCCTCGTGGACCTCGCTGCGTGAGCGCGGCTTTGCCAGCGGACTGCAGGTCTGTGGTCTCGGTCTGGGCGGAACTCTAACTCCTGTCCTTATCGCGTGGATGATGGTGCACTGGGGCTGGCAGGCCGCGTTTGAAGTTTGCGCCGTGCTGGCGTTCATCGTGGTTGCCGCGTGGCACTCTTACGCGACCGACTGGCCCGAGGAGCATCCTTCCGTCAATGACGCCGAATTGCAGATTATCCATCCCGGATCGCGGAAGGGCGACGTTGGCGCTCGCTCCACACACCGAGGCGTTACCAGCGTGCCCTGGCTCAAGATGGTCCGTAATTTGTCGGTGTGGGGCTTGATCCTTGGCTACGGGCTGCAGGGATATACGTTTTACGTCTACTACAACTGGTTCTACTTTTACGCGGTGAAGGTGCGCGGGCTCGGAATCATGCAGGCGGCGGCATGGACGTCGGCGCCCTTTCTGGCGATGGCGCTACTCTCGCCGGTTGGTGGATGGTTTTCCGATCGCGTCGCGCGGGCAACTGACAGACGGAAAGGCAGGGTAGCAGCTGTTTGGCTAGGGATGGGAATCTCCGCGCTGCTCCTGTATTGCGGCAATCATCTTTCCGTAACCGTCATCGCTCTACCCTTGATTGCGCTGGCTGCGGGGTTCAACATGTTCGCGGCTGCCAACTTCTGGGCGGCCTGCATTGATCTGGCGCCGCCGTACTCTGCTTCTCTCTCTGCCTTGATGAATACAATGGGCAGTTTGGGAGGCGTCGTGTCGTCGACAGTAACGGCGGCCCTCGCTGTCCATCAGGGTTGGGGCCGTGCCCTTGATGTGGCAGTATGGATCACTCTCGCTTCCGGGCTGATGTTCACACTGGTGAACGCTAACCGCGGTATCGAGGAGAGAGATTCCAATTAGAGTCGGTGTCGCCCATCTATGCGATTGCCGGCGGCCGTCAAGACCGTTCTGACCGCTCCCTGAGACGGCAAATTGCCGCACGACGAAACGGACGAAGTCGGGTAAGTCAAAGTTTCGTCACCAGAGGGCTCGAGTTCATGATGGAAATCGCGCCTTGCCACGAGGTTCAGACAGATTTCAGGTTAGCCGGCTAGGTTGTTGTAACCGGAGCCCAGGGGCGCAACTCTGGCCAGATAACAGTCATGAGAGGATGCGGGCTCATTATTCTTGCAGGGCTTGGCTTCTTTCAAGGGCAGCCGCGTGTCAGTTGGGCGCAAGGGCTGTCGGACAATGGCGAACAGACCCATTCCCCCGCAACCTCTCCTCCATCCTTTGGGTCCACGGTAGTCAACGGGACTGTCTTCGATCCTTCCGGGGGCGCAATTCCCCACGCCAAAGTCGTGCTGTCGCGGTCCGATGGCCGCACACTGGCTGAGACGTCGAGCGATGCCGGCGGGACCTTCCGCTTCGAAGGGGTAGGCCCTGGCGCCTATTTCCTCACCGTGCAGGCAACAGGGTTTGAGAGCTTGCGGCGCGATTTCCTTGTCGCCAAGAAGGCGATCCTGCCAATCAAGCTTGTCCTGTCGATTGCCACTGAAAAACAGTTAGTCACAGTCAGCGCGGATCAGGCCGCGCCTGTGGTTTCTACCGAGGTGTCGGAGAATCAAAACGCCAACACGATTGACCGGGCCGCGCTCGATCGGCTTCCGGTGTTCGATCAGGATTACATCACCACGCTGTCGCGCTTCCTCGATGACAATGCGACCGGGACCAACGGTATCACCCTGGTGGTGAACGGTGTGGAGGCGAATGGTCCCGGCGTCACGAAGTCGGCAATTCAGGAAGTGCGAATCAACCAGAATCCTTATTCGGCGCTGTTTTCCCGCCCGGGCCGGGCGAGGCTGGAGATTATTACCAAGGGAGGCAGCGCTGATTTTCACGGCAGCGTCAGTGTCATGTTTCGGGACGCAGTCTTCGATGCGACGAACAAGTTCGCAACCGCGAAACCTCCTGAACGGAGGCAGTTTTACGAGGGATCGCTAAGCGGCCCTCTTGGCCGCGGGAAGAAAACCACCTTTCTGCTTTCTCTCGACGAAGACCTCGACGACCAGCAAGGTATCGTGAACGCTTTCGGCGTCAACGGACCCATCAATGAGAACGTTCCGGCACCAATGCGCCATTTCTTCGGGTCAGGGCGAGTATTCCACGACTTCAGGAACGGTGATCAATTCTGGATCGGGTATTCCTACGAGCGGCAAACGAATCAGAATCAGAATGTCGGCGGCACGACCTTACCTGAGGCGGGATACAACACAAAGAGTCAGGAACACGAAATCAATTTCAGCTATCGCCACCAGTTCTCGCCGACGTTGATCAACCAGTTGCGTTTTCTGGTCGGACATTTCGATCGCCCGACCACCAGCATCAACGAGAACCCGCAGATTGTGGTTCCAGGGTCATTCACTGGCGGAGGCGCTCAGGCGGATAGCAAGCGCACCGAATATCACTTCGATGGAACCGATGTGGTGAGCTATGTGCGCGGCAAGCACGCGATTAACTTCGGCGTTGATGTTCCCGACATCAGTCGTCGAGGAGAGGACGACTTCACGAATCAAGCCGGGACTTATACCTTTGGGAGCCTTACGGAGTACGAGGCGAGGAAGCCGTCTACTTTTCTGGTCCAGAGCGGACATGGTCACCTGGTTTTCCTGGAGAAAGTGCTCTCGGGGTTTGTCGAGGACAATGTTCGCCTGCAACCTAATTTTTCGGTCTCAGTGGGTTTGCGGTATTACTGGCAGAATTATTTCCATGACGATCTGAATAACTTTGCTCCCCGTTTCGGCTTCGCCTACGCGCCGAACAAAGATAGCAAAACCGTTTTTCGCGGAGGGGCGGGCGTGTTCTTCGATCGTTCCGGTCCTCGGCCGATCGCGGACCTTCTTCACTTTGACGGGATTCATCTGCTGCGCTTTGTGCTCGACAATCCACCTTACCCGGTGACGCCACCTGATTTGGCGGGCGTGCCTACGAGTGTGGTCGTGCTTGACCCAAGGGCGCGAATCCCGTTCACAGTTCAGTACAGCGCCGGCATTGAACGTCAAATCACGCCGAAGAGCACGCTCAGCGCCGCGTACATCGGATCGCGCGGTATCAAGCTCTTTCGTTCCGTTGACGCGAACGCACCGCTGCCGCCTCTTTACGCGTCCCGGCCGAACCCGGCCCTTGGGCAGGAACGCGAGATTCAGTCGGATGGCTATCAGAAGAGCAATTCTCTTGAAATTACATTTCGTGGAAGCCCGGTAAAAGCTCTGACCGGCCAAGTCCAGTACACCTTGAGCAAGACCTATAACAACACCGGCGGAGTCACCTTCTTTCCGGGCAATAGCTATGATCCTAACGCCGAGTGGGCGCGAAGCGACAACGATCGCAGACAGAAGTTCGATTTGCTGGGGTCTGCCCAGGCAGGCCGCTTGTTCATTTTCGGAGTTGCTCTGTCTCTCTACTCAGGGAAGCCGGTAAACATCACGACGGGAAGCGATGATAATCAGGACGGCGTCGTGAACGACCGGCCCGCAGGAGTAGGGCGCAATACGCTGCCGGGACCCGGGTTGATCGATCTTGATCTGAGTGTGGCCCACGACTTCGTGTTCTCGAAATCTCCCGAGCATGGAAAGAAACTCACCGTGTCGCTTAATTCATTCAATGTGCTGAATCACCCGAATTACGTCACTTACGTCGGCGTGGTCACATCCCCTAATTTCGGCCGTGCTGTACAGGCACAGCCACCTCGACGGTTCCAAGTCGACGCGCAATTTAAGTTCTGACCCAGCGTGGGGCGGGTGCCGCAAAACGCGGCATCGCGAGTTCGCCCGGGCCTCTGGGATAAGCTCACAACAATCAGAAAACGATTCGCTGGAGGGTGTATGCGCTCACTCGGACGCCCGATGGCTCACGAAATCAACACTGCTCTCATTTATTGGGTTGATAAGCAGCAACTACCAATGGCGCACACGCCCGACGTCGACGTGCACGAAGTCAGAACTGCGATAGAAACCCACTCCGCCGCGATGCAGGCGCAGGGCTGCGTCACGCAGTTCCGACGTCGGAATCCCAGGTATGCGAATGTCGATCGCTTCGGCCTGCATATGCAGGCTGTGCTGCGCCACTCCGGTGTGCGGGTTGCGCGTGCGCAGGAATTCATTGCTCCAGGGCGTACGGTAGCCGCAAATCACATCGATTTCACCACCGGAATCGCCGAGCGACGCGGTCAGGTCGTAGAGAAGGTCGAACAGGCGAGGATCGAAATGACGCACATCTCCGGTACGGTGGTCGCGTAGATACTGGTCGAGCTCGTCTAGCGCTTCGGGGATGTATTGATCACCGCGACGATAGACGACATCCAGCCGCTCGCCCGTGTGCGTGTGATAGAAGCGGAGCCGGTACTCGTGTGCGGCCGGGGACGCAGATTCTGTGCCGCCGTGCCCGAGCACTGGCGCCAGCAGAAACAAGAGAATCAGTGAAAAACAACCGAGGCCGGATTTGCTCTTTTTTCTCGACGATGACACCGATGTTGCTTCGCTCCCATTCCAAATGTATTGCCGCGTTAGATCCATTCTACGTTAGATGCGGTTTGCTGGGCGGCTTGTTTAAGGCGGTTACCAGGCATAGGGATAGCCGGCGACCAGCGCTTTCTCGAGTTCTGCGTCATAACCATAGATATCGTCGAAAAAACGAATCTGATTTTCCTCGTTCACCGTCGCCGTGCCGTAGACAATCAGAACCGGAATTCGCGTGACGAGGTTCACCTGAAGATTGTTTTTCTCGCCGCTCATCGTGGCCTTCACCCGCTCCAAATCCCAGCCAGGATTGTTTCGCAACACCCAAGCAACGAAGTCCGCAGGCTTCTCTACCCGAATGCATCCATGACTGAAATCCCGGACATCCTGCGAGAACAGTTCCGGGGCATCTGTGCCATGCAGGTACACGTTCTCCGGATTGGGAAAGATAATCTTGACCAACCCCAGAGAATTCGTTTCGCCGGGCTTTTGCCGCACCATCAGGTGAAGCGATCTGATGCCTTCTAAAACCTCCGAGCTCACTTGATTGTCGGTTACGACCTCGCCTTGGGGCGTGACCACTTCAAAATTATGCTTGGCGATGTAGTTCGGGTCCTTCTGGATGTGTGGCACGATTTCGTTCCGCTGAATGCTGGGAGTCACCTCCCAGTAGGGTCGGAAGACCACATATTGGATCTCTTTCTCAAAGATCGGAGACTTGTGGCCATAGGCTTTTCCAATGATGACGTTCTTGTAGAAGGCGACACTGCCATCCGGGTTCATCGCGCGTACACGATACTCAGGAAGATTCACAACCACGGGCGGTTGTGAGAAAGAATGCGGAAGCCAGCGCCACCGTTCGAGCGTCAACTTGATCTGGCGAATGCGGGCCGCCGGGGGCGTATTGAATTCATTGATCGTGCGCGCGTCAAGGTTGCCGGTGGGAGTTTCCCCATGTCTGTCCTGGTAATGCTTCACGCCCTCGACGAGCGCACCGTCATAGATGGTTGCATTCGGATTCAGTTGTGTGCGTGCAGGAATGTCGCCGACAATTTGAAGAAACCGCCCCAAGCGGACTACGCCAGCGTAGGTTTGGCCGGGCCGCACAGTCTTCGTGATCGTTGGTAGCTTCTGTCCGTCATCTTGCTTTGCGTATCCTTCATAAACCGGCAAGAGCGCGAGCAACTTCCGGTAGCCCAAGAAGGGCGGTTCCATCTTCTCGATTTCGGCGGCTGGATCGCCTGCATTCACGACCTGGGTCTGAATGAAATCCGCCAACGGGAGTGGTTCCCCTCCCATATCGAGCTGAAACTTGAATTCCTTCGGATTTACGCGGCCACAGTGGATGGCACGGATGTAGCGCATCGCCGAGACCGTAAGCGCGGTATCGAACGAGACCAAGTCTTGTTCAGACGGCTTTTGCCCCAGCTTGAGAAGGCGGCTCTGCCATCGCGAGCCGTCGTAATCTTCGGGGTCAAGTCCTTTAGCGTCTGCATTTTGTAAGAGTTCGATCACGGCCAGCCCCTGGGGACGGACACGGCCGTTCTGAACCCAAAGCAAAGAATAACCGTTCGTCTCGTAAAGTTTGGCGACCTCTGTTTTGTAGGGAGTAAAGTCGGGCCAGCGAAGATCGGCATTACGACCTGAATCCACGATGCTGTGAAGCGCGGGAACACCCGAGGCAGACAAGGTCTGGCCTGCAAGTGCAGGGCGCTGCTCCCCGAAGAACGCAGAGAAAGTCTCTCCGCTCGCAACAGACATTCCGGCAACGACTACGCTCGTTAGAATGATCATCCACTGAGGCCGATGAACAGCATTCCTCATAGCAAACCTCCGCTTGGTGCTCTATTTGACTATCGAAAGCAATTCCAGGTTCCTCTTAAATGGAAGGGATTCCGGCAAACCTATCGGACGTGGTTGGATTCGACGGGAGCACCGGTCGCCATGCAGCGCGAGCTGATGCGGCAGGCTTCGATTGAAGCAAACTATGAATGGCTCGCGGTTGCAATGAGGCACAAACGGAGGATAGCTACACACAGTGATAAGAGGATTCATCAGCGCTTCGGAGGCGCGTGTTCAAAGGACGAAGCTGATGGCTCTTTTGGGTGGGAAGCACACTCCTCTGGAAGTACATGGCCAACTGGACGTTCCCCAATGTGCGAATGGAGAGGGAATGCCTGTGACGTCTGGGTAGGGAAGACCGCCGTCTCTCACTCAAGTTGGCCGGACGCGAGGCCGATGACCAATGTAGGCGATTCATATGTCGCAGTGTCCGCCTGTGTCGGGCATTTTGCCGAGCAACTCAGGATCGGACCGATCGGAGGCCTGGAACGTCCACTCTTTCTAAAGATGGAAACCATTCGGGCCTGCCGGCGTCGTGCGGTCCTGAGCCAGAACCCGGACCATTGCCGGGCCGTCCTACTGCAGGCCCCACGCGGTCCACTGACCCGGGCGAGGTTTCCACGAGCTCCTTGAAACGTCCGGACAAAGCTGGTGACAGGTTGCGGCTGCTGGTTGTGGAAGATGAACCCGCCGACGTCGAGCTGGCGTTGCGCGCCTTGCGTCGGGCGGGTTTTGAGGCCAGCGAAGACATCGCGCAGACGGCGGAGGAGTTCACTGAGTTTCTGCGGAAGAACACTTATGACGTAATTCTGGCGGACTACAAGCTGCCCCACTGGAATGGAATGGAAACGGTCGAGGTGTTGCGCAGGGAGGGTCTGGATGTTCCCGTGATCCTGGTGTCGGGCGCACTGGGGGAACTCACCGCCGTGGAGTGCATCAAGCAGGGCGCGGCCGACTATGTCCTGAAGGATCACTTGACGCGCCTGCCGGAAGCGGTGCGAAGAGCCCTGCGGGACAAGCAGTTGCGCGAAGAAAATCAGAAGGCGCAACAGGACCTGGCGCGCTCCAACCAGGATTTGGAGCAGTTCGCTTACGTGGCTTCGCACGATCTGCAGGAGCCGCTGCGAATGGTTGCCACCTACACACAACTCCTGGCGGAACGTTATCGCGGGCAACTGGACGACAACGCCGACAAATACATTCATTACGCGGTCGACGGCGCGCTGCGCATGCAAACGCTGGTCCAGGACTTGTTGACCTTTTCGCGGGTAGGGCGCCAGCGCCTGCATCGCCCGGAAGACTTCGAAGGCACCGGCGTAGGCCTGGCAACAGTCCAGCGCATTATTCAGAAGCACGGTGGCCACATCTGGGCCGAAGCCGAACTGGACAAGGGCGCAACCTTTTATTTCACTCTCGGAGTCTCGGAGAATCACGAACTGCAAACAAAAGCAGCCATGGCAGGAGACCAAGCATGATCAAACGACAGGTTGAAATTCTATTGGTAGAAGACAATCAGGACGACGTAGAACTAACCCTGCACGCCCTAAAAAAAGAGAACCTTGCCAACAACATTCACCTGGCACGCGATGGTGAAGAAGCTCTCGACTTTCTGTTCTGCAACGGAAGCCACGCAGATCGCTCCTTCGACCAGCCGCCGCGGCTGGTTTTGCTGGACCTGAAACTGCCCAAGGTGGATGGGATGGAAGTCCTCAAACGGCTCAAGGCCGATCCCCGCACGAGGACTATCCCGGTGGTGATCCTGACCTCCTCCAAGGAAGAGCGCGACTTGGTTAAAGGCTACGACCTCGGGGCCAACAGCTACATTCAGAAGCCGGTCGACTTTGACCAGTTCCGGGACACGGTGAAGAGTGTGGGCCTGTACTGGTTGTTGATCAACCAGCCTCCCGTGACCAATGGTCCGGCTAACCTGGCGGAACATGCCTCGCTCCCAGAGTGAGATTGGGTTTCGCGACGGCTTGGCAGGGAAAGGTCTCGCCAACGCTGATTCAGCGGGTCACTGACGAGGTAGTAGTGAGGTCTGCTCAATGGTGAATTCTGGGAGCCTGCATTCTCCCCGACATCCCCTGTGACGGTAGACGATGATTTCGACTTCCGGTCGAGACTCAAACTGCGGGATGGTTGGCATCGGTTGCAACCCGGACGGAGTTGAACCCCCGAGGCCAGCCTTTTCAGTGCCACGTTATGCTGTGTTTAACAACCTGAGTGAGTTCGGGTGACCGCAAGTACTTGAGAGGTCGTGAGAGACACGAGAATCGTGGGTGGAAATCGTGGTTCAAACCGGTGCCTGGTAACGGCTGATCAGAACCTTCCTGAATTTGACCGGATGCATTGAGATGATTTCCGAGTACAGCTCCCGACCAGCAATTTACTCATCAAAACAGTTCTAGAGTTACCTCCACGGAAAATTGGCTAGCGGTAAATTTTTTCTCTCATGTTCTGCGGGTCATTCGGGGACGGGGTAATCATCCCCGACGCTACTAACGACGCGTACACAGCTTGTTCGGCTGCGAACCAGTCGACCTCCGGTGAACCGAAAGGGCGCCCCCTTTGTGCCCAAAGCTCGTACGCCAGTTTTGCTACGAACTCATGCCGGTCCTCACCCAGAAAATCAGTGGCGAGCTCCAGCGGGGGTTGCTTATCGGGCGGTCGAGATTCTTCGGGCATCGTGGTTCCTCGAATTTTGGGTCTAGGGGAGTGATCCCGTTCTCGCTTCCGTCGTCTGATCGATCGTCACAATCCTGCGAATGCAATGTCCTCCCAACGGCGTCGCAGCGAATTTCAAAGTTCATCGCCAGGACGGTGCTTCGTGCCACAGAATGAAACGTGCCTCAAGCGGCACGAACGCTCCTACGTGCTGCGGAACGAGGCGCGGGGTGTAGTCAGCAACCGGGCGACTCCTCGGAACAGAAGCACTGTAGTTGAAGGCACCTGTCGCTCCGGCCAGGCGATCGCCACGATTCATAGCGTGCGTGATTGGATCCTCGTCTTTCTGCGCCTCCGCGTACAGTTCGACTCTCACGGCATCGGGATCGATATCATCCAGAAAAACCTGAACGTGAAACAGATATCGCTCGCCCTGTTGCTCGACGGTCGCGGGGCCGAATCGCAGCGCTGACCAATGTTTCGCCAGTTCGGCCTGCCAGGCGAAGAGATCGGCTCCTACTGAGCCTCGATTCTCGGCGCGCTTGCGAAAAGCCGCTGCCGCCAAGAGATAGTGTTCTTCGGTGTATTGCCGGACTGCGCGATTGGTCGAAAAGGTCGGAGTTAAGCGGGCCATACTTTCGCGCATGCGCGCGACCCAGCCGCGTGGAATTCTATGCTCGTCGCGGGCATAGAACTCTGGGATAACCTCTTTTTCGAGCACCGCATAAAGACTTTCAGCGTCAGCTGCGTCCCAAGAAGGGTCATCCCCATGTTCGCGCCCATCTCCGATCGCCCAGCCTACTTCCGGGGAATACGCCTCCGCCCACCAGCCATCGAGTTCCGAAAGATTCAACCCGCCGTTCACCAGCACCTTCATGCCGCTTGTGCCGCTTGCTTCCCAAGGCCGTCGTGGAGTGTTCACCCAGACGTCTACGCCCTGAACCAGATGCTCCGCCATAAGCACGTCGTAGTCGGAAAGGAAAACCACCCGTGATCGAACCTCTGGGCGGTGGGCAAACTCAACCCACTGCCGGATCATTTCTTGTCCCTCGGCATCTTGGGGATGAGCCTTGCCCGCGAGCACGAGTTGAACGGGGCGATCTCGATTCATCAGGATGTTGAGAAGCCGCGCCGGATCGTGGAGGAGAAGGTTCGGGCGTTTGTACGTGGCAAAGCGACGGGCGAATCCCAAAGTCAAAGCATCGTTGTCGAGCACCTGTGCGGCTTGCGCAAACTCTTCCGGTGACGCTCCGCGCCCTGCGACCTGGCGGGCGTGGACTCTGCGGACGTACTTAACGAGAGTCTTGCGGCTATCTGTGCGGAGCTGCCAAAGGTCGGAGTCGCTCACAGCGCGAATATCCTTCTCCATGTTTGCCAGTGTTCCGTACCAACGGTTTTTGTTGCACGTAGATTCCCACAAGCGGTCTGCTTCAGAAGAGTCCCAAGTAGGAGTGTGTACTCCATTGGTCACGTGCGTTACCGGCACCTCTGTTTCAGGCCACCTGGGAAAGAGGGGCTGGAAGAGTCGTCGGCTGACTTGACCGTGCAATTTGCTGACGCCGTTGATGGCGCCGCTGCCGCGGATCGCCAAATAGGCCATGTTGAACGGTTCGGACGAGTCTTGGCGATCGCGTCGCCCCAACGCTAGAAGCTCGTCGACCGAAATCGACAGTTTCTCCTCGGCATACTTGCTGAGATATCGCTCAATCAGGCTGGGAGCAAAGCGGTCAAAGCCCGCCTCCACGGGAGTATGGGTCGTAAAAAGGTTGCCGGCACGGGTGACAGTAAGCGCGACGTCGAATGGCTTGCCATTGTCTTCCATGTATGAGCGCGCCCGTTCCAGCACCGCGAATGCGGCGTGACCTTCATTGAGATGGCAGACCTCGGGCTGCAGTCCCAAGGCTCGCAGGAGTCGCCAGCCTCCAATACCGAGGACTAACTCCTGTTTCAAACGCAACTCCGGACCGCCTCCGTACAGTTCAGTCGTAATGCCGCGGAAGGCCGGAAGGTTTGCGGGATCGTTGGTATCGAGCAAATACAACCTGGCCCGGCCCACCTGTACTTGCCAGACTCTGATCCACAACTTGAAGCCAGGCAAAGTGATGGCCAGGCGCAGCCATTCGCCGTTTGGCTCGCGCACCGGTCGAATCGGAAGCTGGCCCGGATCGTTGAATGGGTACAAAGCTTGCTGGTGGCCTTGTGCGTCGATTTCCTGCCGAAAATAGCCTTGTTGGTAGAGCAAACCAATCCCGGTCACCGGGACGCCCAGGTTACTTGCGGCTTTGAGCTGATCGCCGGCAACGTTGCCGAGTCCGCCAGAATAAATCGGTAGGGCTTCGCTCAACATGAACTCCATCGAGAAATACGCGATTGTCGACACGCCCGAACGCGGATGCGCCTTTTGAAACCACGCTTCCGACTCTTCGACAAGCGTTTTCTCGCGGCGGAGATCCGCCAAGAGTCTTTGAAATCTCGGGTCGGAGGTAACACTTTGTAGTTTTTCTCGGGAGACGGTTTGCAGCAGAACCCAAGGGTTGTGGGTCAGTTCCCAGAGTTCGGGATCGAGTTGCTCCCAAAGCTGGTCCGCCGAGTGATTGAACGACCATCTAAGGTCCAAGGCCAGGTCGGTAAGAGCATCTGAAGTGGCTGTATCGAGGGGACGATCAACGATTGTCGAGCTACTCATAAACAAACTCCTCTCATGGCTTATCGGCCTAGGCCGCCTGGGTGCTGCGGGCAAGCGTTTCCGAGACAATGGTCTGGGCTTCTTCCTGGATCTGTCGTAGATGGTCCTGGCTCAAGAAACTCTCGGCGTAAATCTTGTAGATTTCTTCAGTGCCTGATGGACGTGCTGCAAACCAGCCATCTTTGGCAATTACTTTGATGCCTCCAATCGGGTTGCCGTCACCGGGAGCAGCGGTCAGAATCTGCTGGATAGGCTCGCCAGCAACCTCTGTCGCGTGAATGTCGGCTGGGGACAATCTTTCGAGAGCGGTTTTTTGTTCAGGCGTGGCGGGAGCATCGATGCGTTCGTAGATGGGATCTCCCAGGTCGCGGGTAAGATCACGATAAATCTCACCCGGATCTTTACCCACTCGCGCCGTAATTTCTGCTGAGAGTAAACAAGGAACAATTCCGTCTTTATCAGTGGTCCATACGCTGCCGTCGCGCCGGAGAAAGGAAGAACCGGCGCTCTCCTCGCCGCTAAAACCCAAGCGGCCGGCGAGCAATCCTTCGACAAACCACTTAAAGCCCACCGGAACTTCATAAAGCCGCCGTCCCAGGCGAGCGCTGACACGATCGATCATGCTGCTGCTCACTACGGTCTTGCCGACGGCGACGTCCTCACTCCAATTGCGCCGGTTGGCGAACAAATAGCTGACGCATGCTGAAAGGTAGTGATTCGGAGGCAGCAACCCACTTCCTTTGGTCACAATGCCGTGGCGGTCGTGATCGGTATCGCTGGCGAACGCAATATCGAACTTGTCTTTCAGCGCGATGAGTCTCTGCATCGCGTAGGGCGAGGAAGGATCCATGCGAATCTTTCCGTCCCAATCCACGGTCATGAAGCGAAATGTAGGATCAACCGATTTGTTCACGATCGTGAGATCGAGACCATACTGCTCGGCAATCCGCGGCCAATAGTCGATGCCCGCTCCCCCGAGGGGATCCACGCCAAGCTTAATCTTGGCGTCGCGCACTGCATTCATGTCGACAACATTGTTGAGATCGCTGACATAGACGCTCAAAAAGTCGTGTTTGTGCGTTGTGGGTGCACGCAGCGCTTTGGCAAACTGCGCGCGCTTAACCCCGTCGAGGCCGCGCTCGAGAAAATCATTGGCTTTCGATTCAATCCACGAAGTCATGCTCGAATCTGCCGGCCCTCCATGCGGGGGATCGTATTTAAAGCCCCCGTCATCGGGAGGATTGTGAGACGGCGTGATTACGATACCGTCGGCAAGTCCTGACTTTCGTGTGCGGTTGTAAAGCAGAATCGCGTGGGAGACGGCGGGGGTCGGGGTGTATGGTGTGCCTTCGGAGATCATTACTTCGACGTTATTTGCCGCAAGCACTTCCATCGCGCTCGCAAATGCAGGTTCGGACACAGCGTGGGTATCCATCCCAAGGAACAGCGGCCCGTCAATGGTCTGGAGTTTGCGGTAATCACAAATCGCCTGAGTGATGGCCAGGATGTGCCACTCGTTGAAAGCCACGTCGAAAGCAGATCCGCGATGGCCGGACGTACCGAAGACCACCCGCTGCCTGGGATCACTCGGATCAGGCCGCAACTCGTAATAGGCAGTGATGAGCTTCGGGACGTTAAGAAGAATAGATGAGTCAGCCGGCTTCCCGGCAGCAGGATTAATTGTCACGCAGCACCTCGCCGCCATCCGTCAAGAGAATTGCACTTGATCGGGGTTCGAGCCGAAAACCGATTTGGCCCTGCATGGAAGGTTCCTTTCCAGAGTCGAAGAGATCGTCAGGGGCGGTTCGGGCAGTATCGACCGCCAAACGCCAGATCTTCCCAGGGGGCAAAGCAGGAATGGAAAAATCAACCGGTCTGGTGTCGGCGTTAAACAGGAGGAACAAGTCGGGTTCTGTCTGTCCCAGAATCAGACACGCAAAGGATTTCTGCCGCTGGTCGGCCCAGTCGGGAGGGGCACCGGTTGGCGCGAACCACTTGATGTCTGCATCCGTGTAGAAATTTTCTCTTCGTAAAACATGATGGGCCCGGCGAAAGGCGATCATTCCCCGAGTGAAGCGGTGGATCTCTTTGTGCGTTTCCAGCAGGCTCCAGTCGAACCAGCTCACTTCGTTATCCTGGCAGTAGGCATTATTATTGCCGCGCTGGGTTCGGCGAAACTCATCCCCGCCGAGCAACATGGGAACCCCTCGAGAGATAAACAGGGTTAGCAGGAAATTCTTGATCAAGCGGTTGCGCATGCCCTCTACATCGGGATCCTGGCTCGGCCCTTCCACTCCGCAATTGTCGCTGTAGTTGGCATCGGTTCCATCACGGCTGAACTCGCCATTTTCGTTATTGTGCTTCTGCTTGTAGCTGACCAAGTCGTTCAGTGTGAAGCCGTCATGAGAAGTGACGAAGTTGAGGCTGCTTGCGGGGCCCTTGCCTGAGCTTTGGTACAAATCCGAGCTTCCACTGATTCGGCTTGCGAACAATCCGATCATGCCTGCGTCCCCAACCCAGAAGCGGCGCACATCGTCACGGAAACGGCCGTTCCATTCCGTCCAACGCTTGGTGGAAAAATCTCCCACCTGATAGGCACCGCCTGCGTCCCAAGCTTCCGCGATAATCTTCACGTCACGCAGGATGGGATCCTCGGCAATGCCTTCGAGAAGCGGAGCGTCGCGCAGAATGTTCCCATGCTCATCTCGGCCCAGGACGGAAGCGAGGTCGAAGCGAAATCCGTCAACGTGCATGTTCATGACCCAGTAACGGAGAACACCCGTAACGAACTCTCTTACGACAGGGTGATTGGCATTAAGCGTATTGCCCACCCCGGTAAAATCCTTGTAGTACCGGCGTTGGTTCTCTTGCAGCATATAGAAAATCGAGTTCTCGACGCCGCGCAGGCAGATGGTTGGTCCCAGTTCATCGTTCTCAGCTGTGTGGTTCAAGACGATGTCCATGATCACTTCAATGCCGGCGCGGTGAAAAGCCTTCACCATCTCTCGGAATTCCACGGTCTGCCGCCACTGCGATCCTTCAAAGCTGTAGGACTGCTTGGGAGCAAAGTAGGCGACCGGATTGTAGCCCCAGTAGTTCTTGAGTTTTTCTCCGGTGATTGGATTGAGCCGCTGCGATTCATTTTCGTTAAACTCGAGAACCGGCATCAGCTCAATGGCGGTCACTCCCAGGTCTTGGAGATAAGGGATCTTTTCGGTCAACCCGGTGAAGGTTCCGGGATGCTCTACCTTCGAACTGGTCTGGATTGTGAAACCGCGAACGTGCGTCTCGTAGATGACCGTATCAGAGGCGGAATGCTTAGGAGGAGAATCCATCTCCCAGTCGAAATGGTCGCGGGTATAGATGCATTTCGGTGTGGTGCCGGCGTTATCAACAGTCGAGAAGCTTAAGTCAGTCAGTTTGCTGGAAGAATCGTAGCCGCGAGCGGCTAGGAAATCCCAATTCTCGACTCCGGCGATTGCTCTCGCATACGGATCCAGAAGCAGCTTATGTGGGTTGAAGCGATGGCCTTCTTCGGGCAGATATTCCCCCTCGATGCGATAGCCGTATAGTTGACCTGCGGGAATGCCTCGCAGCCACACATGCCAGATGTCGCCGGTCCGATGACGCACCGGATCTAAATCAATGATCCTGGTCGGAGACGAATCGTCAGGATGTTGGTAGAGCTCCAAGCGAACCCGGGTCGCGTTACGGCTGAACAAAACGAAATTGACTCCGTCTCCTAGTTGATGTGTACCCCCAATCGGAAGTGGATTTCCCGCCTGAATTTCGCTTTCCTCAGGCGATGCTACGAAATCTTTCGCCGGATTCTGTTCTGTCGGTAATTCTGTCACTGACATAATTCTTCCATCCTCACGTCTCAGCTCCCATAATCCTCATTCCGCGGATCGTCGTGCCGGTTGACGCATTGCACGCCAAGCAGCCGACTTGCTCAGAATAATTTGTTGTCATCGTGCCCGTCCAGCCTGCGCATGTTTGTTGGGACGAATCGCTCCAACGATCAACGCCATTGCCACGACGGCGACAAACCCGCTGCCCCTCAGAAGGCATGATTCGACTCCTTCCATGAGTCGGTGGCTATGTTGTCTCTCAAAGATCCAGAATGACATCCGCGTTTGGCTGGGAGCAGCATACGAGCAGGTTCCCGGGAGCGGGCCTCTCCAGCGGCTCAGGGTTATAAACAATCGATCCGGCAATCAGACCAGTCATGCAGGTGTGACAGACTCCAGTCCGGCACGACCATCTGGCCGGAACGTCGCAGGCTTCCGCCAGTTCCAGCAAGCTCGCGAATTTCGGATCCCAAGCAGCGGTAATCCCGCTACGCGCGAATGAGACTGAGGGGCCAGATCCGGGCGGCCCTTGTGGCAGGTGAGGCGTGTGATCAACCCGCGCCATACCAGGGGTAACACCCTCGAGCGAACCGAAAATTTCCGTGCGCACATTCCCGGCGAGCACACCCCAGTTTCGCAGCCCATCGCGCATATTCTGCAAGAATGAAGAGGGGCCACACAGATAGAAGTCACTACCCGGTGACACGCCAATTCTCTCCAGCAAAGCTGTGTCAATGTGTCCGGGGGCATCGAAGTCCGCCCCGACTCGGTCGATTGCAGCGGGCCTGCTGTACACGATGTATCCTCGTCCGTGAGAGAGCTGTTTCAGTAATGAACGCGATTCTTCTGCAAATGGATGCTCGACGCTGTTGCGCGCTCCATAAATCCACCAGATTTCTCGTTGCGATCTTTCAGCAGCGAGTGTGTGCAGCATCGACATCACTGGGGTTGCGCCCACTCCAGCGCTCAGCAGAACCACAGGACTCTGGTTGGGACGCAGAGTAAAGCTTCCGCGCGGCGCACTAACATCCAATACATCGCCTTCTTGCGCACGGTTGCACAGAAATGAACTTCCGGATGCCGATTGGCATCAGCTTCACGCCGTGTGGCACTTTGACTCTGATCGTGTAAGGCCCAGACTCCGAGGGCTGACCCACCAAGACGGCGAGTCGCGCCGAAGGCGGGAATGCGGGGAAGGGTTTCCAGTCTACGTCTTCCGAGAGAATTGTTTTAAGAACCTGTTCCTGCGAGTTCATGGAATCCGCCTCTACTTGTTCTTTACAGTCTGCGGCGACAAATCCAAACGTTGATCAAAAACTGCACATCGACAACAGCTTTGGCACCGCGGAAACCAAAGTAAGGAGCTGCGAACTCTTCGAGCCAGAACCCTGTCTTGTGGCCGGTGTTGCCGAGTACGTCGTGCGATGTCAGGACCATCAATATTTTCACGTTCCTTCTCGTTGTTTGGTTCGAAACAACAATGGCTGATTCTCTGACAGGCGAGCCACACTTCTGACTCCTCGAAGACTTTCAACCGCAACAATCGTTCCGGCCCGAGCTTGCGCACTATTCGACGGCCTACCGCAACAACTTGTCAGCACTTGTCAAACTTCATCATTTTGACAGAGCAGATTGCCGCACGATTTCCAATTCGAAGATAGCGGTTGCAGGCATCCCTCCCAGCGCAAATGAGAGGTTCTCTGGTAGAATTTCTGCAACGGTGGGGCGTCATCACTCAACTGTGCACAGCGAAGCATGACTTCGGTGCACGCACTTGGCCATGAATGGGATGACCGCCCATGTCGCACCTCACACCAATTGTCTTCGTGGTCGACGACGACGTTTCTGTGCGCGAGTCGCTGGAATTGTTGGTCCGCTGTGAAGGCTGGCAGCCGGAGACTTTCGCGTCGGCGCAAGAATTCCTCGACTACCCACGAGTTCATATTCCGAACTGCCTCGTACTTGACGTTTCTCTTCCAGGCCTCACTGGTCTAGACCTCCAAAGGCTTGTCGCCGGCGAACGGACGGACACGCCGATCATCTTCATCGCGGGCCACGGCGATGTGCCCATGACGGTCCAAGCCATGAAGGCCGGGGCTGTCGAATTCTTGACGAAACCCTTCCATGATGACGTACTGTTGACCGCCATCCGGGCAGCCCTCGAACGTAGCCGAGTTGCTCTTGGCCTGGAGGCGGAGATGCGGGTACTCCGGGACCGTTACGCGTCACTCTCGCAGCGAGAGCAGCAGGTTATGTTGTTGGTGGTCTTTGGCCTGTTGAATAAACAAGTCGCTGGGGAGTTCGGTATCAGCGAGATCACGGTGATGGCACACCGAGGCAAGGTGATGCAGAGGATGAAAGCCGACTCCCTTGCCGACTTGGTGAAAATGGCCGCGAGACTCCGCCTCGCACCCGCAGCAATTACGGCGGCATAACGGCCATATTCATCGTAGTTATTCGTGGAGACGCGGAATTCGCAGACGTCGTCCTTCAACCAACTCTAGCTTCGCTTGTCTGAGTTTTGTCAGTGACTGATTGCGCACCCTACAAGGAGGTGAAATATGAAAGCAGTTGTTGTCCACCAATATGGCGGTCCTGAAGTACTCAAGTTCGAGGAGTACCCTGACCCGGTTCCGGGTCCGGGCGAGGTGCTGGTGCGGGTCGCCGCCACGAGCGTGAACCCGATCGACTACAAGCGGCGTGCTGGGTTAGTGAAGAGTTTTTCCCCCATCCAGTTCCCGGGCCTCATAGGAGTCGATATCGCGGGGACTGTGGTCAAGATTGGGCCGGGAGTGGAAGGCTTTTCCGTTGGCGACCAGGTGTTCGCTATGGCGGCCGATACTTACGCCGAACTTTGCGTTGTGAAAGCCGCGATTCTGGCGAAAGTTCCCAAGGGACTCGATTTGATCCAGGCGGCGGCGCTGCCGCTGGTGACGACGACTGGCAACCAACTAATGTCCGCCACAGGAATTAAAGCGGGCCAGACCGTGCTGGTCGCAGGTGCTGCGGGAAATGTCGGGCGTTCGGCGGTGTTCACGGCAAAGCAATTGGGCGCGACCGTGATCGCAGGGATTTTGAAGCGGCAGATGGACGAAGCGAAAACCATTGGCGCCGATCAGGTGGTCGCCACCGACGACGACAACGCGATTGCGACTCTTCCGCCGCTCGATGCGGTTGCGGATACAGTCGACGGCAAAACTGCCGAGAAGCTGCTTGCCGAGGTCAAGCCGGGAGGAGTGTTTGCTTCGGTTCTTGGGGCACCGAACAACGCCGGAAAGTTCCCGTCCGTGAAGGTGCTGCCGGTGTTCGCGCATCCCGATGCGAAAATTCTTCAGTTCATGGCCGAGGCCGTCCGAGATGGCAAACTGGTGATCCCGATCAGCCGCAAGTTGCCACTCAGCAAGGCGGCCGAAGCTCAAGCCGCCGCGGAGAAGGGTGGTATCGGGAAGGTCTTGCTGGTGGCTTGAGATTATTTTGCAAACAGAGGACACGAGGAAAATCGGAAATGAAAAAGGGTCTGCGCGGAATCAACCCCGCTTCGAAGCCGAGTGGCGATGGGTGTGTGGAATGCCTGGCGTCACCGAACGGTTGGTGGCTTCATCTCCGTCGGTGTGCGGAGTGTGGGCACATCGGATGCTGTGACAGTTCTCCGAGTCAGCATGCGTCAAAGCATGCGGCGGCAACAGGGCATCCGATCATAACCAGTTTTGAGCCGGGTGAGGACTGGTTCTTCGATTACGAGAAGCGGGGGATGATCAAAGGTGTGAAATTGCCTCCGCCGCATTCGCATCCAAAAAATCAGCCCGCACCTGGGCCCGCAGGGAGGGTGCCAGCTAATTGGGAATCGCTTCTACACTAGCTGCCCGTTGGAGGGTAGCCAGCAGATGAAACGCTTCCTTTAGAGCGTAGGTGTTTCCGGCCGCATCCTAATTTATCGGACAACTGGTTGCAAATGATACCGAAGTATCGCGCAATACCATCGTCCAATTGTTTTTCCTTTCCTCGTCAGGCTTAATCGGCAGCAGGTGTGAATACCAAAGAACCAGAATCCGCGGATGAGCACCGTTTATCGGAATTGGAGTTGTCAATGAGCAGCGTACAAATCGAACAAAAGAGCTATGAGATGCCCCCGCGAGAGGGGATCAGCATCGCGCATTTTCTCACCGTCGCCGACATCGAGCGATCGGCTCGCTACTACGAAAAGGTCTTCGGAGCTCGCATTCTGAGCCTGGGTGACGGCAACGCGCCTGGGTACCTTCAGCTTGCGAATATCTGGATGATTCTGAACGTTGGGGGCGGGCCGACCCCGGATAAGCCGACGGTAACGCTCAGCGTCCC
>Ga0210384_10001190_pt1 | contig 36283 bp, 28 predicted proteins | sample IncBWH2MmetaG_FD_160574 | JGI IMG/M metagenome (GOLD analysis project Ga0210384, IMG submission 160574) | Forest soil microbial communities from Barre Woods Harvard Forest LTER site, Petersham, Massachusetts, United States - Inc-BW-H-2-M | ecosystem: Environmental > Terrestrial > Soil >...
TTCCCAGCCAATCCGTCAGCGGCTGCTCGACGTTGGCGCCGAACCCGTATTTCGTGGTCGTTTGCAGAGGATGCGCCGTGATTTCGGGCGTGGGCGTGCGGCCCGCAAGAAAATTGTCGATGGCCAAGCTGTAAACGCCCATGTTGGCGTGGTTCGCGTAGCCGAGCAGGCGAACCACCGCCTCGCGGCGCGGCAGGAAGGAATGATGCAGCTCGAATTCGACGTTTTCCGAATGAGCGCGGCCGAGGTCCGCGTCCAGGTTGATGCCGTTGGCCACCTTGGGCATCAGGGCTTCCGCGAATCGCGCGGCCCAGTGGCGGTCGTCGTACTCCACCATCGCGGCATACGTGTAGCCGCGCGTGTCCGCGGCGTAATCGTAGGCGCCGTTGTTGTCTAGCGCCCAATTCATGAACTGGAGATTGCTGTCCGAGCCGTACGTGTTCAGATCGAAAAAATCCACCAGGCTGAATTTTCCGAAACGAATTTCCAGGCGCCGCACCGGTAACTCTTTAAATAATGATAGCGGAGTTCTCTCGGAGGGTACTTTCTCGCCGCTGAGCGGAATGATTTGATGCCACATCAGGCGAGCTACATAAGGGGCCTTGCTGAGCGTCGGATTCCGCACCACATCCAGATTCGTAAAGCCCGCAATTCCCAGCGCTTCTCCGATCCCGTGCCCACCGGTTTCCTGAACGTCGAGGAGAATTTCCGTGGTGCTGTTGATCCGCAGTCCGGTGAGCAAAGTGAGCACGCGGGAAGAAGCGTCCTGCGCTTGGGGCGAAAGACTGTTCGGTCCCTGGTAGGCCGAACGAAACGCGGGGTGCCACTGCGTAATAATATTCGCCTGGCCGGAAAGCCAGATACGGTCCGATTCAAAATGCGGAAATAAGGTCGTCGGCGGATCGGATGAGGAATCATCCGCGGGAACCGGATCGGCTTGCACAGGCGCCTGATTCGCGGGCGTATCTTGCGCTCGCGCGGACGGCGCCGTCGCCAGACGCAGCCCTAGCAAGAACAGGAACGAGAGCGTGAATTGGACCAGGCGATACCGCATATGCTCTCAATTAGATCGGCATTTCCTTCAAATCATTAGATCACGGCCTTACACCATCCCGAGATGAACAGTTTGTAAAAACAAGAAGGCGCGTTTTTCCACCTACCCGGTGCCATTTACGAATTATTCTCATGCGCGAGCGCGGCCTGCACTTCGTCCTGTGCCGCCGCGAGATCGGGCTCATGCACCTTGGCTTGCGATTCAAACATGGACATCGACGGATCGATCCATACCCGGATGAGCGGGGCGTTCTCGCCTTCGTGCGCGCGAAACCATACGCAGTACAGGCTTGGGCGCGGCACGGAGTTCTTGCGCCTCGAATTTTTGCTGTTGTTGATGATGAAATCGAACATGATTCCCTCCTTTGAAACCACGCGTGTTCTGGCCGGGCTCCGGCGCCTCGTCCGGTAAAACTATTTTTCTGGAGGGGATTTTTGCCGCGGCATCGCGGATTCCCGCTCGCTCGGTTTTTCCTCCACGAGAGCGGGCCGAAATTCGATTCACGGCAGCGTGTGCTATGCTCGCTCGGGGCGGAGGCCGGGGAGGCTGGAACTACCCGGAGGTTCCGGTTCTTGAACTGGAAGTTCCATAGGTTCTAAATTCCTTTCGGGCCCTTGCAGCGCGGCCTGGAACTCTGATACCATACCCCCATAGGGTAGTCAAGGAAAAATGTCACATTTATCGAGAGAAAAGCTGGATCTGGTAACCCGCACCAAAAAAATCGTGGGCCAGCTCGAAGCCGTCGGCCGCGCCCTGGATCAGGACGAGCCCTGCACCGAGGTGCTGCAGCGCCTCTCCGCCGCGCGCGGCGCCATCAACAGCCTCATGGGCGAATTGATGGAGGACCACATCCGCAACCACATGCCGCGTAAAACGAAATCCGCGGAGGAAGCCGCCGACGATTTGATCGAGATTGTGCGCACCTATCTGAAGTAAACCGCGCTCCAGGAAGTAAGAATCTGAAACACAGCGCGCCGCGACCAAACTCAGCTTCAGCGGCTAAAGCCGATTCTTAGACCCATCGATGCGGCCGGGCTGAAGAGTCTGTGTGACAACCGGCAAATCTTTGTGGGGCACGGCTTCAGCCGTGCCGTAAAGTGTCCAGAATCAGTTCGGCTTTAGCCGCTGCCCTGTTTGAAATCGAGTCCCCGCACAGACTCTGAAGCCCGGCCCTACAAAGCAAGAATCCGCAGAAATCAACAAACGGCAAATCGCGAACGTGATTACCAGGGGGATTTCTCCGCTTTTCCCTGTGTACTCTGTGTTACAGCTAATTGGATTGTGTTCCGTGAAGGATTTTGGCGGGTTGGGTAGCACGCTTACGAACCCGATTTCTCGGGGCCGTCGTCCCCGCAGCGCAACTCCCAACCCACTGTGAAACACATGTTGACAGTGAGAAGTGGCTGGCTCAATGGGCTAGAGGCGTCATAAATATTGGGACTGGGGTTGTAGTACCAGGCCCGAGAGTGCCACGGGCTGGCCCCGCAGGGAGGAGTGCATGGGGGGGCTTCAGGGATGCTTAACTTGCTCTCCAAAAAAGGTTTACAAGAGGAATTCTATTCGACGACGGCGATCTTGTTGGCTAGGGATAGAGGCATCCACAGGCGGCCCTTAGTGTCTCGCGCCATGTTGCGGACGGAGGAATTGGGGGCCGGCATGGCATAGGTTCTAAACACCTCCACGGCAGGATCAAAGCGAATCAAATTGTTGGCGTTGCCCCCGCTTTCCTCATACCAGATTTTGCCGGCGGAATCCGCCGCAATTCCGTAGGGTTCGGAGTGGTTTCCGGAGGGACTCTCCCAAAACTTGAATTGCTTGTTGGAAAGAGTGAGGCGGCCCAGGCGCCCGCCTTTGGAGTCGGTGAAATAAATCGCGCCGTTGAGGGCGATGAGGCGCCGGGGCTCTACGTCACGCTCCGAGGGAGCGTATTCCGTCATGGTCCCGCTGCGCGGGTCTATGCGTCCCAGCTTTCCACCCGACAATTCGCAGAACCACAGCGCGCCATCGTCCGCCGAGACGATGCCGTAGGGATGCGCATCCTGCGTCGGCAGGCCATACTCGGTGATTTTTTTGGTTTCGATGTCCAACCGTCCGATCAAGTTGGAATTCTGCGCCGTGAACCACAGCGCGCCGTCCGCCCCAAACACCGGCGTGTGCGGATCTTTCGCCGTGGGAGGAGTGAATTCCGCGAACACGCCCGTCGCCGGGTCCAGACGGCCGATTTTTCCGGCATAATTTTCCGTGAACCAGATGGCGCCGAAGGCGTCGGAAACCAGGCCATGCGGGCCGGAATCCTCCGTCGGCACCTTGAAGAGTTTCCACTCGTGCGTGTCGGGATTGAACCGCGCGAGGTGTCCTGTCTCCTGCAGCGTGAACCAGATGTTGCCCTTCGGATCGACCGCGGAATCGTGCGGCACCGATCCCGGCACCGGCGCGTCCCACACGCGCATCGTGCCCTTCAATTCGACGCCCGGCAGGGACGGCGGCGCCTTGAACTTCAACCGCAGCGTCACATTGGTGTTGTCGCCGGGACGCACCAGGACGTTGTGCTCCCACTCGGACCAGGTTCCGTCTGCATTCGCGCGCAAATCGTAGGAGCCCGTGCGCAGAACCCCAACATAGAACTTTCCTTGCGCATCGCTGTGCAACACGTGCGGCGTTTCGCCATCGGCCGCCTGCCACAGAATCTGCGCCCCGGCCACCGGCGCCCCTTTCGCGTTGACCACCTCACCGCCCAACGTGCCCGGCTTCTTCTTCGCAACCTTAATCGACTGCGCCCGCGCGCCCGCGGACACAAATGCAGCAGCGCATACAAGAAACGCGAACTGTAGACGCGCGCGCCGCAATGCTGTCCACCTCCTAGATGGTGACTTTCCCTAATTCTACATTGAAGAATTCAAGCCCTGACTGACTGATAGGGAGGGATGAACCGCGAAAGATACGGGGTGCCAACGAAAGAAGTCAACGCATGCTTGGCGCTACCCGTGAGGGTTGAAACCCGGGAACGCCAATCTCCCGATTGGCGGATTGCGAAACCCCATTCAGGAGAATGGCGTTCCCGGGAAGCATCACCAGATGATTAAATTCCATCCTCACCGGGTGAGTTTACAGTAACAGGTTCCTCTTCTTTCGCTTCGTATCCATCTCCAACCGCGCGAAAATGTGGATTACAGGGTTGCTTGGATCGAAAGCTCTTCGATCATCTTGTCGAGTTGATCCTGCGCATTGGCGCTCTGTTTCTCAAAATCTCCCTTCTCAACATTCAGTTTGTCGAGACGCGTCTCCTGATCGGAAAGCTGCTGCGTGTACCGCTGCGTCAGGGCCTTTTCTTCCGCGCTCCCTTTCAGGGCCTTCAGATTTTCCCGCAGGCGTTGCTGATCATTGTAGATGTTCTCGATTTCCTTACCGCGTTTTTCCGCTTCGGAGTCGAGAGAAGCAATTTGGTCCTTCTGTTCAAGGATCTTTCGCAAGGCCTGCTCGATCGCCGGATTCACCTCTCCGTCTTTCACCATCAATGCGACCTGATCGTCTGTGATGTTGCTCAGCTCGACCCGCGTTTCCATGGGATGCGATTCATTGATTTCGAGCGTGGCCGCCTGCTTTGGCGCAACGATCACGCGGAAGCGGTACATGCCCAGGGAAGATTCCTCAGGGCGGAGCGTATCCTTGGACAGATTCCATCCGATTCGGGCGGGGTGCTCAATGATGAGAGTGCGCTGCGAAGCGTCTTCGTTCCGTATGGTGTAGGTATTTTTCTGGCGCACCTCGCTGGTGCGAATCATCACGCCGTGTGCGATGGCCACGCGGAGATTGTGTTGCGGCGTGTCCGATCCCGCCTCGCGGACAAGCATCCCGAGGTCGGTGGCATAAGAAAGCAGGCGGCGTTCATCGGGCTTGATCGGGTCGAGCAGCCCCTGCCCCGCGAAAACTTCGTTTTCGATCACGCTGAAATTCCCGCCGTCGAGTGTCTCGCCGCTAGTATTGGTAAGCCACACGCCGCGTAATGGATGCCCGGCGCTGCGACCCTGGGTCCACACCGAAACTTTTTCCGCGCGAATTTCACTTTGCAGGATCGGCACCATCGCCGACTGATTCTTCCGGATCGTGACGCGGTCCTTCAGTTTGTACTCGAAGAGGTCGCCCAGGTCCGCGCCCTCCGCAGCCGCCGGAGTGCTCGCTTGCATCAAACTATTGAAATTGCCGCCCGCAACTCCGGGCTGCAACATGAGGAGGCTTTGATAGTCTCTGCCACTTAAAGGCGGATCAATATTGTTCTGGATTTGGCCTGGCCTGTAGCGCCCGCCGCCGGTACCGCCGCCTGCAGCTGGTCCTACGCCTAGATTGCGGCCAGAACCCAGATTACTCACGATGCCACTTAATTCGGCGCTTGAAGTTTCAATTTGTGGGGCCGAGGCGTTCACGGTGACAGTCTGCGTGGCCGCCCCGAGCTGCAGGTTCGCATCTTGTTGTCCGCCGAGACCACCACGGATCTGGGCGTTGTTCATGACTAATTTGCTGAATCCGTTCTGGGTGAATTCAAGCTGGTAAGTGCCGTCGGAAAGGCCGGAAATACCGTACTCGCCTTGGTCGTCACTCGTGGTTCGAGTTATCTCCCTCCCGCTATTGTCGAGAACGCGCACCTGCGCACCTGCGACATATCCCCCAGACTGATCTGTAACCCGCCCGGCGATCTGCGCCCCGCCGAGCAGCCGCGCTTCGTGCGTTTGCGGAACGGTTTCGTATTCCTGTGGCAACGGCACAACGGCCCGCCGGCCGTAGTAGGGTTGTGAGAGTTGTTGAATGAACGATTGCGGCGCTCCTGCGACCAGAGACAAGTCAACATTGTTCCAGTCTTCTCCCACGGTGTTGTCCACGATGGCCCAGCCTTGCAGTAAAGGCTTCTTGTTCGACTCTGCGGAAAGCACCAGACGATAGGTCGTTTTCCACACAGGCACTTCGCTGATATAGCTCACGAAAAGCTGGCGTTCGCCGGTCCCGGTGGCCGCAAGCGTCATACGGCGCAGATCCTGCTCGCGCTCGGAGGCCAGCAGCCCCAGGTAACGGTTCATTTCTCGGTGCAGGCCGGTGTCGGTCAAGCGGACGCGCGTCGAGGGCGTGACTTCGATCTCTCGGATTTCGCCGCCGTCCGTAACTAGCGAGATGATGTCGACTTCGAGGGTCGTTCCGCCGGCGGTCCGCGTCTTTCGTTCGACGCTCAGCAACCGGCCGGAGATCGGGTCGGCTCCGCTGGACACTTCGAGGCGCGAGCCCCGCAAAGCATCCAGAAATTTTGAAACGGACGTCTGCTCATCCAGAGGCAATCGCAATGCCCCGAGGCGCCGGTCGAACGGCGCCGTTGAGTTGTAGCTGACGCCGCTGATGCGGCCGCCATCGAGGTCGAGCACGGTTAGAGAAGCCAGCGCGTCGTTCAACTGGCCGCTAGTGAAATCAATGTGAATGTCTTCATTTCCGCGCACGCGGCCGATGTGCTCGAAGTAGCCGACGCCGTTCTTGTACAGAACCACGCGTCGGACCGGCAGATCCGGAGCCTGCGTTTCGTTTGTGGGTACCTGGGAATTGGACTGGGACGTTGTTTTTACAGAGACGGGACGGGCCTGTTGTTGCGCGCCACTCGGAAACGGCAACACTACGGCAATGGACACCAATGCGAGTAGTTTTCGCATGGCAACCTCCCTAGCTTTTTGATTTAGACCGTTACCACCCTGTCAACTGCGATGCCTGGAGCGGGCTGCGGGTTGCCGCCGTTTCCTCAAAATGTTGGACACCGCCCCGCTGGCGCATGTTCCCGACGGGCCCGCGATTCCTCCTGTCGCAAGACTTTTCGTTTCAACTATGGTTTGATTTAGTGGAAAAATAGTTGGGCGAGGAGACTTCATGCCACGGTACATTTCTCTGCACACGCTGGCTTGCCTGACGCGGCAGGGGGCGGAGCAACTGACGGCGCGGCTGGCTGCGGCGGAGCGCGTCATGATGCGGCGCGTGCAGGTCAACATGATCGAAGGGAAAATGCTCGTCGAGTTTGACGCGCCGGACCGCGAGGCGCTCGAAAAATGGATGCGCGACGAAGGGTTTCATTACGACTGGGTGCTGCGCGTGGAATTCGAGGCGCGCGACGGCAGGCTGGAGGCGTTGTAGGACGGGCTTCAGCCTGTCGCTTTCCTTTCAGACTAGCGCACACCGCAAACCCGACAGGCTGAAGCCCGTCCTACTGAAACCGGGCGCTTGTCCCGCGAATCGAATGCTTATAGGATTCGACGAGACCCCGACGGGTAACTCGAAGCCCGGAAGACGCCTTCCGGAAACATCGCCCGCCCAAATAAATTTTTCCGAAGGAGGAAATAGCATGAGCGAATACGCGAATCCCGAAGTCCTGGTGACGACCGAATGGGTGGCCAGCCATTTGAACGACCCCAATCTTCGCCTCATCGAAGTCGATGTGGACACTTCGGCCTACGAGCAGGGCCACATTCCCGGCGCGGTGGGATGGAACTGGCAAACGCAGTTGCAGGACACGCTGCGGCGCGACCTGGCCGATCAGCGCAGCTTCAGCCAGCTGGCCGGCAATGCCGGGATCACGCCGGAGACGACCGTGATCCTTTACGGCGACAACAACAATTGGTTCGCCGCGTGGGGCTTCTGGCAAATGAAATATTACGGCCACAAAGATGTGCGCCTGATGAACGGCGGGCGCAAAAAGTGGCTCGAAGAAAAGCGCGGGATTTCGACCGATGCGCCGAAAATTCAGCCCACCAATTACGCGGCGAAAGCTCCGGACACCTCGATTCGAGCCAAGCGCGAGGATATTTTCTCCGTCCTCGAGCGGCGCTCCCCCGCGAAAATGGTGGACGTGCGCTCGGTCGATGAATTCAGCGGAAAAGTCATCGCGCCTCCGGGCATGAACGAAACGGCGCAGCGCGGCGGGCACATCCCCGGCGCGGCGAACATTCCCTGGGCGCAGGCCGTGGCCGAGGACGGCACGTTCAAGCCCGCCGACGCGCTGCGGCAACTTTACGCAGGCAAGGGCATCACGGGCGATCAGGAAGTCATCGCCTACTGCCGCATCGGCGAGCGCAGCTCGCACACCTGGTTCGTGCTGAAGTATCTGCTCGGCTACAAAAACGTCCGCAATTACGACGGCTCGTGGACCGAGTGGGGCAACCTGGTGGGCGCGCCGATCGAAAAGGAAATCGCGGCAGCGGCGAGATAGAAGACCGTGATCGGTGACTGGTGAATAGTGACTGGTGATTCGCGAATCGTGAATTGTGATTCGTAATTTGTGATTCGTGAGAACCTTTATTTGCATTTCGTCTGTCTTCAGGCACAGGGACCCGCGTAGTCTCTTGCGTTACTGGGCAGGAGTTGCAGCCGTCAGATTGTTCAATTCATTACGAACGATTTCGACGGCCTGCGGCGGCGGACCGACGCGGCGGTAGCGGGTGATTTCCGTGCGTTCGTGGATGGCGAATGGGAACACAAATTTGCGGCCGTCCACTTCGTAATTGAACCAAGTCGGCAGCCAGATGCCCGGCGCCACTTCCTCCTGCACCATGGCGACGTGGCCGCCGTGATAAACCTTTCCGGCGACCCCACCGGCAAACGGGATGTCCGTGGCGATGTCCGCCTCGAGGCGCGCGAATTGCGCCTGAGTTTCGTCCACCCACAGCGTGGCGTGAATGTGCTGAAAGCTGGCCGCGAAGCGGTTGATCGGCTTGTAGTTCGGGTCCGGCTCCAGCAGAAATTTCATAAGCGTGCGCGCCCCGGTCGGATCGCTGCGCGTTTCGCGACCGGCCCAGGTTACGCGAAACGCTTTCGTCGCCGAGTCCATGAGTTCGGCATGATCGCGCCTCCGCCTTTCGAATTTCGCCTGACTCTCGCTGTAACGGTCGTCCGGGTGCATGGCCAGGTCGAGCTCTTTGACGGCAAACTCCAGTTCCGTGCGATACAGCTGCGGGGGGACTGGAACTCCGTTTTCTGACATCTTCAACTTAATATTGCCTGCTCCGGAAGGCACGATGCGTTCGGTAAGGTCGGTGACGATCTCCGCGTTCTCGTCCTTGTGCGTGATCACGTGCTCGACGCGTTCGTACTCCTCCAGCGCTCGGTCGTCCCGGTGCTGATTCTCGATCGCTCGCATGATCAGGGAGTGAATCTGCTCGGGGCTGGGCGCGGGATTTCCAGTGATGATGGGCCCTTGGCCGGCGGCCTGCGCCCGCGCGTGGGGAGTTCCGAGCCACGGCGCAATGGAGATCAAACACACTACCAGCGCCACGATGTGTCTTCCGTGAACCATGGGTTCGCCTGACTCTGCCGAGGGGGGCGGGCCCTCCGCGTCGCCTAGAATCTGATTCTACGGCGGATTGGGCGGTTGTGCCCGGAAGATTCTGATTCTGGCATTCAAGCGCACAACAATCGTTGGACTCTGATACTGAGGGCGGTGCCCTGGGTAATCAGGCAGCAGCATTTTCAGGGCTAGAACCTGTGTGGGGAACAAATATGAAGGGGGCGATCCAGGTCGATTCGCCCCCTCCCTCTTGGCCCGGCCTGTCGGAGGAAAGTCGGGCCTTATGTTCTTGATGTATTTCGTTAAACCCCGGTTTCATCAAAAAGTTGCGGGACGGTTGGATCTATTGTCGAAGCAAGGTCTTCAACCTATAACTAAGTCGGAAAAGGGCCCTAAGTTGTGATTTTCACTCGGTTTGGCGGCGGGCACGGAGGGAAAGGGCAATCCACTACACCCGTGAGTCCAGCCACCCGGGGTAGACGAAAAATCGCCTGGAGATTACGCCCGGGGACGCCAATCGGGAGATTGGGGTTCCCGGATTTCAACCCATACGCTTCGCCTTTCGCGTTTGCCTCGGAGCGCATACAATGGCCGCTTCCATGCCAAGCCACATTGAGCCGCGCGCACCTGTCACTGAAGCCGAGGTTGTCGCGCACCTCGCGCGGTCCCGCAAACCGCAGAGTCTGCGCGAAATCGCCGCGGCTCTGGGCTTGCGCCACTCGGGGCGCCGCGCGCTGGTGAAGCTCGCGCGAAAAATGAAGAAGCATGGGGAGATTCACGAATACCCGAACGGGCGCGTAGGCTTGCCCAAAGAGAAACAGGGCGCGCACTATGCGCAAGCGCCGCAAGAAAACTCGCCGCAACGGCACGGCTCGGAACATCGCTCGGAACCCCGCCCGCAACTGCATGCGGAATTGCGCCCGGCGGTGAGGCCGGAAGCGAATCAATTGACGGGACGCCTCGTCGCCCATCGCGATGGATATGGTTTCGTCGTGCCGGATACGCCGCGAAAAGATTTGGACGGCGACCTTTTCGTCGGGCGCGATGCCATCGGCGACGCGATGCACGGCGATCACGTGCTTGCAAGCATCGAGCGCCGTAAACGTTTTGGCGACGGGGCTGGGCCGGCCCGCGCCGAAGGGCGCATCCTGCGCGTGATTGGCCGCGCGCACGCGAAAGTCGTGGGGCTGTTCCGGTACGGTTCGCGCGGAAATACGGTCGCGCCATACGAATCGCGCCTGCTGCAGGAAATCATTATTCCGCCGGGCGATGAATTGACGCCGGAGCTGCAAGGGAAATTAGGCCTGCATCAGCCAAAAAGAGGCGTGCGTTTGCCGGAACTCGACGGCGCCGTGGTCAACGTGGAAATGACGCGCTTTCCGCGCGGCGGAGTGGCCCCAGCGGGACGCGTGATCGAGATTCTCGGGCGCCCCGGCGATTTCGGCGTGGACGTGGAGATCCTGATCCGCAAGCATCATCTGCCGCACGAATTTCCCGCGGACGTGCTGGCGGAAGCCGCGGCTGCGGCGCATCCTGTGGGCGATGTAGAGCGCGCCGGGCGGCGCGACTTCCGCGATTTGCCGATCGTCACGATTGACGGCGAAACGGCGCGCGATTTTGACGACGCGGTGTACGTGAAGCGCCTCGAAAACGGCCACTGGCAATTACAGGTGCATATCGCCGACGTTTCGCATTACGTGCGGCGCGGATCGGCCCTGGACCGCGAGGCGCGCCTGCGCGGCACTTCCGTTTATTTTCCGAATCGCGCGGTGCCCATGTTGCCGGAAGAACTCTCGAATGGCATCTGCTCTCTTAATCCCAGGGAAAACCGCCTGGTGATGAGCGCGATCATGGAACTCGACGCGAACGGCGAGATCGTCGCGTCGGATTTCGCGCGCGGCGTGATCCGCTCGGCCGAGCGCATGACGTACACGGCGGTGAACGCCGTGCTTCAGAACGATGCGGTCGCCACCGCCCAATACGCGCACCTCGCCGAAAATTTCCGCGCCATGCGCGACCTGGCCCTGATTCTCAACGCCCGCCGCGCGCGGCTCGGCTCCATCGATTTCGATTTGCCCGAGCAGGTATTTGAATTTGACGATGCCGGGCAGATGACCGGCATCGTCCGCAGCGAGCGCAACATCGCGCACCGCCTGATCGAGGAATTCATGCTGGCCGCGAATCAGGCCGTGGCGCGCTATCTCGAATCGCGCGGCATCGGATCGTTGCATCGCGTCCACGAAAAACCCGACCCCAAGAAAATTCTGGAATTCGAGGCGCTGGCGCAGACGTTCGGATATTCGCTGGGCGTCGAAAATCTCGCGGAGCGGCGCATCGAAGTGAAGCACGGAAGTTCCCGCCCGCAGCGCTTCGATCGCGGCGCGCGGCACGGCCGTCGCGGAGCAGGACGCGAGAAGCCGATGACCGTTTCCCTCCCGGGCGTGATGGACATCGCCATTCGCCCCTCGCATTACCAGCGCCTGGCGGAAAAAATCGCGGGCAAGCCCGAGGAACGCATCGTCTCCTACCTGATGCTGCGTTCACTGAAGCAGGCGCGCTACGCCGCCGACCCGCTCGGCCATTTCGCTCTGGCCTTCGACCAGTACACGCATTTCACTTCGCCGATCCGCCGCTATCCCGACCTCGTCGTGCATCGCGTGTTGAAGTGGGCGCTCGATCATTCTGAGTCCAAGCCCGAGTCGAAACCCGGGGCGCACGCGGGTCCAAGCAGGGGAGAATCCACTTTCGGCCCGTATCGCCGCGGCGAACTCGAAGCCATCGCCACGGAAACTTCCGAAACCGAGCGCCGCGCCGAAACCGCCGAGCGCGAATTGATGGCCTGGAAAACCGCGCAATTCATGGAGCAGCATCTCGGCGAGGAGTACGACGCGCTAATCATCTCCGTGCAGAAATTCGGCTTCTTCGTCGAGCTGACGGAAATCTTCGTCGAAGGGATGGTCCCCATCGATCGCATCGAGGAACTCACCGGCGAGCACGTGTTCTACCGCGAGCAGGATCACGCCATCGTTTCCGGGAGCGGCCACGCCCAGCGGCCCGCGCCACATGAGCCGGGGAAAAAGAAAAAGTCCGGCCGGGGAAGCTCCCACGCCGGCCACGTCTGGAGACTCGGCGACCGCATCCGCGTCCGCGCCGAACGCATCGACCCCATCCGCCGCCGGGTTGAATTTTCGCCGGTGCCGTAGGTTCGTAAGTTGCGCAGCCCTCAGCCTGTGGCCTTTTGGTCGTTCCAATTCAAAACCCACAGGCTGAAGCCCGCGCTACTCAAGAAATAGCCCCACTTGACTCGAACGTGCTCCTGCCATATGGTTTGCGGCAAGGACCTCGTCGGATTTTAAAATTCTTTTATCGGAGGCAAGCGATGCGTCGCACAATTTTCGTTTCAGTATTTCTATTCCTGGCTGCTTCGGGTTTTGGTCAAACAAAGGCGCCTGCCAAGAAGGCCACAGTGTCCGCGATGGCTACCGTGATTCCGTCAGGGTCGGAGAAATGGGGCGACCTTCCAGCCGCGGCCATGGTCGGCACTCCCTCGGTGGATATGGGAGGCAAGATTCAATTGGCGGTCGTACAAGGGAATCCTATGGCGGCAGGCGCGCCTTACACGCTGCGTCTTTCCTGCACAGACGGCACCAAAATCGCCCCGCACTGGCATCCCACAACAGAAAACGTGACCGTGGTGAAGGGCACGTTCGCGCTGGGCATGGGATCGAAGTGGGATCCCGCCGCGCTGAAAGATCTTCCCTCCGGAGGATTCGCTTCCGCTCCAGCCCGCATGAGGCATTTTGCATTGTGCAAGGGAGACTCGGTCGTCCAGGTGCACGGAGTTGGCCCGTTCCTGGTCAATTGGGTCGAAGCGGATAAGCCCAAGTCTGGAAATTAGCTCGGTGCCATCAACTGTTCAGGTCTGAGCCAGGGCCAATCCGGTTTGTTCCCCTCGATTGGCCCTGGCCATAAGCGGTTGCGGACCGGGCAGCCGATTACTTCGCCTTAAGCTGCCAAAGGGCGATTGCAGCGCCGGTGGGATCGATGAGCACGCTGAAGAGGCCCATGCCCATGACTTCGGTCACATCCTTCATCACGGTGGCGCCGAGCGATTTGGCCTTCTTCGTGGAGGCGGCCACGTCGTCCACCAGCACGTAGGCCAGCCACGCCGAAGGCGCGCCCGGCACGGGATGCTTCATGATCCCTCCGCCGGTTCCTTCGCCGACTTTGATCATGGTGTAGCCGCCGCCCGGCGACGGCATGTCCTCCAAAGTCCAGTTGAAGAGCGATCCGTAAAAAGCTTTTGCCTTGCTCACATCCGTAGTGTTCAGTTCCACGTGTACGAAGGGATTTGCCATGTTTTTCTCCTTTGAAGTTGAATCAAGCCAAATGAGATTCGCCTGCTGCCGCGAATGTTGCCGAACCGAATATTCTTACACTCTCCCTGGGATGACCAGATGAAACCTGTCGCCCAATCTTGTTAATTCTTGACCAATTTTCCGCGCTCCTTGTTGCGCGCCTATACAGTAGACGATTGGCCTTGGTGAAAATCGACAGAATGCCAGCCTTTTTTTTCCGCCCTCAATTATTGATGGCCCGGGAGCGGGTTTGGCGGCTTTGAAGGCGATCCCTGTGGATAGCCAGGCCGAACGGTATCCGTTCCTGCATGCCGCGGAAGGCGAATTTCACCGCCGCCTGGGACATTCGAGCGAAGCGGAGATTTCCTTCCACCGGGCGCTGGATTTTGCGCGCACCGAACCTCAGCAGCGTTTCCTGTTGCGGAAGCTCGCGGCGCTGCGCGGCCCAGCAGCGTAGGGCCAACCTTCCGGTTGGCATTTTGGGCAACCGGATGACCACCTGAGGGCGGGCGCTACATAGCCGGGGGGCGCACTGGTGGACACCCGCGAAGCGCAAGAGAGTTGCGAGGCGCGGAGCGCGCGAAAAAAAGCCCGTCCACATTGATTTCGATGTGGACGGGTTAAGGATGTCGATTCTTTGTGAAGAATCCGCCGATGGTTTTTGGGGTGAGCAAACGTTCGCGAAAATCCTAGTCTTTGTCGTATTTCAAACAATCCTGGAGTTGGCGGAGCGATTCATCGATGGCCTTGATCGCTTCCACGCGGTGCCCGCCAAAATCATGGGCGGCGTGTTCCAGGTGTTCCTTGGCGCGCCGTAGCGAACCGATGGCTTCCCGAATTTCGGGGTGAGGTTCAGGCAATGCCGCGGGCGCGGCCGCTGGCTGGGGAGCCGCTGCCGGAACTGCCGCGGCAGCAGGCGTCCTGGGCGAAGCTGGAGTTGTCGTCACCGACAAACACAGCGCCAGTGCAAAGATCATCAAGGAAGAAAGAGTCAGGATTTTCAGTTTCATTGTGCACTCCATGACGTTCAAGATTTTCTCGCGGGCTCCCGAAATAGCCGGAGACGGCACCATTGTACCTCTGAGCGAACTTTTGCAGTCGCCGGGGAATAGTATTTGTCGCAAGCGTAAATATTGATCCCGAGGCGCCCGGGAACTCAACTTTTTGCCGCGCCACTTCCGGTGCGCCTCAATTCGGCGCGAACGCCGCGGATGTGTTTTTCTCTCTTATCTTCTTTTCATCGGGGCGCGATTTCGATTACTGTAGGCGTTCGCACCGGGAGGTGACGCGTGGCTGTTCGCATCTGTCCGCATTGCAAGACGGAAATTTCCGCGCCGGAAGCGGCGGCGCGCTCGAACGACATGGAGTGCCCGAAGTGCGGGACGCGGCTCGAAGTCGCTCCAGGGTCGCGCACCATATCGACTCTGTGCGGGCTGGCGGCCGGCGCGATCACCTGGCATCTTTCCAGTGGTTCGACGAGCGACTTGGGCGCTGTTCTGCCAACGCTGTACGCATTTCTCGCGTTCGGCATCGTTTCGCCCTTGGTGCTGATGTTCACGGCCAATCTGCGCAATGCTCCCGCGGCTCCGGTTCCCGAACCTGCTCACGCACCAGCTTCAGCAGGACATGGCCCCGGCGATCACGGCGGCGGGCATCACTAGGCCTATCGGCCCAGGGGCCCACCTTCTTTTGGGGGAACCCCGTATCTTCCCTATTTGCAATGCGTAAGGGGGGCTCAGTACTAATGTTAATCACACTATCGTACTATTGCCCGCCAGGTACTCCCCCCGCCATACTGCCTCTCATGGCACGGTATTCAGCGATCTTAGGCCGCCGCATCGTCGTCACTTACCGCGCCGGTGAGATCGCCCTACCTGCCACCGGCCAGCTGGCCGCTGACTCAGGGAAGTCCATTTTCCTGGAAGAGAGCTACCGGCAACAGGGCAAGATCAAGACCTTCCGCTGGGAAATCCCCTACCCCTCCATCGTCGAGTTGCACGAGTGCCCGGAAATTCCCAGGCCGTCCGCGTCCGTAAACGAACCCCGGGAAGCCTCCGCCGAATCCGCGCGGCAGCGCAATACGCTGGAGCTTAAGAACCGTCTGGCGTAGCCTTCCCTCTTCTCTGCCGATTTTCATCCGATTTTCCAGCGAACTCCTGTAGACTTTTCCCTCTTACGACTTGCCAAAATTTTATTCGCTCAGGAGGACTTTCGCCATGAAGCCGCCGGTTGGACTGATTGGATTGGGATTGATGGGCCACCCGATGGGGGCAAACCTGTTAAAGGCCGGCCATCAACTTACGGTGTGGAACCGGACGTCTTCGCGCGGAGATGACCTCGTGGCGCAAGGCGCGGAGCGAGCCGCGACGCCGCGTGCAGTCGCCGAGGCCTCCGAAGTGATCCTCACGATTGTCAGCGATCCCCCGGCGCTCGAATCGGTGCTGTGGGGAGAGAACGGCGTGTTTGCGGGACTGAAGCGTGGCAGCGTGATCATCGAATCGAGCACCGTCAGTCCGGCGCTGGAAAAACGCGCGGCCCTGGCATCGGCAGCACAGGGCTCGGAATTTCTGGAAGCTCCCGTGACCGGCGGGACCTGGGGCGCGGAAAAAGGCGAGTTGGTCTTCATGGTGGGCGGAGAAGCGAGCACGCTTAAGCGCGTTGAGCCGGTGCTGGGCGCGATGGGCAAGCGCTGGTTTCATCTGGGCCCGGTCGGCGCGGGGCAAACGGTGAAGCTGGCGATGAATCTGTTGCTGAACCTGCAAGTCGAGGCGTTTGCCGAGGCGCTGGCGCTCGTCACGCGCGCGGGCGTACCGGGACAGAGCCTTTTCGAAGTGATGCAGTCCAGTATGGGCCGCTCGGGCGTGCTCGACCTGAAAGGTGCGAATATGCTGAAAGGCGAATATAAACCCAGTTTTCCATTACGCCTGATGCACAAGGACGTCGGCTTGGCGCTGGATCTCGGAAACCAACTGGGAGTGCCGCTGCCCGCTGCGGCCGCCGCGCGCGAAGTGATGAGCGCCGTGAAGGGCGCCATCGCGGAGGATGTGGATTTTTCCGCGCTCGCTACCTTTTGGAAGCACTCCCGATAAGGCGGTTCTCTTTTCCTCTTCCCTCTTCTATAATGTAAGCCGGATTTATAATTGGCTTACAAATGTGGAGCTGAAATATTTATGGTCCGCGCGTGGACAGGAGCGCCTATGAAGAGCCTAGTCTCTACGGTTACGACCAAGGGACAGTTAGTGATCCCTTCAAAGCTGCGCCGGAAATACGGAATTCGCAAGGGAACTCAAGTGGCCATGATTGAGGAAGAAAGCCGCATCATTTTGCAACCGCTCACACGCGAGTATATCCGCAGCCTGCGCGGCTCGCTCACAGGCGAGCCATCGGCGCTCAAATTCCTGAAAGAAGGCCGCCGGCAGGACCGAGACCTATGAAGCGGTTCGTGCTGGACGCGAGCGCTTTAATCTCCTTTTTCGAAGATCGTTCCGGTGGAGAAGTTATAGAAAAACTGGTGGCGGAATGCGTCGCCGGTAAGACTGAACTTTTCATGAGTGTTGTGAATTGGGGCGAGGTTTACTATTCCACTTGGCGCGCGCACGGACAAGTTGCCGCGCGACAAACGGCGGGAGAAATTTCCCAATTCCCCATCCAAGTGATGAGCGCCGATTTGGAGCTGACAAAATCCGCCGCCGAGCTGCGCGCAAAATACAATCTGCCTTATGCCGATTGTTTTGCTGCCGCATTCTCGAAAGCTTGGAAAGCTCAACTCCTGACATCCGACCAGGATTTTGCCAAGCTCAAATCGGAAATTGAAATTCTATTTCTGTAGGAATTCCGACGAACTTACGGCTTTGCTCCAGGTGGAAGGAAACACATAGGGAGATCGCGCGAAGTGCGCAGGCCTGCCGGAGCGGCAAGGATTTCGGGGATGCAATTCACGACGACCGAGGCGGTGGCGATGTCGCCGTGCGTCCCGCCGGGAATGGTCAGCGTCAGGTTGGGATTGCCGGCGATTTCGACGGTGTCGCCGGGGTCGCTTGCGCCGACGAACATTTGCAATTCCATGTAAATTTTTTCCTGGCTGCCGGCGAAGCCGCGCGCGATCTGGTGCACGCCGGCAACTTGGCCCGCCGCGATTTCCAGGAACGCAGTCTTCACGCGTTCGCGCGCAACGACCGGTTCGATCGTTTCCGAAATGTCATCCACGCCGAGGCCCAGCGCGTCCGAAACCATGGCCACCGATTCCGGCAGGCCGTGATGCTTGATCGCTCCCGCCGCCACCTGCGCGCGAAATTCCTCGACGCTCATTCCCGCGCCCACTTTTTTCTGCAGCGGCAGGCGGCGCTTGGATGCATCCACAATGCGGACCGCGCGCGCGGATTCAATTTCCTGCGATGCGGCGCTCAGCGTGATCAGCAGCTTGTCCATCACGTACCCGGGATTGATACCCGTGCCGACGAGCGCGACGCCCCAGGTCTTGGCCTCGGCATCGAGCCTCGCCGCCAGCTCCGGATATTTGCGGAAGGGATAGGCCAGCTCTTCGCACGTCGACACCACGCACGATTCCGCGGCCAGGCAGGCCAGCAATTGTTCCATCACGCTGGGCAGGTAGGACGAAGTCGAGTGGATCACCACATCCGGGGATTCGCCGAGCATGGCCGCAGCGTCATCGGTGATCGGCACGCCCCAGGGCGCATCGGCTCCTTCCACGATGTCGCCAAGGTCGCGCCCCGCCTTTGCAGGATCCGAATCGATGGCCCCGATGATTTCGATCGAATTCTTTTCCCGCATCAGCCGCACGATGGCTGCACCGATGGGACCGACGCCGAATTGCACCGCACGAATTTTCTTTTTCAAGGCTTGCTCCGTCGAGCGCGCGGCGCGCTCCTTCGATCGTTTTCCTCGCCGGCGTCCCGGGCCGCGGTTCGTTCATCCCAAATTTAGAGCGAATACGATAAAGCAAACGCGAGGCGCATTCAACCGGATTCGAGTAGCATAGGCACTCTTGCCTGTGCGGGTTTTGCGATCGCAAATCGCGCTCGGACTTGGGAAAATGGCGAAAACCGCACAGGCAAGCGTGCCTGTGCTACTAAGAGCGGCTCCCACCTGACGCTTTCCGAAGGAGTGGAATGAAGATGCCTTCTTGACGATTAGCGGGACAGGCGCTCCGGATCGTTCACGAAGTTGGCGGGAAGCACTTTGAGGGCCACGTCGCGCGCGAGCTTGGTGTCATGCGCACGGTACACCTCGCCCATGCCGCCCGCGCCAATCTGCGCAACGACTTCGTACGAGCCGAGACGCGTGCCAGCCGCGATGCTCATTTCTTCAACCCCGCGGTCCAGTTGAGCACAACATTGATGTACGGAGCTGCCGTGCCTCCCACCTTCTCCATTACAAGGAACCGCATACCGTCAGCCGTAGGCTGGTATGCGAAGACCCCTGCCAAGGAGGGGAATATGGGATCTAGTCCAAATAGTGACTGCGGGGCGCCCGCCTCGAATTCCGCGCCACTTTTTACCGGGACGGCCATGAGCTTCTGATCGGCGGAGATATAGAAGAGTTCCTTGCCATCGCGCCGCCACCTGGGCTGGACCCCGCCCGCAGGCGAGATTTGCCATTTGGCTCCGCTAGCCGGAATCGCCTGAACATAAACCTGCGGTTGGCCGGACTCATTCGAGGCATAGGCCATCCACTTCCCGTCTGGCGTGAACTGAGCGTCAGCTTCATCGAACGTGGTTTGCAGGTAGGAGACGGGTTTGTGGTCGCCTTCCATGGGCAGAAGCCACAGAGCGTAGCCCTTCGCGCCGGGATCAATGCTCATGTAAACGATGAACTTCCCATCCCGCGACCAGTCCATTGGCCGATTGTTGAGTACGCCAGTCAGCAACAGTTCTTCCTTGCCGGTACCGCTGGCCGGTTTCCGGAACAGTGAAACGTTGCCGGCCTGAAAAGCAATCGAACTTCCGTCTGGAGACCAGATTCCACTCGCTGAAATTCCTGTACGAAATGTATTGCGGGAGGGTACGCCTCGCGCCACGTCCAGGACCCAAAGATCCGAAGCGTCTCCTGCAGGGTTGAATAGAGTGAAGAGGATTTCCTTTTCGTCCGGCGACAACGCCATACTGGAAAATCGGCCTGGCTGACCGACGCCGCCAAGGCGCTTGCCCGTCCGGTCCATCCAAACAAGTTCGCGGCTACTCGTGGCGGCATAGGAGCCGCTGCCATAGGCGAGCATTCCATTGTCCGAAACCGAAAATGCCGGATTTCCTGTGTTCACGGCGTTGCCTACTCCCTCCGCAATTGGAAATACTTCACCAGTGATCTTGAGCCGCCGGGGATCGAAGGGCACGCCCATTAATGTTCCCTCACGCGCAAACAACAGGAGGCCGTTGCCACCGGAGACCTCCGGAGACACGTAGACGGGGCTGGATTCGTCCGGAAGAATTCGAACGGGCGGTGATCCGTCCAAAGAGCCAATGTTGCTACCGTTGGTTTCGGGTTTGCCCCCGTCCACCAAATACAAAAAATGTTTGTTGTCGGGAAGAAACTTTGGATAACGGTGAAGCTCGTCATGGGTCGCGAGTTTCGTCAACGCGGTGGGAGCGCCGCCAGCCGCTGACACTCGTTCAATCGGGCTTCCCAGACCAGGTGCGTAGACGATCACGCCGTCGCTGTTCCATGTTCCGCCACGCCCCTCGGGAGCATCAGCAATTGTTTGGGATGGGCCACCCGCCAGCGCGACTCTTTTCAATTTTCCCGGGATGAAAAATGCAATGTTAGCGCTATCGGGGGACCAAAATATGTAGGTGGCATCTTCCGTGCCCGGCACAACCTGGGCCGTCAACGAATCGACTGGTCGGACCCACAGATGTCGGCGTCCGGCTTCGGAGGCAGTGAAGGCAAGAACCTTTCCGTCCGGCGAAAGCTGAAAGATAGCTCCGGTGGTCTTTTCAGGCAGCGGTATCTGAAATCGAGCAATCCGCGGCTGCGGCGACGTTTCGCGGAAATGGACGAAAGACAGCGTAGCCAGTGCGAGGAGAAGTAAGCCACAGACCGTAATCCAAACGAAAGGAAGTCGGCGCCGCGACGTGTCTGTGGCCGCGGGCTCGGCAGCTGAAGCGCCGGAAAGTGCGTCCTCAATCTCAATGCGCACGTCGGTGGCGTCTTGCAAACGTTGACGCCGATCCTTCTTCAGGCAGCGCCGCAACAATAATTGGATGCCTTGTGGAGTGCGATCCGGCAATCGCTTCCAGTCCGGCTCGGCTCTTACAACTGCGGCAAGAATTTCCGTGACGTCATCGCCGTCGAACGCCATGTGGCCAGAAAGCAATTCGTACAAAACACAACCGAACGCCCAGATATCGGTTGCCTTGGTGACTGCCTTGCCCTTCGCTTGCTCAGGGCTCATATACGCAGCTGTGCCGAGAATCACTCCCTGCATCGTCGCCGCGCGGCTGAGCGTTGGTGAATTACTGATATCTTCGTTCGCCGTGTCGCTCTCGAACGCTTTGGCCAGCCCGAAATCCAACACTTTGATCTTCCCATCGGGCGTCACCTTCACATTGGCGGGTTTCAGGTCGCGGTGAATGATTTGTTTTTCGTGCGCGGCTTCGAGCGCCTCGGCAATTTGCACGGCGATCTTCAGCGCTTCCTCGATGGGGATCGGGCCAGCCTTCACTCGCTCGGCCAGCGTCTCGCCGGGAACGAGTTCCATCACGAGGCAGGTCACGCCGCCGGACTGCTCCAGACCGTAGATCGTGGCAATGTTCGGATGGTTCAGCGCCGCCAGCATGCGCGCTTCACGCTGAAAGCGGGACAGCCGTTCCGGATCATTCACGAAATTTGCGGGAAGGACTTTAATGGCCACGTCGCGGGCAAGCTTGGTGTCGTGCGCGCGATACACCTCGCCCATGCCGCCGGCGCCGATTTGCGCGACGACTTCGTAGGAGCCGAGGCACGTGCCCGCCGCGATGGTCATTTCTTCAACCCCGCAGTCCAATTGAGGACCACTGTGATTGGCGGCGCTTGCGTCCCTTCACCCCCTGCCTGGACGTTAACCAAAAATCGATCTCCATTCGCTGAAGGTTGATACGGGATAGTCGAGCTGACCGACGTGTTCACGGGCTCGATCCGAAATAGCGGCTGCGGCACCCCGGGTTCGAAGGCACCCGGAGAACCGCTCCCAGTCTTGACAGGCATTCCCATGAGCTTTTGATCCCCCCCAATGTAGTAGAGCTCCTTTCCATCGCGCCGCCACCTGGGAAAGTCGCCGCCTGCGTTCGAGATCTGCCACTTGGGGCCGCTTGTAGGAATCGTCTGGACGTAGACCTCGAATCGCCCGGATTCATCCGATGCATAGGCCATCCATCGTCCGTCGGGAGAGTACTGTCCGTGAATCTCACTGAATGGAGTTTGCAGGTACGGAATTGGCTTATGGTCGCCTTCGAGAGGAAGCATCCATAAATCGTACTTGGTCTGCTCCTGGTATTCTGAATACAAAATGAACTTGCCATCCGGCGACCAGTCCCAAGTAAACTTGTTCAATCCTGCCCCAGAGAGCAGTTCTGGCTTGCCTGAGCCGGTTATCGCTTTCTGATAAATTGCATACTGTGCGCCGGCGTCGCGGGTTGAGAAAGCAATGCGGGTGCCGTCCGGGGACCAAACGGGAGACGAGCTGACTCCTGGCTCGAATGTGAACCGAGAAATCACGCCTCGATCCAGGTCCTGTAGCCAGAGGTTCGAGAGGTCTCCCGACTCGTTGGAGATGCCGAACGCAAGCCTTTTTTCGTCCTGCGACAATGTTCCTGATCTGGCTAAAGCTGGACTCGTGACGGTGCCGAGGCGTTTGCCCGCGCGATCTGCCCAGACGTACTCTCGGTTCCCCGCTGAGCCGCCGGTCCGATACGCCAGCACACCATTTTCGGACGCGGCAAACGCTGACATGCCAACGTTTCCCGATGTTCCCACCTGCTCCGCCACAGGAAACATCTCGCCATCGAGCCGGAGTCGGTCGGGATCGAAGGGCTGAGCCATTAAGGTGCCCTCCCGCCGGAAAAGAAGGTAACCGCTCGTTCGCGGAGGTGCCGAAGGAGCATAAATGGCGTTTGACTGATCGGCCAGAAGGCGGGTGGGCTGGGCCCCATCCAATGAGCCGACGTAAATGCCTCCAGGTTCCTTTTGGTCAGTTTGCAGAAGGTATAAAAAGTGACGACCGTCCGGGAGAAATACGGGGTAACGATGTGAATCCGAAGGGCCAGCGGTTGTGAGCTTCGTCGCGGGCTCTGGTACACCGCCAGCCGCTGAGACTTTGAAGAGTCCACCCGTAAGGTTTGGAGCGAAAAGGATTATCCCTGTTGCGCCCCACGTTCCTCCGCGGCCCCCGGCAGCATCGCAAAGGGTCTGGGGTGGCCCGCCCATCACCGCGATCTTTTTTAGCTTACCCTGGGCGAAAAATCCAAGATAGGCGCTATCCGGAGACCAGAAAGGATAGTTTGCATCCTCGGTATTTGGCAGAACCTGCCATTGAAGCGAATCGAGGGGGCGAATCCACAACCGGTTTCGGCCTTCTGCAAGGGCGGTAATCGCGATATACCGTCCGTTGGGAGAAATTGTGAACATCGAAATCACCGACTGCTCCGGCGGGGGTACCTGGAAACGCGTGCTCGGTTGCGGTGCGGGCACTTCGCGGAAGTGGACAAATGACAAAGCTGCGAGCGCAATCAACAGCGCCGCTGTGGCCGCGATCCAAGGGAAAGCAGAACGAGGCTGAGGCGAGGGCGAATCGGTCACGGGTGGAGCAGTCAGTATCTCGTGGATCTCAATGCGCGCGTCGCCGGCGTCTCGAAGACGAAGTGTTTTGTCTTTCTTCAAGCAGCGCCGCAGAAGGTCGCGCACTTTCAGCGGTGTAGCAGGGGGCAATGCTTGCCAGTCCGGCTCGGCTCTGACCACAGCAGCCAGGATGTCCGTGACATCCTCGCCGTGAAAGGCCTGCTTTCCGGAAAGCATTTCATACAGCACGCAGCCAAACGCCCAGATGTCCGTGCGCTTGTCTACCGATCTTCCGCGCGCCTGCTCCGGAGACATGTAGGCGGCGGTGCCCAGGATCACTCCCTGCATGGTTGCTGCGCGGCTCAGCGTTGGTGAATTGCTGATGTCTTCATTAGCTGCGTCGCCCTCGAACGCTTTCGCGAGTCCAAAATCCAACACCTTCACTTTACCTTCCGGCGTCACCTTCACATTGGCAGGCTTCAGGTCGCGGTGAATGATGCTCTTCTCGTGCGCGGCTTCCAGCGCCTCGGCAATCTGTACAGCAATCTTCAAGGCTTCCTCGATACCGAGCGGGCCAGCCTTCACTCGCTCGGCCAGCGTCTCGCCGGGAACTAATTCCATTACGAGATATGTCACATTGTCAGACTGCTCCAAGCCGTAGATCGTCGCGATGTTGGCGTGATTCAGCGCCGCGAGCATGCGCGCTTCGCGCTGAAAGCGGGCAAGACGTTCAGGATCATTGACGAAATTAGCGGGGAGGACTTTGATGGCCACGTCGCGCGCGAGCTTCGAGTCATGCGCGCGATACACCTCGCCCATGCCCCCCGCGCCGATTTGCGCGACGACTTCGTACGATCCGAGACGCGTGCCCGGGGCGATGCTCATTTCTTCAACCCCGCTGTCCAATTGAGGACCACTGTGATTGGCGCGGACGCCGCTTGTTCCGGCACCGTGTTGATCAGGAATCGCTGGCCGTCTGCGGATACTGCGTACTGATAACGCCCTCCCATTGCAATGTGTGTCTCGAAGAGCGGCTTAACGGCATGGACTTCAAAAGTGGCTCCTTTACCATCTACTGTGGCAGCCATCATCGTGTCGTCGGGAGCGAGATAGAAAATCTCGGTGCCGTCACGCCGCCATCGAGGGAGAGTGCCGCCGGCGGTCGAGATTTGCCACTTCCCACCAGGTCCCGGAAACGGGGCAACATAAACTTCGCTTCTGCCGGACTCATCCGAGCGGTACGCGACCCACCGGCCGTCTGGAGAAAATTGGCCAAAGTCTTCTTCAAATTTCGTGTTAAGAAATCGAACCGGCTTGTGATCTCCGGAAAGCGGCAAGAGAAATAATCCCCTGCCTGTCTGCCCAACTCTGGCGCGGTAGAGTATAAACCGGCCGTCCGGAGACCAACTGAAGGGAATTTTGTCGAGATTGTCCTCGAGCAGCGCTTCCTCAGCGCCAGCCCCGCTGGAGGACTTCTGATAGAGACCAAAATGTCCTTTGCGATTCATGTTGAAAACAATTCGACTGCCGTCCGGTGACCAGATGGATGTTGAGGCGGCTTCGGGACCAAAAGTGAAGCGAGTTCGCAGGCCGCGCGCCACGTCGTAGAACCAGATGTCCCTCCCCTTCCCTGACTGATCAATGATGCTGAAGGAAGCTTGCTTCCCGTCTGGAGAAAGCTCCAGGTCGGTGTATAGAGCCGGGTCTCCAAGCAAGCCGATCTGTTTTCCGGTCCGGTCTAACCACGCGAGTTGGTCTCCCGTCGTTGCCGTTCCCGTTTGATACGCCAACACGCCATTCTCCGATATTGAGAAGACCCCAGCAGGATTAGTCGTGCCGCTTTCCCTGATGTTTTCGGCAATCGGGAAGGCATCGCCCATGAATACGAGACGTTGCGTGTCAAATGGCTGCGCCATGAGAGTCGTCTCGCGCAGGAAAAGTAGATGGCCCCCAGAATAGGCAACATTTGACGAATCGGCGTCGAACAGAAACTTTCGTTCGGCGGGACTGAGCGAACCCACATAAGTCGGCCCGCCTCCCGGACCTGTGCTTGGGCGATAGAGAAAATGCTGGCCGTCGGGCAGGAAAAAGGGCCGCATGTGGACGGTCTCACCTTGGGCGAGCGTGGTGGCTGTGGTGGGCACTCCGCCAGCGGCGGAAACTTTTTGGAGTGCCGAACTAGGCGTCGGGCCAAAGACGATTACCCCGTCTCGATTCCATGTTCCGCCCCGAGGATCCGGCGCGTCGCACAACGTAATAGGCGGGCCGCCTGAAACCTCGATCTTCTTGAGCTTCCCGCCTGCAAAAAAACCAATAAATCGACTGTCGGGCGACCAGAACGGCTGAAAAGCACCTTCGGTTCCTGCCAGCGATTGAGCGGCAAGAATATCGAGCGAACGAACCCAGATCTGCGATTTTCCATCCGCACCTGTGGTTACAATGGCGATGCGTCTGCCGTCAGGCGAAATCGCCAGGGGACTCACAACTGCTCCACTGGCCGTAGGAGCTGTCATCGCCAATTGCCCCGTCCCCGGCGGAGAAATCAAAAAGCGGACAGGCTGTGCGACTTCCGGTGCGTGCCGGAGATACGCGAAGGCTCCCCATCCCAGCGCTGCAACTAAAATGGCAAGCGCCGCAATTGTCCAAGCGGCGCGACCGCTTCTAAGTAAACTCTTTTCCTGTGGGTTCACCGCCTCGACTGAACCCGGCGTAGTGAGGGCCTCGTGAATCTCAAGGCGTGCATCACCGGCATCGCGGAGCCGCAACGTCTTGTCTTTCTGCAGGCACCGCCGCAGCAACTTTCGGATGATATGCGGAGTGTTTTCCGGGAGCAGGTTCCAGTCGGGATCGATCTTAACCACCGCGGCAAGAATCTCGGTTATATCTTCTCCGTCGAAAGCTTGCTTGCCGGTAAGCAACTCATAGAGCACGCAGCCGAATGCCCAAATGTCGGTGCGCTTGTCCACCACTTTGCCGCGCGCTTGCTCCGGGCTCATGTAGGCTGCGGTCCCCAGGATGACGCCTTGCATTGTCGCCGCCCGGCTAAGAGTCGGCGAATTGCCGATGTCCTCTGTCGTTGCGTCACCTGCGAATGCTTTCGCCAAACCAAAGTCCAGCACCTTCACTTTGCCTTCCGGCGTCACCTTTACGTTGGCAGGTTTGAAATCGCGGTGAATGATTTGTTTCTCGTGCGCGGCTTCGAGGGCTTCCGCGATTTGCGCGGCGATCTTCAACGCTTCTTCAATTGCTGTTGGCCCAGCCTTCACTCGCTCGGCCAGCGTCTCTCCGGGAACCAGTTCCATCACGAGGCACGTCACACCATCGGACTGCTCTAGACCGTAGATGGTCGCAATGTTCGGGTGGTTCAGCGCCGCCAGCATGCGAGCTTCGCGCTGAAAGCGGGACAGGCGCTCCGGATCATTCACGAAATTTGTGGGAAGGACTTTGATGGCCACGTCGCGATCAAGCTTGGTGTCGCGCGCGCGATACACCTCGCCCATGCCGCCCGCGCCAATCTGCGCGACGACTTCATAGGATCCGAGTTTGGTGCCTGCGGTGAGGGTCATTTCTTCAACCCCGCTGTCCAGTTGAGGACGACGGTGATGGGCGCAGATTCGGTTCCTTGACCTTCACTGCCTTCAGGACGAGGAATCAGAAAGCGTTGCCCGTCCGGCGAAACAGCGAACGCTTCATACGGCGAACCGTGTCCAGCGTTGGCATAGAGGGATTCGAAAAGTACGGCTGGGTCCCCATATTCGAATGTCGGTCCGGCGGGGTTAACCTTCGCGGAAATTAGATTTCGCGGCAACACGCTGGTTTCCATATAGAAGAGTTCTTTGCCATCTCGTCGCCACCTGGGGTACCACCCGCCCTTGCTGGAAATCTGCCACTTACCTTCACCAGTCGGAAACGGCCGAACATAAATTTCATTCCTGCCAGTCTCGTCGGAAGTGTAAGCGATCCACTTTCCGTTCGGAGAAATTTGCGGGTCTCGCTCATTGAATGACGTCTGCAAGAATGGAACGGGCTTTTTGTCTCCAAGTGAAAGTACCCAGACATCGAATCCTGTCTTTGGGTCGTGAAGCGTGTAAACAATGAACTTACCACCGGGAGACCAACACATCGGGGCCTTAGGCAGGTCCGATTCCACCAGTAGTTCCTCCCCGCCTGTACCGTTTGCGGATTTTTGATAAATTCCCCATTTGCCGTTGCGGACCGAACCGAAGGCGATGCGGCTTCCGTCAGGAGACCAGATCGGGGAAGAATTGTCTTGGGTGGCGTCAAATGTAAAGCGCGACATCGTCTCTCGGCGAGCCGACTCGAACAGCCAGATGTCTCCGCCATTGCTGTCATGCCGATGAACTGCGATTCGCGTTCCATCGGGCGACACATCCACACCCCGATAGCCGCCTAGCGCGCCAAATGTCTCGACGAGCTTGCCCATGCGATCAATCCAGGACAACTGAAAATTCGTGCTCACCGTCGGCCCAGTGCGGTACGCCAGCACGCCATTTTCGGAGACGGAGAAAGCACCCACATCTGTTATCGGGACTGCAATATGTTCGGCAACCGCACTCGGGTCGCCGCTCAGTGCCAGTTTCTTTGCATCAAAGGGCTGCCGGAGAAGCGTGCCCTGCCGTACAAAGAGCAGGTCGCCCGAAGTCGAATACAACGCATTTGCGTCGGCTGCCAGCAAACGCTTCGATTCGCTGGAATCCAGGCTTGCAAGAAAGATTCCGGAAGGTTCGGTCGCCACTCCCAGCGCCAGGTAAAGGAAATGGCTGCCATCAGGTAAAAAGGAGGGGAAGCGATGGCTTCCCTGCTGTGGCATCAGCTTCGTAGCGAGAGTCGGTTCACCTCCCCTCGAAGCTACTCGGTAGAGCGGGGTGGTAGCATCTGGCGCAAACAAAATCACACCATCGCGATTCCACGTTCCCCCGCGACCGCTCGGGGCGTCAGCCAGCGTCTGCACTGGCCCCCCGTTAGCGTCAATTCTCTTGAGTTTTCCCTCGGCGAAGAAACCAAGCGTCTGGCTATCGGGCGACCAGAACGGCAAATCGCCATCGTCGGTTCCTGGCAGGGCTTGCGGCATGGGATCATCGAGGGGCCGCACCCAGATCAGGGCCTTGCCTGAGGTATCTGTCGCGCCAAATGCAAGTCGGCGTCCATCTGGGGAAATAGTAGGAGGAGAGTTCACGACACCTGATTCGAAAGTTGCTTTTTCCGGTGCGTAAACGAAGAAGCGCACGGCAGCGACCCCGCCGGGCGAACGATAAAAGTAAGCGACGGTGGTTCCTAGGCCGAATATCGTCAGAAGAAGAACCGCTGCTACCGCCCAGATGGGACGCTCACTGATTTTCCGCCGAGCCACGACTGGTGCTGGCATTCCGGCCTGCGAGCCGCCTTCGGCAATCCACTTCAACTCATTCGTGAGGTCATTTGCGCTCTGCCAACGCTCATCCGTTTCTTTCGCAAGGCATCTTCTAACGACGCGGTCGAGCGCCGAAGGTGTCATCGGCTGGAGAGACGTCATTGGGACAGGGTCAGACGACATAATGGCCGAAATCACGCTGGCTTGACTCTTTCCATCGAAAGCCCTTTTGCCTGTAGCCATCTCGTACACGACAGCGCCAAAGGCAAAGATGTCGGTGCGGGCATCGACTTCCTTGCCTTCCACTTGTTCCGGGGCCATATACTGCAGCGTGCCTAAGATCGTCCCCTGCGCTGTCAGCGGATCCTTCGCCGTTGGGAGTTCTGTAAGCTGGGCGCTAGCGGGAGCGGCCTCCTGAGTCAGTTTCGCCAAGCCAAAATCGAGCAGCTTGGTCCCGGACTTGGTCAGCATGATGTTGCCTGGTTTCAAGTCGCGATGCGTGATGCCCTTGCGATGCGCCTTATCCAGCGCGTCGGAAATCTCGATGGCGTACTGCAGCACCTGTTGGATCGGGAGCGCGCCTTTCACCAGGCGCTGCGCAAGAGTCTCGCCTTCGAGATATTCCATCACTAGGAAATCGATTTCGTCCTGGTGGCCGGCGTCATAGAGCGTGCAGATGTGGGGATGATTCAGGCTGGCGATGGTTTTTGCTTCGCGGTCGAAGCGCTCGCGCAATTCCGCGCGGTCGGCGAGATGAGCGGGAAGAACCTTGATGGCGACGATGCGATCGAGGCGCGTATCGCGGGCCTTGTACACCTCGCCCATTCCGCCCGCACCAATAGCGGAGAGAATTTCGTAAGGCCCTAGACGTCTGCCAGGGAGAATCGCCATGGGCTCCCGCCAACTTTAGAATTGGCAAAGTATACCCTCGACTTGCTTTTACACATCTGCAAATTCTTGAAAGACAGGATTGCCGCGGGATTTGCATCTAGCAAGGAGGGCAAACAGGCTGAGGGAAATAGCAATTCGGCGAATGTTTTAGTGGCACAGGCACTCTTGCCTGTGCGGGTTTTGCGATCGTCATCGGGTGGGGCAATCTGCGCGTGCGCCCTCCAAAACCGCACAGGCAAGAGTGCCTGTGCTACTTGGCTTGCTTGCTCCGCTTGTGCCAGGGGCGGATAATGCCGGGGGAACAGTGCGGAATGGGACGAAGGGGGAGGGCTTTCATGGCAGCGACAAAACTTTCGGAAAAAGAAATAGCCGCGGGATTGCAAAAACTCAGCGGCTGGAGGGTGGTGAACGGAAACCTGCACCGCGTGTTTGAGTTCAAGGATTTCTCGGAGGCGTTCGGGTTCATGACGCGCGCCGCGATCGCCGCCGAAAAGATGGACCATCACCCGGACTGGTCCAATTCCTGGAACAAGGTCACGGTGGATCTGTGCACGCACAGCGCCGGCGGCCTGACGAAGAATGATTTCGAGCTTGCGGGGAAAATGCAGCTGATTTGTGGCGGATAAAATATGCGCCCTCGTTTTCGGTGTTAGCCGGGTTTAGTGGCACAGGCTTCAGCCTGTGGGTTTTGGACCTTGCATGGACGAACTCCCACGGGCTGAAGCCTGTGCCACTTAAAGTTCAGCGCAATGCCAGCTCGAAGAAAAGCGACTCAGGGATTGGGTTCTTCATATAAGCTGGAATTTCACGAAATCCAAATGTCCGGTAGAGTTTTTGCGCCTCTTGCATGGAAGGAAGCGTGTCCAGGACCATCCTCTGGTAGCCAATCGTTCGCCCTTCGGCAATCAATTCTTTCACCAGTTGCTGCGCGGCGCCCTGGCCGCGAAACGCTGCGCGCACGTAGAGCCGCTTCAATTCGCACGATTCCGGATCGAATTTGCGAAGCGCCGCGCAGCCGATGGCCTCTCCGGAATTTCCCGGGCTTTCCTGAATGGCCAGAAGGAGCCTCCCGCTGGGAGGAGCGTAGAGGCCGGGCAGCGAAGCCAGTTCGCGCTCATAATCCACGAGGCACACATCCACTCCAGTCGTGGTTGCGTATTCGCGGAACAAATTGCGCGCCTGCGCAATGGTTTCTCCCGAGTGAGCCGGGACGATGCGGAGCATGGCGGCCTCGTATCGCAATTGTGAATCCATTGAAGTTCGCGAGCAATGGTTTTGAATCTTTTCCGCGCGCCTGCCGGTCCAAAATGTCTCACCTGAGGGGTTCACCTCAAACACCTGGCTGTGCGACTTTATCAGGCGCTGCGAAAACCGCACAGCCAGGAGTGGTTGTGATACTTGACCCCGCGCGTTTGATAGAATGACTCGTTGGAATTCACGGGATTGGACGGCAGGGGAAACCAGGAAAATGCCGGAAGCGATCATGCAGAAAAGCGCCGACGACGAGCGCGTGTTTGAAGGCTACCGGCGGTGGGGATATCTGGCGGCGAATCTGGATCCGCTCGGCTTCCTGACGCCTGCCGTACATCCTGAACTCGCCGCTGCCGGGGAGGCCGCAGCGGCGGCGCGAAAGTTTTACTGCGGGACGATTGGCGCGGAATTCGTGCACATTGATGATACCGAACGCCGCCGCTGGATTTCCGAGCGGTTAGAGTGCGATCCGCCGCAGCCCGATCGCGGATTTATTCTCGAGCGGTTGATCCGCGCGGAGCTCTTCGAGCAGGTGCTTCAGGCGCGCTATTTGGGAAGCAAAAGGTTTTCGCTGGAAGGTGTGACCGCGGTCATTCCTCTGCTGGACACCGTGCTCACGGCGGCTGCGGCGGCGGGCGCGGAACAAGTGGTGCTGGGGATGAGCCATCGCGGGCGGCTGAATGTGATGGCGCACATCGCGGGACAACGCGCGGCGAATATATTCGCGGGCTTCGAGGATGTGGACCCGCGCAGCGTGCTGGGCAGCGGAGACGTCAAGTATCATGTCGGCGCGACGGGGGAATACCGCACACGCGACGGCCGCAAACTCAGCGTGCACCTGGCTTCCAATCCAAGCCATCTCGAGGCAGTCGATCCCGTGGTCGTGGGACGAGCGCGCGCCAAGCAAGCGCGCGCCGGCCATCCCGGCGGAGTGAAGAAAATTCTTCCGATTGTTCTGCATGGGGACGCGGCGTTCGCCGGCCAGGGCGTTTGGGCGGAGACGCTGAATTTTTCCGACATCGAGGCGTACTCGGTCGGCGGGACGATCCACGTGATCGTAAATAATTTGCTGGGATTTACCACCGAACCTCGGGAATTTCAATCCTCGCGCTTCGCCTCTTCTCTGGCCAAGCGGCAGTCCGTGCCCATTTTTCATGTGAACGGCGAGGATCCGGAGGCGGTCGTTCGCGTGGGGCAAATCGCGCTCGAATATCGGTCCGCTTTTGGCAGCGACGTGGTGATCGACGTGATCGGCTACCGCCGGCACGGCCACAGCGAAGTGGATGACCCGACCATCACGCAGCCGCTGCTGTACGCGAAAATCAAGGATCACGCGCAGCTCTGGCAGATTTACGCGGAGGAAATACGTGCGGATCCGACGGCGACGGCCGCCGCCGTGCGCAGCGAACTCGAGAGCGCGCACCAGGCGGCGAGCGCGATGCAGAAAAAACCGCGGCTGCGCAAGCTGCCCGCCTACTGGTCGCCCTACAAACGGGGCCGGTACGACAGCGCCTACGAAGTGGACACGGGAGTCGCGCCCTCGGAACTCGCCAAGATTACGAATTTACTGACCAGTTATTCTGCGGATTTCGCGATCCACCCGAAGGTGAAAAAATTGCTCGAGCAGCGCGCTGAAATGGGGCATGGCAAGCGCCCCGTGGACTACGGCATGGCGGAAGCGCTGGCTTTCGGAACGCTGCTCCTCGCGGGCACGCCGGTGCGCTTCACGGGACAGGATACGCGGCGCGGCACGTTCAATCAACGGCACGCGGCGCTTGTCGATACGCGGAACGAAATGCAATATGTGCCGCTGGAACATCTGGCGCCTGATCAAGCGCGCTGCGAAATTCTAAATTCGACGCTGTCCGAAGCCGGTGTGCTGGGTTTTGAATACGGCTACAGCCGCGACTATCCGGAAGCGCTGGTGCTTTGGGAAGCGCAATTCGGCGACTTCGCCAACGGCGCGCAAATCATCATCGACCAGTTCATCAGCGCGGCGGAGGATAAGTGGGACTTGCCCTCGGGCGTGGGGCTGCTTCTGCCGCACGGGTATGAAGGGCAAGGGCCGGAACATTCGAGCGCGAGGATCGAGCGCTATCTTCAGCTGGCGGCCGAGGACAACATTCAAGTGTGCCAGCCGTCGAACGCCGCGCAATATTTTCACTTGTTGCGCCGCCAGGCGCTGCGCCGCTGGCGCAAGCCGATGATCGTGTTCACGCCGAAGAGCATGCTGCGGCATCCCGACGCGTCTTCGGCGATCGAGGATTTCCAAAGGCCGAGATTTGAATGGGTGGTGCCGGACAGCGATGTCACCTCCGCCGAGCGCGTTTTGATCTGCAGCGGGAAAATCGGCCACGAATTGCGCGGGGAGCGCAAACGCCGCGGCGATACCAATACGGCCATCCTGTTTCTCGACCAGCTTTATCCCTTTCCGAAAAACGAGTTGCTCGCGGAAATGGCGCGCCATCCGAACGCGCGCGAAATTGTTTGGGTGCAGGAAGAGCCGGCGAATATGGGCGCGCTGTCATATGTATTGCCGCGCATCCGGACGTTTTTTCCGGACATTCAGGCGCGTTCGGTGAAGCGCTCGGCCAGCGCGAGCCCCGCGACGGGCTCGGCCAAGGCGCATGAACTCGAACAGAAAACTTTGCTGACGCTGGCGTTCACCACGGGGCCAAGCTGATCAGCAAATATAGTGGCGCATGCTTCAGCTTGCGGGGTTTGGGACTTGCAAGAACTAAACCCCGCAAGCTGAAGCATGCGCCACTCAAGGCCGGCGGTTTTTGAGCAATACCTGCAATTTTGAGGAGGAAATGAAGATGCAATCAGGGATCTGGAAAGCGGTGGTGTGGGTGGCGGCGTTGTGTGCCGCGGCGGCTTGCATTCCGGCGCAGCAGAATGCACCGCTCACGGCTGTGCCGCCCATGGAAGGCGATTTCGTCGCGCACGATTTCAAATTTTCAGACGGGCAGACGCTTCCCGAGGTTCGGCTGCATTACACGACGCTCGGCACGCCCCGGCGCGACGCCAGCGGGCGCGTCACCAACGCCGTGCTGATCCTGCACGGCACCAATCGCGCGGGCCGCGTGTGGCTTATTCCTTCCTTCGCGGGCGCGCTCTTCGGTTCGGGGCAGTTGCTCGATGCGTCGAAATATTATCTGATTCTTCCCGATCAACTCGGCGGCGGCCTCGGAAAATCCACGAAACCGAGCGACGGCCTGCGGGCGAAATTTCCGCACTACGATTATTCGGATATGGTCCGCGCTTCGCAGATTCTTCTCGCGCAGGGATTGCAGGTGAACCATCTGCATCTGCTCATCGGCGCGTCCATGGGGTGCATGGAAGGATTCATGTGGGGCGAATCGAATCCCGACGACATGGACGCCATGCTGCTGCTTTCCTGCCTGCCGGTGGAGGTCGCCAGCCGCAACCGCATGGTGCGAAAAATCATGATAGACGACATTCGCCTCGATCCAGGATGGAACAACGGCAATTACACCGAGCAGCCTTACGGATTGCGCGCCGCGCTCGGGCATTTGCTCGTGGTGGGAAGCATTCCGACGCGCTGGCAGAAGCAGTATCCGACCACCGCGGCGGCCGACAAATACGTGAATGACTACATCGAACAAAACATGAAGACGACGGACGCGAACGATTTCATGTATCAGTATGACGCGTCGCGAAATTACGACGCTTCAAAGGGCCTCGACAAAATCCGCGCCAAGGTGCTGCTCATCAATCCGCAGGAAGATTTCTGGAATCCGGCGGAGCTGGGCATCGCCGAAGAGGAAATCAAGAAAGTGAAAAACGGAAAATTTGTTTTGTTGTCGTTTCCCGAGTCGTACGGACACTACACGTTTTTTCAAGCGGCTGCGTGGCAGAAATACTTGGCGGAATTTCTTCAGGGTTTGCAGTAGGACGGGCTTCAGCCTGTCTGGTTTTAATTTTAGGAAGCCCCAAAAAGCAGACAGGCTGAAGCCTGTGCTACTCGAATTGTTTGCGAAACGTTGCGAACTGCTGCTTCAAGTCCGTAATTTCCGACTGAAGGTTATCCACCCGGGCCTCGAGGCGAGCAATCCGCTCGCCGCCGCTGGCGCCGCCGGGCGCTGAAATTCCCGCCGCTGCTGAATTCTGCGGGGGGGCTTCCACCTCGCCGCTCAAGAGGTGCGCGTAGCGCGCCTCCTTCGTGCCCGGCTGGCGGGCCAGCACCGTGACGAGCGGCGGCTCGCGCTTCATCAAGCGCTGCAGCGTGGATTGCACGATGCCCAGATCCTCGAATTTGTGCATGCGGTCGGCGCGGCTGCGCAGTTCGCCGGGCGTCTGCGGTCCTCGGAGCAACAGCTCGGACAGGATGGCGATTTCATGCCGCGTGAAATTGTAGGCTTCCTGCAAGTGATGTTCGTACTTGCTCACGCGGCTGACCATGTTGTCGGCGGGTCCCGCGAGGCCCTTTTTGTCCAGGGCGCGCAAGGCCTCGCGCACGGCTTCTTCGTCCAAATTCATGAGCGGATCGCGATTGGATTTCTGGTTGCACGCGTTGACCAGCGCGTTCAGGGAAAGCGGGTAGTATTCGGGCGTGGTCAGCTCTTTTTCCACGAGCGAGCCCAGGACCCGCGTCTCCACATCGCTAAGGAGGATGTCCATCGGGCAAAATCATATCGTAACGCGACCCGGTTCCCAAATTTCAAGGCCCCGGCGTTACTGTCCATAGGCGGGTAAAAATTTCAAGCCAGATAGGGTACTTCCGGGTGCAAAAAGTTGCATGTTGAGTTAATCCTATTAGGGGCAGTTAATTACGCGACACAAGCACAATAAGACTTTGGAAGCGGACTTGCTCCTGGAAGTACTATCAGGCAGTGGGGTAGGTCTTAGAAATGCCCGATAAAGGAGTCACGCATGTTGTCGAAACTCGTAAAGATTCAGCGTAGATGGATTGGGGGATTTGCCATCCTCGCATTGTTTTTCACTGTTTTTTCAATGGCCGCGCCCTTGATGGCGCAGACCACGGTCCTTGGGGAATTGACATTTAAAGGCGCGTCCAAGGTGGAAAAGACCTCCGGCGTGTGGATTGACGGCAAGTACGTGGGATATTTAGGCGAACTGTGGGGCCCCAAGCGGATTCTGTTGATCCCTGGCGACCACGAACTGGCCGTTCGGCAGGCGGGCTATAAAGATTTCACGGAAACGCTTACCGTAGAACCGAAGGAATTGTTGCTCGTTCCCGTCAAAATGCAGAAAGAAACCAGCGATACCTGGCCGAGCGTGACCGCGGAGCTGAAAGTTGATGT
>Ga0210384_10001195_pt1 | contig 36228 bp, 37 predicted proteins | sample IncBWH2MmetaG_FD_160574 | JGI IMG/M metagenome (GOLD analysis project Ga0210384, IMG submission 160574) | Forest soil microbial communities from Barre Woods Harvard Forest LTER site, Petersham, Massachusetts, United States - Inc-BW-H-2-M | ecosystem: Environmental > Terrestrial > Soil >...
GTTACGACACGGGAACCGCCCCTCGACATCGCCCGGCGTCGGTCGTAGACTCACGGAGTGCTGGCCCGCAACGCCCCGGTCATGATCGGTTCCCATCGCAAGGAGAGACGTCCATGAAGATCGTCCGCTTCTCCCAGAACGGTCACGCCCCTCGACTCGGATGCTTCCTCGGCCAGGACCGTGTCGCCGATCTCGAGGCGAGCGCGACCGCGTTCCTCGCCGGCCGCGGCGTGGTCCGGGCCGCGACGATCGCCGCCGCCCTGTTCCCGGCCGACAGCACGCGCGGCTTCCTCGAAGGCGGCAGCGCGAGCCAGGACATGCTGGCGTCGATGATGGAGGCCGCGCGGGCCAACAAATTCCAGCCGGTGGCGCATCCGGTGGGCTCGGTGCGCCTGCACGCGCCGATCGCCGATCCCGGAAAATTCATCTGCATCGGCCTCAACTACAAGGACCACGCGGCCGAGACCAACAATCCCCCGCCGAAGGAGCCGCCGGTCTTCCCGAAGTGGGCGAACGCGATCCAGGATCCGGGCGAGCCGATCTTGCGACCGCGCGGCGAGAAGACGCTGGACTGGGAGGTGGAACTGGGCGTGGTGATCGGCCGCACCGCCCGCTTCGTCAAGAAGGAACAGGCGCTCGAGTACGTCTACGGCTACACGATCATCAACGACGCGAGCGCCCGTGACTTCCAGTTCCACACGAGCCAGTGGGGCGCCGGCAAGGCGGGTGACACTCTCGCGCCGGTCGGGCCCTACATCGCCGATCGCTCCGAGATCCCGGATCCGCACGTGCTCGACCTCAAGACGTGGGTGAACGGCACGCTCATGCAGAACGGCTCCACCCGGAACTTCATCTTCGACGTCGGCTACATCATCCAGTACCTCACGAACTTCATGACCCTCTCGCCCGGCGATCTCATCGCCACCGGCACCCCGGCGGGAGTGGGCTTCTCGCGGAAGCCGCAGATCACGCTGCAGCCGGGGGACAAGGTGAAGCTCGAGATCACCGGGCTCGGCACCCTCGAAAACACCGTGAAGGACGCGTAGGCGGCTCGGAACGGAGGGCCCCATGGCGGTACGATCCTTCCTGCACTACGCCCTCGAGGTGCCCGACCAGACGGTAGGGCAGCGTTTCTACGAGGACTTCGGGCTCGTGGACGGCAGCGGCTCGAGCGACGCGGTCCGGCTTCGCCCGGAGGGCCTCGACCGCGCGGCGGTGCTGCTCTACGGCGGGCCGCACAAGCGGCTGCACCATCTCTGCTACGGCGCGGCCGGCGAGGACTTCGCACGGGTACGGGAGTCGCTCCGAGGCGCCGGCGTGCGCGAGATGGACGCGCCGCGCGGGGCTCCGGAGGGCGGCCTGTGGCTGCGCGATCCGGACGGCAACGCGGTCAACGTACGGGACGAGACCCTGCCGCCGGCGCCCGTCGACCCCCCGGTGGCCCTGAACGGCCCGGGCTACGTCCAGCGCGCGGCCGCCCGCGGCTATCCCGAGCGCGGCCAGCGGATCGCGCCACGCAAGCTCGGCCACGTGCTGCTCTTCACCCCGGACATGGAGCGCTTGATGCGCTTCTACACCGAGGTGCTCGGGATGAAGCTCTCCGACCGCTCGCGCGGGATCATCGCGTTCCTGCGCTGCAATACCGACCACCACACGCTCGCCCTTCTCTCCTCCCGTTCGCCGGGCTTCCACCACGGCTCGTTCCAGGTGGGCAGCGTGGACGAGATCGCGATGGGGGCGGTGCGGATGGCCGAGCGGGGCTGGCAGCCCGGCTGGGGGCTCGGACGTCACGTGATCGGATCGAACTTCTTCTACTACCTGCGCGATCCCTGGGGCAGCTTCAGCGAATACTACTTCGACCTCGACTACATCCCGGAGGGCTGCGCGTGGGAGCCGCGAGACTTCCCGCCGGAGGACTCGCTCTACGTGTGGGGCCCGTCCTGCCCGGCCGACTTCGGCGAGAACAAGGAAGCATGGATCTAGAGTTCCTTCATTCGCTGGCGCAGCCCGCCACCACCAAGATCGTGCTCTGCTCGCTCGACGGGCTCGGGGGCCTTCCGCGGCCCGAGTCGGGCAAGAGCGAGCTCGAGACCGCGCGCATCCCCACCCTGCACGGGCTCGCCGGGCGCGCGGCCTGCGGGCTGCTGCGCCACGTGGGCCCCGGGATCACGCCCGGCAGTGGGCCCGGTCACCTGGGTCTCTTCGGCTACGATCCGCTCCGCTATCCGGTCGGGCGCGGGGTCCTCGAGGCGCTCGGCATCGACTTCGAGCTCATGCCCGGCGACGTGGCCGCGCGGGGGAACTTCTGCACGGTGGACGGCCAGGGGCGCATCACCGACCGCCGGGCCGGGCGCATCTCCACCGACCTGTGCGTCCGTCTCGTCGAGCGGCTTCGCGACATCCGTCTGGACGGGGTCCAGCTCCTGCTCGAGCCGGTGAAGGAGCACCGCTTCGTGATGGTGCTGCGCGGCGCCGAGCTCTCCGGCCGCCTCTCCGAGACCGACCCGCAACAGCTCGGCGTCCCGCCCCTGCCCGTCTCCGCCCTCGCGCCGGAGGCCGGGAAGACCGCGGCGCTCGTGAACACCTTCGTGGAGGCCGCGCGGAAGCGACTGCACGACGCCGCGCCCGCCAACATGCTGTTGCTGCGCGGCTTCGATCAGCGGCCGCACCTGCCCCTGTTCGGCGACGTCTTCCGCCTCCGCGCCGCCGCCATCGCCGCGTATCCGATGTATCGCGGCCTCGCGCGGCTGGTGGGCATGGACGTGCTCAAGACCGGCGGCACCTTCGCCGAGGAGATCGAGACGCTCGAGCAGCAGTGGGAGCACTACGACTTCTTCTTCCTCCACTACAAGGACACCGACAAGGCCGGCGAGGACGGCGATTTCGACGCGAAGGTCGCCGCGCTCGAGCGATTCGACGCGCTCCTGCCACGGGTCGTGGCGCGGCGCCCGGACGTGCTCGCGATCTCCGGCGACCACGCGACGCCGTCCATCCTCAAGGGCCACGGCTGGCAAGGGGTGCCCGCCCTCCTCGCGAGCCCCTATTGCGGCGCGGACCTGGTGAGCCGGTTCACCGAGCGCGACTGCGCGGGCGGCTCACTCGGGGTGATGCCGGCCCAGGACCTGATGCCGCTGGTGATGGCGAACGCGCTCCGATTCACCAAGTACGGGGCATAGGCCGGCTCGAAAAGCGGCCGGCCGCTCGACCCGCCGCGGTATCCTGGCGGACACCACATGAGACGCTCGCACTGTCTCATCGCCGCGGCCGTGCTGCTGGCCCTGGGCGCGATCGGCGTGGCCGTCCCCACCCGGGAGCCGGCGCCACCCGTCGTCGCCGAGGCTCCGACCGCCCCCTCACCGCCCCCGGTCCCCGAGGCAGCCCCCGAGCCGACGGAGGTCGTCTTGAAGCGCGGCGAGACGCTGGAGACCGCGCTGCGCGGCGCCGGTGTCGAGCGGGCGACGGCCGCCGAGATCGTGGCGGCCCTGCGCAGCAGCGTGAACATGCGGCGACTCGCGCCGGGCGAGCGCCTCACCGTGGTGCCGGGCCCCGACGGATCCCCCGCGGAGGTGAGCTACTCGCGCTCGCCCGCCGAGCGCTACGAGATCAAGCTGGACGGCGGCCGATGGACGGTCGCCGCGGTGCGCCCCGCGGTTGACACGCGCGTGGTCGCGATCGTCGGCGATCTGCACGACTCGCTGTTCGCGAGCGTGGAGCGGCTGGGGGAGTCGGCGGGCCTGACCGCGCGACTGGTGAGCCTCTTCGAGTGGGACTTCGATTTCGCGGCCGACTCGCTACCCGGCGACCGCTTCCGCTTCCTGGTGGAGAAGCGGTACGTGGGAGACACCCAGCTGGGCTACGGGGACATTCTGATCGCGCAGTACGCCTCGGTCGGCCGCCCGGTGCTGACCAGCGCGGCCTTCGCGGACGCAGCCGGCCGGAGCGACTACTACGACGGCTCCGGGCGGTCGGTCCGGAAGATGTTCCTGCGGGCCCCGCTCGACTTCACGCGCGTCACCTCCGGTTTCTCCCACGCGCGTCACCATCCGATCCTGGGCGGGCTGCGCCCGCACCTGGCCGTCGACTACGGGGCCCCGGTCGGCACCGCGGTGCGCGCGGTGGCCGACGGCGTGGTCACCACCGCGGGCTGGGACGGCGGATTCGGGCTCTCGATCTCGCTCCGCCACGCGCGCGGCTACGAGACCATGTACAACCACCTCTCGAAGCTCGACGTGCGCCGCGGAGAGCGCGTGCGGCAGCGCCAGGTCATCGGCCGCGTCGGCGCGACCGGCCTCGCGACCGGGCCCCACCTCGACTATCGCGTGCGCAAGGCCGGCGTCTTCGTCAACCCGCTGGGTGAGAAGTTCATCCCGGGCGCGCCGGTGCCCGCCCACCGCCGCGAGGCGTTCACGGTCCACGTCAAGGCCTTGCTGGAGCGGCTCGAGCAACAGGCCCCGTTCCCGCCGAAATAGGGCCCCGTCCACGTGTTCAGGCAGCGCTCCGGCTCGAGCCTCTGCTACTCCTGCGGCAAGCTGAACCGCGTGGACGCGGCCGCGTGCTTCTACTGCGGGGCCTGGCGTCCCGGGCTCTGGGGATTCGCACCGCTGGCGGGCCGTCTGATCGGGCGCGTGGACTTCGCCAAATCGGTGACGGTGGCGTGCGCGGTGGTGTACGTGATCTCTCTCCTGCTCGATCCCGCGGCGGCTCTGCGGGCGCGGAGCCCGTTCGACCTGCTGGCCCCGGGCGATCTGGTGGTCAAGCGGCTCGGGGCCGCCGGGGCGATCCCGTGGTCGGCCGGCTGGTGGTGGACGCTGTTCACCGGCATGTACCTGCACGGAAGCCTCCTCCACGTGGTCTTCAACCTGCTGTGGGTGAGGCAGCTCGCGCCGCCGGTGGAGCAGCTCTTCGGGACCGCCCGGCTCATCGTGATCTACACCGCGGCCGGTGTACTCGGCTTCGTGACCTCCAACACGCTCGGGGTCCCGTGGACGCTCGGAGCCTCCGGGGCGGTGTTCGGTCTCCTCGGCGCCCTGGTCGCCTACGGCCGGGCGCGCGGCGGGACGTTCGGCGTCGCCGTCTTCCGCCAGTATGGACAATGGGCGTTGCTGATCTTCATCTTCGGCTTCTTCATGCCGGGCGTGAACAACTGGGCCCACGCCGGCGGCTTCGTGGGCGGCTACCTGACCGCGCTCGTGCTCGGCCCGGTCGAGCACCGTCCGGAGCGCGGCCTGGACCGGGTGACGGCGGTGGCCACCGTGGGCCTCACCGCGCTGGCCTTCGCGCTGGCGATCTGGAACGGGTATCTGCGCTAGCGCGGCTCAGGGAGCGCGCTCGGTCTCGAATCGGAACGCGTCGATCTGCTCGGGCAGGCCGAAGACGCGGAGCCGGTCTCGCGCACGCAGCACCGTGTCCGCGGAGGGATTGAGCAGGGTCTCGCCGCTTCGCCGCTCCACCGCTACCACGGTCACCCCGAAGCGCTCGCGCACGCGCGCCTCGCCCAGGGTCAGGTCGGCCAGCGCCCCGGTGGCGAGGGTGATCTCGCGCACCTCGGGCAACGGGTGATCGGTGGGCAGTCCGCCGGGCCCACCCGCCGTGACCGCGCCCATGGCCCCGCGGAACCGCGCGAGGTAGTCGAGCACTTCGTCGGGCGGAAGCGCGAGCTCGCGGAGGGCGTGGCGGATCAGGGTGGCCGCCGCCTCCAGCTCCGGCTCGATGATCTCGGTGGCTCCCGCCCGAGTCAGCCCCGCGCGGGCCGCCGCACCGTGCGCCCGCGCCAGGATGGGCGCGCGCGGATTGCGGGCCCGGACGTTGCGGACGACGTGGGACGCTCGAGCGCTCTCGGGCAGTGACACCACCACCAGAGCGGCGCGGGCGGTGCCGGCCTCCTCCAGGAGTCGTCCCTGCGCGGCGTCGCCGAACAAGCACGGCACCGCGCGGGAGCGCAGCCCCCGGACCACGTCGGGATCCCGTTCGATCACAACGAAGCGGATCCCGAACGTCTCGAGCGCCTCGCCCACCGCGCTGCCGACCCGGCCGAACCCGCACAGGATGACGTGCCCGACCGGCTCGGGATCGACCGAGGCCGGAGGCCGGGGCTCGACGCCGCGGGCCCGCGCGATCCATCCGGGGACCGTCCGCACCAGCGCCGCGTTGATCAAGATGGTGACGAGGGAGGCGGCGAGCGTGGCGTTGTAGACGTCGGCGCCCACGTGTCCGGCGGTCCGCGCAACCTGGACCAGGATGAACGAGAACTCGCCGATCTGGGTGAGCCCGACCCCGACGAGCAGCGCGGTCCAGAAGGGCTGGCGGAAGAGCCGGACCACGAGGGCCCACAGCACCAGCTTGCCGATCACGACCATCGCCACCATGGTCGCCAGGAGCGGGACGTTCGCGAGCAGCCGGCCCGGGTCGATCAGGGCACCGATGGTGACGAAGAACAGCGCCACGAAGACGTCCCGCAGGGGCAGCAGTCGCGCGAGGGTCTCGTGGGCGTGGTCGGAGCTGCTGATGATCAGCCCGGCCAGGAATGCGCCGAGCGCCAGCGACAGCCCGGCCGCCTGGCTGAGCGCGGCGGTCCCGAGCCCGATGGCGAGGGCCACCAGCAGGAACATCTCGTCGCTCTGCCAGCGAGCCACCCGGGTCATGAGCGGTGGGATGCCCTTGGCGGCCAGGTAGACCGTCGGCACCAGGATCAGCAGCGACTTGCCCAGGGCGAGCGCGATCGTCAGCAGCCGCCCCGGCTCGAGACTGCCGAGCGCCGGGATGAGAACGATCAGGACCACCACCGCGAGGTCCTCGACGAGGGTGATGCCGATCATGATGCGGCCGTGGCGGGAGTGCAGCTCACCCCGGTCCATGAGTAGCCGCGCCAGCACCATGGTGCTGGCCACCGAGACCACGATGCCCACGATGGCGCCCTGCAACGGCGGCCAGCCGAGCAGGGTGCCTACCCCCAGGCCCAGCCCCACCGACAGCACGATGCCGAGCGGGCCCCCGAGGAGCGCCACCCACTTCACGCGCAGCAGGTCGCGGAGCGAGAACTCGATGCCGACCGAAAACATCAGTAGGATCACACCGATCTCGGCGAAGAGCTCGAAGGTGTGGAGATCCGAGACGGACGGCCCCGGGGTGAGCGGGCTGATCAAGATGCCCCCCAGGACGTAGCCCAGGATGAGGGGCTGGCGGGCCAGCCGGGCGACCGCCCCGCCGGCCACCGCGGCCACCAGCACGTACGCCAAGTCCCGGAAGAAGACGGGGTCGGTGACCACGGCCAAGTTTCGCATCGAGGACCCCGACGGCCAAGCTGGTTTGCTGAACAGGTGGGCGTCGTATACTGCTCGGCAATGTGCGGTGGCCGGACGCTCGCTGGTGGGGCGCGAGGTCGCAGGAGGATGTGCCATGGCGGAGCGACGCAAGCCCTCGGCGGTGAGGCCGCCGGCGAAGATCAAGCAGCTCGAGACCCGCCTGGCCCAGGTCGAGGCCGATCTCGCGCACGTGCGCAGCACGGCCGCGCGGGGCGGACTCACCCGGGTTCGGCTCGCCGACATCGAGAAGACGATGGCCGCGCACGTCAAGCGCGCCCAGGTCGGGCTCAAGGACTCGGTGAACCGGCTCAGCCGCTCGCTCCTGAGCGTGCGCTCGCGCCGCGAAGCGGCCCGCCAGATCGCCAAGGCCCGCGAAAGCGTGAAGGAGTCGCTCGATCGTCTGGCCCGGACGCTGGCGGACTCTCAGCAGAAGGTCAGCCAGGAGGTCTCGCTGCTCACGCGGGGTCTCAAGGCCGGGGTCCGAGCCGGCCGCGCCGCGTACCGGGGCCGCCGGCGCTAGCCGGATTTCCGCTTGGTCGCCTCGCCGGGTAGGCCGACAATAGGGGGGCCGGGGCTGCGAGAGCCCCAGGTGACGCCAACATGCGACCGGTCTTGATCTGTCCGGATGACCTCCTGGAGCACATGGTGGCGGCCGCTGCCTTTCCGGGCGAGCGGCCCCTGTACCTGGTCTCCCGCGCGAGCCTCCGCACCCGGCTTGGTCGCCACGGCGACCGCGCGGTGGCCGGCAAGGTGGCGGACGTCGGGTTCATCCAGGACGCGCTCCGGGGCGGACGCGGGCCGGTGGTGGTGGCGGCCCCGGCCGGCCAGCTCGGGCGGGTGGCCGCGGCGGTGAGAGAGGCCGCACCCGATTCCCCCCTGCTGGTGCTGCGGGACGACGATCGGCCCATGTCCGGGGCCACCGTGGTCCCGCTCTCCGCGTTCGGCGAGCGCATCATCCAGCCGGCGGTGGATCGCGCCGCGCAGCGCGCGCGGGCCGACCGGCTGCGCGCCCATTTCTACGACGCCGAGCGTGTGCTGATCCTCATGCAGGACGATCCGGACCCGGACGCGATCGCCTCCGCGTTCGCGCTCAAGACGCTGCTGGGCCGCACACGGACCTCCGCGCCCATGTGCACCTTCGGCACCATCACCCGGCCCGAGAACGTGGCCATGTGCAAGATCCTTGAGATCGAGGTCGAGGCGATCGACGCGGGCGCGCTCGATCAGTTCGACCGGGTGGCCATGGTGGATGTCCAGCCCTCGTTCCTCGAGGAGCGTTTCGAGGAGGTGGACCTGGTGATCGACCACCACCCGATCGAGCACCCGATCCACGCGCGCATCAAGGACGTCAGGCCGTCGTACGGCGCGACCTCGACCATCATGGTCGAATACCTGCGGGCGGCGGACATCAAGATCTCGCAACGGCTGGCCACCGCGCTACTGTACGGGATCAAATCTGACACCCTCGGCCTCGAGCGCGGCGGGACGAAGGCCGACCTCGAGGCCTTCTCGTACCTCTACCTGCTGGCCAACCACAACGCCCTGCGTCGGATCGAGCGGCCCGAGCTCTCCCAGGACGCCCTCGACGTGCTGGCCCGGGGCCTGGCAAAGCGCCGGGTGGTCCAGGGAGTGTTCTTCTCGCACCTGGGCCGGGTCGCCACGGTGGACCTGATCCCCCAGTTCGCCGACTTCGGGCTGCAGGCCGAGGGGGTGCAGTGGTCGGTGGTCTCCGGCGTGGTGGGCGACGAGGTGCACGTCTCCGTCCGCAACGTCGGTTACGTGAAGAGCGCCGGAGACGTTACCCGGGCCGCGTTCGGCGACCTGGGCGCGGGCGGTGGCCACCGCACCATGGCCAAGGCCGTCTTCCCCCTCCGCCAGCTCCGCCAGGCTGAGGAGGCCGATGACAGCGGCGGGGCCTGTCAGGAGCGCATCATCGAACGCTTCCTGCGGGCTCTGGGGGGCAACGGCAAGCCGGGGGACGCGACCCCGTGATCGTCGTCTACCTGCTGATGGCTCTCGTCGGGGCCACGGTGACGCTGTTTGCCGCCCAGAATATCGATCCGGTGGTGATCCGCTTCATCACCTGGCGGATCGAGGGGATGCCCCTGGCCCTGGTCATCCTGCTCTCGCTGCTGATCGGCGCCGTCTTCGCGTCACTCAGCGGGGCGGTGCGCGTCTGGAAGCTCCGCTCTCGGGTGCGGCAGCTCGAAGTCCAGGTGGCCCAGCTCACGGCCGCGCAAACCGCTCAGCCACCTTCCCGGGGCACCCAAGGGCCGACCCTGCCGAGCTAGTCGCGGCGCACTCCTCCTGCTCTGCGGTTGAGTAACTTTTACTCTGAGGCCGTGTAAAAAGGGCAAGCACTTTACCCCTCGAAGGGCCACCGAAGCCCCTGCAAAAGTTACGTTCCTGGGACTAGCCGAAAAATTGTAGATTTTCTCGCGTTCTGTGATAGCCGCCTCATGACGCAGCCTGGCATGGGGGTTGCCTCAATCGCACGCTGAGGGTTGCCCACGGTTGCGGGCGGTCCGTTTTGTCCGGCTCTCGGCAAGGATCGCTCCCCAGCCTCCCGGCTTCGTGCCACGGGTGCAGTCAACCGAGGGCCTAGCGATGCGAACAACGACTCTGGACGCCCCAAGGGACGTTCAAGCCCGGCGGGACGCTCAAGCCCGGCGGGACGCTCAAGGAGGTTGCAATCGTGAGGCTCGAGACCACGTCGCGCGCCATCCGGCGTGCGGAGCCGCTGGGCGCTCGCCCTCGGCTGGAGGTTCGAGGCAAGTTTTTCTTCGCCGGCGATGACAAGGTACCGCTCCGGGGCGTCACGTACGGCCCGTTCGCTCCGGACGCGGATGGCTATCGATACCCTGCCCCGGAGGTCGCCGACCGGGACCTGGCTCTGATCGCGGAGCTGGGCGCCAACTGCCTGCGGCTCTTCACCCCGCCGCCCCGATGGCTCCTGGACATGGCCGCCAAGCGGGGCCTCTGGGTGCTGGTCGGCATCCCGTGGGCCGAGCACGTGTGCTTCCTCGACTCCGAGGAGATCACCGACACAGTGCGCCGGACGGTGACCGAGGTCGTGGAGGCGTGTCGGGACCATCCGGCGGTCGGTGCCTTCCTGGTCGGCAACGAGATTCCGCCGGACATCGTCCGCTGGTACGGCTCCAAGCGGATCACCGCGTTCCTGGGCGAGCTGGTCGGCCTGATCAAGGGCATCGTGCCCACCGCGCTGGTCGGTTACGCCAACTTCCCCTCCACCGAGTATCTGGAGACGGATTTCACCGATTTTCTCGCGTTCAACGTCTACCTGCACTCCGAGCCCGAGTTCCGCCGCTACCTCTCGCGGCTACACTCGCTGGCCGGTGATCGCCCTCTGGTCCTCACCGAGTTCGGCATCGACTCGATCCGCGAGGGCGAGGTCGTGCAGGCGGCGACCCTGTCGTGGCAGGTCCACACCGCGATCGAGATGGGCGCCGCCGGCACCGTGGTCTTCGCGTTCACCGACGAGTGGTACACCGGGGGCTGCGACATCGCCAACTGGGCCTTCGGGCTCGTGGACCGGGAGCGGCGCAAGAAGCCCGCGTTCCACGCGGTGCAGCGCTGGTACGCGACGCCGGGATTGCCCGCGCTGTCCGAGTACCCGAAGGTTTCGGTGGTCATCTGCGCCTACAACGCCGAGCCCACGATGGAGGCCTGTCTCACCTCGCTGCAGCAGCTGCGCTACCCCGCGTTCGAGGTCATCGTGGTGGACGACGGCTCCACAGATCGCACCGGCGCCATCGCCGACGGCTACGAGGGCATCCACGTCATCCACCAGGAGAACAAGGGGCTCAGCGCGGCCCGCAACGTGGGGATCGCGGCCTCCCTCGGCGAGATCGTCGCCTTCACCGATTCCGACTGCGTGGTGGATCCGGACTGGCTGCACTACCTGGTCGCGACCTTCCTCCAGACCGGACTCCCTGCGGTGGGCGGGCCCAACCTGCCTCCGCCGGAGGACTCGGTGGTCGCCGCCTGCGTGGCCGCCTCGCCGGGCGGGCCGCTGCACGTGCTGCTCGACGACGTCGAGGCCGAGCACATCCCGGGCTGCAACATGGCCTTCCGCCGCGAAGTGCTGGACGAGATCGGCGGGTTCGACCCGATCTACCGGTCGGCCGGCGACGACGTCGACGTCTGTTGGCGGCTACAGGATCGGGGCTACCGCATCGGCTTCAGCCCGGCGGCCATGGTGTGGCACTTCCGGCGCAACACCATGAAGGCGTACATCGGCCAGCAGAAGGGCTACGGCAAGGCCGAGGCCCTGCTCTACTTCCGGCACCCGCGGCGCTTCAACGCTCTCGGCTACTCGCGCTGGCGCGGCCGCATCTACGGCGGCATCTCGGCCCTCTTCTCGATCCGGCGGCCGGTCATCTACGGCGGGGTCTTCGGGCGCGGCCTCTTCCAGACGCTCTACCAGCCGCCGTCCACCGTGCTGTCCTACCTGCCGTTCACGCTCGAGTGGAATCTGGTGGGCGCGCTCCTCTTGGCCCACGCGGCGATGGCCGGCGGCTGGGCGTGGCTCGGGGCGGCCCCGCTCGGGCTCTCGTGGGCGTGCTGCGTATGGGCCGCGATGCGGGCACGGGTCGATGCGCCGGCGGGCGGACTGCGCGGCCGGCTCCTGATCGCGGTGCTGACCTACTACGGCCCCCTGCTGCGCTCGCTGGAGCGGTATCGTTGGTGGCTCCGCGGCCTCACCGCGGCCGAGCCGAGTGGGTCCGCCCGCCCGGTGCAGGCCCTGCCCTGGTCGTGGCGGGAGCGCACGTTCTCGGCCGCCTTCTGGACGGAGGACGCGCTCGAGAAGGAGACCATCCTCCACGGCCTGATGGAGGTGCTCGCGGCCCGGAAGTACTTCGTGCTGGTGGACCAGGGCTGGAGCGAGTGGGACCTGGAGGTGCACGGCGGCGTCTGGTCGCGCGGCCGGATCAAGGTCTGCACCGAGAACCACGGCGGCGAGCGCCGTGTGCTCCGCGTGAAGTGTGCGCTCCGGACATCCCGGCTGGCCGGCGGCATCCTGGTCGGCGCCGGGCTGCTGGCGGCGGTTGGACTACAGCTCGGGGTCCCCGCGGTGATGGCGGCCGGCATCGGGGCCGGCGTCGTGGTCGGCGTCGCGCTCCTGCGCGCGTCGGTCGGCCTCGGCCGGATGCTCTACGACGCGCTCCAAGGCGTGGCGCGGCGCGCGCGCCTGCACTACGCGCCCCCGCTCGACGCGCGCGCGGCCGAGGCGAAGTGAGCGGCTTCGCCGGGCGGGTCTCGCGCTACCTCTGGCCGCACCGCGGGCGCATCCTGTGGGCCCTCGGACAGGTCTGCCTGATCAGCGCCTTCGAGCTGCTCAAGCCCTGGCCGATCAAGCTCATCATCGACTCGGTGCTGGGCGGCCAGCCGCTGCCCGGCGGTTTCGGCGCCGGCTACACGCCCGGCGGGCTGCTCCTCGCCGCGTGCGTGACCCTGGTCGTAATCTACGCCGCGCTCGGCGCCTTCACGGTGCTCAACAACTACACCACGATCAGCATCGGCCAGCGCATGGTGCGGGACCTGCGCAGCGATCTCTACGCCCACCTGCACCGCCTCTCGATGGCCTTCTACAGCCGGGCCCAGGCCGGCGACCTGCTCTACCGCGTGACCGCGGACACCTTCGCGCTGCAGGCGCTCACGATGAACTGCCTCTTCCCGGCCGCGACCGCCTTGATCCTGCTGGCCGGGATGGCCGCGATCATGTTCCATCTCGACCCGGAGCTCACCCTGCTGGCGCTCGGAGTCTGCCCGATCCTGCTGCTGGCCATCGGGCGCCTGAATCAGCGGATCAGCGCGGCGGCCGGCGAAATGCGGGAGCGGGAGAGCGAGGTCTACGGGGTCGTGCAACGCGCGATGGCCGCGATGCGGGTCATCCAGGCCTTCACCCGGGAGGACGAGGAGCACCGCCGCTTCATGACGGCCAGCGAGCGGAGCCTGGCCGCCGGGCTCCGACTCTACACGCTCCAGACGTTCTATTCGGGCGTGGTGAACCTGGTGATCGCCCTCGGCACCGCCGCGGTGGTCTGGGTCGGCGCCCGTCACGTGCTCGACGGCACGCTCACGGTGGGGAGCCTGGTCGTGTTCATCTCGTACCTGGCCTCGCTGTACGGGCCGATCAACAACATGTTCCAGGTCTACGGCCTGGCCCAGAGCGCGCGGGTGGGCGTGCAGCGCGTGATGGACCTCCTAGACGTGGAGCGCGAGGTCGCCGACGGCGCACGCGTGTTCCCTCCCGAGGGCGCGCGCGGCGAGGTGGTCTGGGAGGACGTGGACTTCGAGTACACCCCGGGCTCCCCGGTGCTGCGGGGCGTGAGTCTCCAGGTGGCGCCCGGGCAGCGCGTCGCGGTTGTCGGGCCCACCGGCGCCGGCAAGTCCACGCTGCTCAGCCTGCTGCCGCGCTTCTATGATCCTATCCGTGGCCGGGTCCGGGTGGACGGAGTGGACGCGCGCGAGTACCGCCTCGACTCGCTGCGGAGGCAGGTGGCGATGGTGCTCCAGCCGCCGCTGCTCTTCCCGGTGAGTATTCGGGAGAACATCGCGTTCGGCCGGCCGGACGCGCGGCTCGAGGAGATCGTGGCCGCCGCGAAGGCGGCCCGCATCCACGACATGGTCGCGCGGCTGCCACAGGGCTACGGGACGATGGTGGGTGAGCACGGCGTCACGCTCTCCGAGGGCGAGAAGCAGCGCCTCACGATCGCCCGCGCCATCCTGCGCGACTCGCCGATCCTGATCCTGGACGAGCCGACCTCCGCGCTCGATCCCGAGACGGAGGGGCTGATCCTCGAGGCCCTCGAGCGGCTACAGGCCGGACGCACCACGTTCATCATCGCCCACCGCCTGTCCACGGTGAGGGCCGCAGACGTGATCGTGATGGTCAAGGACGGTCAGGTGGTGGAGCAGGGAAATCTCTCGACCTTGTTGGCCCACCAGGGTACCTTCGCGGCGATGTACGGCGCGTCCGAGCCGCATCGTCAGGAGGACCCGCTTGCCGTCCCGTAAGCGCATCGTCGTCCTGCACCTGGCCGGCCGCTACCCGCTGGGCGGCATCGGCTGGCAGGCGGTCCACTACCTGCTGGGACTGACCCGGCTCGGCCACGACGTCTACTACGTCGAGGATTCGGGCGCCCATCCATACGATCCCCGGGTGAAGAGCGTGGTCGAAGATTCGAGCTACACCCTGGACTTCCTGGCCGGGCTCATGGCCCGGTTCGGGATGGCCGATCGTTGGGCCTATGTGGACGGGGTCACCGCCACCTGCCACGGCCTCTCGCGCGAACGGCTCGACCGCCTCTACGGCGAGGCCGATGCCCTACTCAATGTCTGCGGGGCCACGCGGCTCCGGGAGGAGCACCTGAGCTGCCCGGTGCGGGTCTACGTGGAGACCGACCCGGTCTTCGAGCAGATCCGGGTGGTCGAGGGCGACCGGCGCGCGATCGAGGATCTGGCGACCCACACCCACCACTTCACGTACGGCGAGAACATGGGCCAGCCGGATTGTCCGATCCCGCTGGAGAAGTTCGCCTGGCGGCCGACCCGGCCCCCGGTGCTGATGGATCTCTGGCCGGCCGAGGTCGATCCGCCCGCCCGTCATTTCACGACGGTGGCCACCTGGCAGAACGTGGGTAAGGACATCCGCTTCGGCGGGGAGACCTACTACTGGTCCAAGCACCTCAACTTTCTCCGAGTAGCCGACCTGCCCCGGATGACCCCGCAGACCTTCGAGCTCGCCCTCGAGGTGGACGACTCCGCGACCCGCGACCTCATGGTCGCCAAGGGCTGGCTCCTCGCGGACGCCTTCGCGGCCTCTCGCGATCTGGGCACCTACCAGCGCCACATCGCGCGCTCCCGAGGCGAGTTCACGGTGGCCAAGGATCTCGTCGCGCGGACCCGAAGCGGCTGGTTCAGCGATCGGAGCGTGTGCTACCTGGCATCCGGCAAGCCGGTCGTGACCCAGGATACGGGCTTCGATAAGTTCATCGCCACCGGGGCGGGGCTCCTGACGTTCTCGACCGTCGAGGAGGCGGCCGCCGCGGTCGAAGAGATCAACGCGGACTACCCGCGTCACTCGTGGGCGGCGCGGCGCGTTGCCGAGGAGTTTTTCGCCGCCGAGCGGGTGCTCGCCGACCTCTGCCGCGACGCCGATATCTGATCGGCTCGTTGCATTTCCCCCTTACAGATCAAGGGGTCAGAAAGCGCTTGGCAATCCTCGTCACCCTATGCTAAAAGTGCGGAGTCTGACTAATTCCCGACGCGTGGAAGGGAGCTGGCGGATTGGACGCTGCGCTGGAAAAACGGCAGGTCAAGCGGGCCTACAAGCTGTATGCGCCGGCGTACGACTTCGTCTTCGACTGGATTTTCCATCCTGGCCGTGAAGCGGCCATTCGGCTCCTCGACATCCACCGTGGAGATCACGTCCTCGAGGTGGGAATCGGCACTGGGCTGAACCTCCCGTTGTACCCGACCCATTGCCGGCTCACCGGGATCGACCTCTCCGAGGAGATGCTCGAGAAGGCCCAGGACAAGATTGTCGAGCTCGGTCTGGGCAACGTCACGCTGAAGACGATGGACGCCACGACCATGGACTTCGGCCAGGGGGAGTTCGACTCGGCGGTCGCCACCTACACCATCAGCGCCGTCCCGGATCCGGTGGGCGTCCTGCGTGAGATGAAGCGAGTGGTCAAGCCGGGCGGCAACATCGTCTTGCTCAACCATTTCCGAAGCGAGCGCCCCGCGGTGGGCCGGTTCGAGGATCTGGTGGCCCCGGTCTGCACCCGCCTCGGGTGGAAGTCGAATCTCCCGCTCGAGCCTCTGCTCCAGCAGGTCGGGCTCACGCCCGAGATCACCACGAAGGTCAATCTCTTCAATGGCTGGCGCCTCATCAAGTGCGTGAATCCAAAGCAGCAGTCGACGGCATAGGTCGCCGTCCCGACCGGCAGCCCCCCAAAAGGTGTCAACCTTCGTGCGGTCGAGTTCGCCTACTGGGGGCGTCGCTCGCTTCCCGGAATGGGTCCGGGGACAGGGCTGCCCGGCGGTCCCAGCACAACCAGGGAGGTCAGGAATCATGATGCTGAAGCCTTGGATCACGTCACTGGCGGTGGTATCTACACTCACGGTCGCTGGGCTTGCCCTCGCGCAGACGCCGACGCCCCAGACCTCGCAACCCGAGGTGCAAAGGGGGACGGGCGTGAGCATGACAAACCCGGCCACCCCAGACGGGAAGCCGATCACGAAACACGATCAGCCCCCGATCGAGAGGGGGACGGGCACGAGCATGACAAACCCGATCACCCCAGACGGGAAGCCGATCACGACCTCGACGAGCTTCGGTCAGCGGTAGGATCCGACCCGAACCCGTCGCGGAGCGCCGCGGGCAACGTCCACGAGCGCCGAGTTCCCCTCGGCGCTCGTGTTGTCTACGATGAGTCTCGTGCATCGCCCTCGATCATCGGGACCTCGGGAACAGCCGGGCGCCGCCGTCCGTGTAGCTCTCGCGTTCCTTCTCGCGCTACCCTGCTTCACCGGAGCGGCGTCACTCCTGTTCTCGACCTCGTTCCTGGTCGAGTTCCTGAGCCGCGGGAGCTGGCGCCCTCTCTCGGCGATCACGGCCGAGCCCGGAGTTCGACCCCTGCCGGCCGTCACCGGGGGTGCGGCCTCGAGCCCGCATCCCGTGGCGGTCGATCTCTACACGCGGCCCACCTTCCGGCGGCCACCCGCCCTGGTCCTGGTGCACGGACTTTCTCCACCGGGCAAGGACGAATCCCGGCTGAAGGAGGCGGCCGCGCTCCTCGCGCGATCCGGCTTCGCGGTGGCGGTACCGACGGTGGACGGGCTCACCGCACTCCGCCTCCGGCCCGAGGACAGAGATGCGGTGAGCGCGACGGTGCGAGCGCTTCGGGCCGCCGGCTATCCGCGCGCGGCCGTCCTCGGCATCAGCCTCGGGGCCGGCCCCGCGCTGCTGGCCGCGTCGGATCCGGCAACCGCGGACTCGCTGTCGGCGGTGCTCGCCCTGGGCGGCTACGCCTCGGCGGTCGAGCTGCTGCGCTACACGCTCACCGGGGGCTACGCCTTCGCAGGCTTCACCGGCTGCGAGGCGGTGCTGGAGCCGGCCATCGCGCAGTTCGCGCGCGCCAACGTCGAGCTGGTGGACGAGGCGGGCCGGCGCCTCGTGGACAATCGCGATCCGGCGCGCTTCGATGGGCTGGTCGAGGCCTTGCCGGAGCGGACGCGGAGCCTGCTGGACGCGCTCTCCCCGGGCCGAACGGTGGCCGGACTTCGCGCGCCGTTGTTCCTGATCCACGGCCGGGAGGATCCCGCCGTGCCCTTCACCGAGACCCTGCGCCTCGAGGCGGCGGCGCGCGCCGCGGGTCGGCCGGTCCGGGCCGAGATCGTCGGGGTGATCGGCCACGTGGACCCCGGCCGGCGCGCCGGGTTCGCCGATCTACTCCGGCTCTGGAGCGTGTTCCACGCATTCCGGCGGGCCGCCGAACGCTAGCCGCGCGCCCGGCGCGAGATCATTCGCTATCCGGGCGCTATCCGGGCGCTATCGAGGCGGGTTCAGGTTCATGAGCGCCATGGCGTCGCGAACCGGGCGGTAGTCCTGGTCGGCCGCCTCGACGAAGCCATCGATGCCGTAGATCTCCTTGAGCAGCGCGGCGTACTCGGGCGCCTTGATCGAGAGCAGCGCGCGCTTGATACGGGCCAGTGGCTCCGCGGGGACGCCCGGGCGCGCGCAGATCCCGGCCTCGGGGATCTCGGGGGTCTCGCCCACGTAGCCGAGCCGGGCGACCAGCGCCGGGTCCTTGATGTACAGCTCCGGCGCCAGATCGAAGGACGCGGCAGCGTCCACGCGGCCGTGGAGGACCGCCTGGAGCGCCGCGTCGTGCGTGCCGCTGAACAGCGCCTCCTTGAAAAACGTCTTGGGATCGCGGTCGCGCACCAGCCCCTGCTTGATCAGCAGCACCATCGGGTAGATGTAGCCCGAGGAGGACGCCGGATCGACGAAGGCTACCGTCTTGCCCCGCAGGTCCTCGAGCCGCCGGATGCCACGGTCTCTTCTCACGTAGAACCGCGCGGTGTACGCGGTCTTACCCTGCCAGACATCCCGCACCAGGATCTGGCAGCCCGCCTCCCGGTTCGCCAGCACGTACCCCACCGGGTGCACGAAGGCCAGCTCCACCCGCCGGCTACGGAGCGCCTCGATCACGCCCGCGTAGTCGGAGGCCACGATAGCCTGCACCGGCACGCCGGAGATCTTGGTGATGGTCGCGGCGAACGCGTCGCCCGCCTCCTTGAGGGCGGTCGGGTCACGGGACGGAGTAAGGGCGAGGATGAGCGGTGGCTCCTTGCGGCTGCATCCCATGTCGGCGACGACGGACAGAAGGAGGAGGAGCGAGACGACCGGCAGGAGCCGGCCGCGACGGCGCGTCAAGCCGGACCGCCCGCCACCGGACACACGGCTAGCCGCGCGATCAGGGGGTTGCGATGCACGCCCAGACTCCGCTCGGCGCGGCTCTGATTCCAGTTCTCGTGCTCGAGCAGCCGTAGCACGTACAGCTCGCGCACGTTGCCGGGCCAGTCGTAGCGCTGCAGCGCGAGCAGCGCCCCACGCGAGAGCCCGCGCTCAAGCGCCCCGAGCCCTTACCGTGAGTGACCGTGCACATCGCGGCAGAACGTAGCATCCGGCGCAACCCGGGCGCAACCAGACGACGCGGTGGAATCGGGTCTCGGGGCGTGAGCCGACCGATCGAGGCCCTGGGGCGCTCAGGGCCCCGACGCGGATGGCCGCGCGGCGGAACTAACCCCGCCTACGGCTCCCGGCGGAGCAACGGCAGGACGTCTCTCAGGCGGCGCCAGGTCGCCGCACACGGAGCGTGGAAACGGATGGTGCGGCCGTCGGAGAGCGTGACGTCGACTTCGCGGTGACCTGGCAGGACCGGCTGATCACATCCGTCGCAGACCAGGCCGATGCCGAAGCCCTCCCATGTTGCTCCCGGCTCGCCATAGCCGGGCAACATCCGGGAGGCAAGCTTTTCCGCGATCCGCTGAGCGGGCGTGTCCACGTCGGACCGGTGTCTTAGCTCTGGGTTGTTGCCGGTCCGATAGACGCGGCCGGGCGGGCGAAGAGGGATGGGCGATCCAACACCTCGCGCACTCGGCGTACGAGCGCGGCGGAGCTGAAGGGCTTCGCAATCAGCGGCAATCCCGACCGCGCGATGGTCGCTGTCTGATACCCGGACATCAGCAGGATCCGGGTGGATGCGTTGAGAGCCCGGACCCGATCGGCGAGCTCGAGACCGCCCATGAGCGGCATGACCACATCCGTCAGGAGAAGGTGCACGGGTCTCGCTCGGGTGAGCTGGATGACCTCCTGCGGATCCCCCGTTTCCAGGACGTGAAAGCCTCCGTTCGCCAGTGAGAGCCGCGCGACCATTCGCACGTCCTCATCGTCATCGATGACCACGATGGTCTCAGCCATTGCGGGTCCTCTGTGCCGGCGAGCACGCCAGCAGGGTAGGTCGCGCGGGCGCGACGCGGATCCGTCTCACGGTCTGCGCTCGGTTCGCATCGGACCCCGTTGGCCATCGTGACAGGCCGGATGGGTCACGCCGTCGGGTCCGCGGTAGCGCGGCTCGCGAGGCGCGAGCTCGACTCCGCAGACGGTGCACCGTTCGGGTCCTGGTCTCTCGATTGGCAGCAGCGGCCGGCCCGGAGCGCGATGCGAATGCATGAGAAAGCACTGGTGCAATTCGACGGCCATGGCCCGCCCGGCAGACAGGCCCCACCCGCCGCCCGATTGCGCAGCTCTTTCTGATATTTCGCCGCAGAAGGCCGGCTGCCGTGCCCAAAAGCGTCAGAGTCGAGGACACGGACCGCCCCCCAATACGAGGGAAACGCTACCAGGTTGGGAGGTGCGCACGATTCATCGAAGCGGCACAGGTCCTCGAGCACCGCTACGGGGAACGGCGGGCAAAGCCTCCGGCCCTACCCTGCGCGACAGCCGGAGGCTTCGCGGGCGGCGCGCGCAGGTGAGAGCCGGAGAATCGCCCTCGGGCTTGAAACCGTCGAGCCTGCGTCAGAGGGCGGGACAGTCGAGCGATCCGGTCCGGGCTTCCTGGAGTACCTCGATCGGCATGACGAGAAACGTGGCGACCACGTCCGGGTCGAAGTGGCTGCCGGCAGCCTCGTGGATGCGATCCCGGGCCGCCTCCATCGGGATGGCCTTCGCCCGAGCGGATATCCGGTCCCGTCCCAGCGCTCGTGATGGTGGGACACGACCGGGATCGCGTCCCGCAGGAACGGGATTCGCTCCAGGAGCCGGCGACGGCGCTCGGCAAACAGTTCGGCGCGCGATGACTCCGATTCGAGCGCGACCCGCCAGGTTTCCCAATCCCTAGCCACTCGTTCAGGGAGACCAGCGCTCCGCTACGCGCGGACCTTCGGCACGTGCGCCAGGACGTTTCGCGCCTCGACGATTGCGTATTCGATCACCAGGGTCGTGCCTGCAGGATAGTGAGGCAGGTGCATCCCTGTCGGCGCAACGAACAGTGTGCGGTCAGCCATGAGGATGGTCTCCTCGTTTGCGAAGAGCACCGTGCCGACCATGAGGCGCTGCGAAGCCATCAGCGCGCCTCCCCCAGCACCGGCACAGACGGGACGAGGGCGTGCGCGCGGGGGAAGGTGACGGCTAGGTTACGTCCCTGCACCAGGTCGCCCACCGACCCTCCGATACAGCCGACAGGAATTTGTCCACGTGCAGGTTGAAGAGAAGCGGTTCTTCTAGGTTCGGGATGTGCCCGGTGAAGGGCAGGACGACCACGCCGGCGTGACGCATCGTCCGACCTAGGAACAGGCTTGCCTCCACCGCCCCGTCGTCGCGGTCGCCAACGATCACGAGTGCCGGAGCCACAATCTCGCGCAATTCCGCCTCCATCTCGAAGATGGTCCGGCGGTCGATGAGCACGCCACGGATCGCCGCCGCCGCGCCCTGAGCCGAGTGTGCTTGGAGTTTCTCGAGAAACTCTGCATACCCGCGGGCGTCCTTCACCGCATAGACGCGTCGGCCCGGTCGCCGGGCAATTTCTTCGCCGGCGACCGCCGCTCCGCGCTCCTCGAACACGCGGGCCAGCCTCTCCGACTCCGCGACGAACCGGTCGTGGTTGACCGTTCCACTCCCGCAGCCGACGATGATCAGGCTACCAACCGTGCCTGGGTATTTCACGGCAAAGCTCAGCGCGATGTTCCCGCCCATTGACAAGCCCGCCACGTGCGCCCGCGATATCCCGAGGTGGCGAAGCAACGCGGCCAGATCGTCCACCAGCGCGTCCGTGCTGTACGCCGCCCGGCCGTTCGGGACGGACGACGGGGGCCAGCCTCGGTAGTTGTAGATGATCACCCGAAACCGTCGGGCAAACTCTCGAACTTGGAGCTCCAGAGAGCGGTAGTCTCCGGCGAACTCGTGGTTCCAGACAAGGGGAAAGCCGGCCCCCGTCTCTTCGTAGTAGAGCTCGACGCCGTTCACCTTCGCGACGGGCATTATTCCGACAGCCAAACGGTGTCGAGTTGGTTGTTCAGGTAGTGGCTCGGCGTAACCGTCCAACCCTTCATCCGGGCACTCTGGACGATGATGCGATGCCACTGAAGGGTGGGGATATAGTGCACCTCCTCGTCGAAGAGCCGCCGCTCGAATTCTCGGATATAGCGTCTCCGCACCGTCGGGTCCGTCGCTCGGCTCTGCTTGGTGTAGAGTTCGTCCAGCGCGCGATCCACGTAGCGTCCGTTGTTGGATGGGCTCACATCGCGAGATTGAAACTTGAAGAGGGCGAGATCCGGCTCCACGATGTACCCACACTGCGCGTCGCTCGCGACCTCGTACGCCCCGCGCTGAACGTCCGGCAGCCAGACGCCCGGGTCGACCATCTCCATCTTGACGTTGAGTCCGATTTGGCGCCACTGCTCGACGAGCCAGATCCCGATCGGTACCTGCGGCATCTGGACGGCGCGGCTCTTGTACGTGAACGAGAACCCCTCCGGAATGCCCGCCTCGCGGAGAAGCTGTCGGGCCTCCGCCCGAGACTTCGCGATATCCCGGGAAAACCCAGCTAGCTTCTCGAGCTCTTCGGGAGACGCCGCGAAGGGCGTCCCGGGTACGAGGACGCCCGCCACGTCCTTGACGATCGCAATCTTTGACAGGGCGGAAGACCCCTCATACCGGTCCAGCGCCAGCGTGAGGGCCCGGCGAACCCGCCGGTCGTCGAACGGCTTCTTCTCGTGGTTCAGCGCGAGGACGATCATACAATCCCAGGGGCTCTCTTGGACCGTCACCCGGGGCCCGAGCGCTCGGACCAGATCGTCCCGATGCGTCGGGGTAAGCCCGCGGAACTGAATCATCGCCCGCTCGCCGCGGATTGCCGCGACCTGCGCCGACGTATCCGGGACCACCAGCGCACGATAGCCGTCCAGATAGGGCTTGCCGCGATCCCAATAGGCCGGGTTCCGCTTGCCCACCCAGTACGCGCCGCGGACGTGCTCTACGAACAGGAACGGGCCGGTCCCCATCACATGCGTCTCGTACCAGTGGATGTCCTTGGACAAGAGGTCCGCTTTATAGATCCAGTTGAAGGGTGACGCGAGCGACGAGAGGAGGGCGCTGGTCGGCCATTTCAACCGGAACTTGACGGTGTACGGGTCGGGTGCCTCCACCCCGTCCACACTGACAAACTCCCCCTTCCGCAACGACTTGACCCCGGGGGGCGGCGCGATGATCTTCTCGTAGGAGACCTTGATATCGCGCGCGGTCAGCTCGCTGCCGTCGTGAAACTTGACGCCGCGCCGGATCTTGAAGGTGTAGGTGCGAGAGTCCTCGGATATCGTCCAGGATTCGGCCAGGTCCCCGACAATCTTCGTCCCGGTCGGATCGAAGGGATCGACTCTCAGGAGCGTGTTGTAGTGGGGCGCGGCCGGGTGGATCAGGGCAAACGTTTCCTCCTGGTGCGCGTCATAGCTCGGCGGGTCGAGCGGGACGACGAAGACGAGCTCGCCGCCGTATCGGGGCGCCTGGGCGCCGGCCAGACTGACGAGGGTGACCAGGAACAGAAGAGATCCGAAGACGCCGGGAAGGAATCGGGACATTCTGGACTCTCGGGCTGGACTCTCGGGCTGGACTCTCGGGCTGGACTCTCGGGCTCGTGGCCTACGGGTCTACCGCGCTACCAGCTACGGCGGCGATGCCTAGGCCTCCTCCACGACTTCCCTCGCCCCCTGGCACACGTTCCAGGCCGGCATCCACGTGCTGTGCCGCCCATCGCCCCCGGCGACCACCACCACGAAGTGATCAGGATGCGCGACCATCGGCACCATCGTGCGCGCATCGCGGGCATCGATCCAGGGAGGCCAGGGATCGGTCCCGTTGTACACGCGACCGATGAGCTGGCCGACCGGCATCCGCGCATGCTCGAAGAGATAGTGACGGACGTCGCGCTTCGAGAATCCGGCGCTGGCAATCTCGTGGGCGTGTTCGGGGCCGAGGGCCACTATCACGGGGAGTTCGTTTCGGGGATTCTGGTTGTAGATCGGAGAGCCCATGACCCGCATCGAGGCCGCGACCGTCTCGAGCACCCCGATGCCGGCTTCCTGGGTGCCCTCGCAGATCGGATACATCCCGCGCACGGCGATTACCGTGACGGCGCTCGCGGACTTCGGCAGGCCGTGCTGCACGTGCAGCGGCTCCCACGGGGACCGCGCCTCATTCTCGGCAAAGCAACAGGTCACCTTGCCGGGCCATGCCTGGGTCGACTTTTCCTGGCCGCCCGGCTTGGCCCCGCCCAGATTCCACATGACCAGTCTGAGGGCCCGGCCGATCGTCGCATTGGCGCGCACGTTTCCGCCGAAGCATGCGGTACCCGCGTTGATGTTCAGCTTCGTCGCAATCGGTCCGTTTACGATGACTACGGGCGCCGCCCCGCCCGTGGTGCAGGCCGTCGATCCGACGTGAAATTGCGGCTGGAGGACCGCTTTCACGGCCGCCAGCACGACGGGAAAGTAGTCGGGCATGCACCCGGCCATGACGGCATTGGCCGCGACCCGTTCGACGGTGACGACGCCATCCAGCGGCTGCATCCGGCCCAGCACATCGCCGGGATCGTGCGGCGAGCGGGTCAGCATGGCGCGGACAAGCTCTTCGGTCGGCGGGATCACCGGGAGCCCGTCGGTCCACCCCAAACCGTCCAGGCGCTCGTTGGCGAGGGCAACGTTCGCCTCGATATCGAGGCGCTGCGATGTCGCCGCGGTCGTCACCGCTTCACCAGGGCGAGCGCCACGGCTTCCACGGCTCGCGCCGCCATCTCCTCGACCTCGCTCCTGGTGCGGCTGGCCAGAGGGTGGTCGGTGACGACGCGTGGATGATCCGACAGGCCCAGCACCTTGGCGCGATCGTCCGCCGCGCCGGTGAATCCGGCCGTAATGATGCTGACCGCTGGCCGCCCTAGCTTCTCCAACTCAACGCCGTCGTGGAGACCCCACGTGATGCAGGCCCCTCAGTCTCCGACCCCGTGCACGATCGCATCGCAGGACTCCACGAAGCGCTGGATGACCGCCGGCGGCGACGGGATGGCGGCATTCAGCTTCTCGTAGCGTTCGGTGATCTCGACGCCGTACTGGGTCCGAAGCTGCCCTTCGAGCGCCTCGAGGAACTCGGCCGCCATGTGCTTGGAGTTGTTGATGACCCCGATCCGGGCGCCCTGGAGCGACGGGAGGCGCGCGGCCAATGCGTACTCGACAATCACATCCTGGGCCGTGGGATTGACGATCTTGATCCAACTTGTCATCGTACCCTCCGTCGTCCGCCCGGGAATCACCCCTCGCGGCGCGAGTGGCGTATTCGTCTTCCACCAACTGACGAAGGGAGTATAGGTGATAATTGGTTCTGTAGGCAAGACCTTTTGAAGAACCGTCTGCGAGCAAGATCGGTCCCTACTCCCCGCGTGAGCACACGGCCTCGTCGAGCGCCGGCCGCCCCTCCGCTCGCGCTGAGTGTCGATCCCGCGGATCCGACGCCGCTCCATTTCAAGTTGCGGAATCTCCTACGGGAGGCGATCCAGTCCTTGGAGTATCCATCCGGGAGCCAGCTGCCCCCGGAACGGAACATGGCCGCGCTTTACGGCGTCGGGCGGGTGACCGTCCGGCGAGCGCTGGATGCGTTGATGCGCGAGGGCATCATCCGGCGGAGTCGCGGGCGGACGGGTGGCACGTTCGTACAGGGTCCGGCATCGGACGAACTTCCGCCATCTGTCGTTGGCGCGTTCAACGTTGTGTTGTCCCCGCGGAAGTTTCGAAGGATCGAGATCGACGCCTTCGACATACGGGCGTGTAGCGCCGATGTCGCCGCGGCTCTCCATCTCCCCCTGGGGACACCCGTCCGCTATCTCGAGCGACGTCTGCTTGGCGCGCTCGGGACGGTTGCCTTTGTTCGGAACGTGCTGCCTCTCTCGATCGGGCAGCGCCTGGAGCGACGCGACCTGCGAAGCATGACCCTCTACGACGTTCTCACACAGAAGCTGAAGGTGAAGATAGCGGAAGTGCGCGACGAGGTAGAAGCGGTTCTGGCCGCGACGTCTGTCGCCGAGCGACTCGGGATCAAGACCGGCACGGCCATCCTTTCGATCCGAAGGATCTATGTCACCGCGGGCGACGAACCAGTAAACCTGACACTGCTCCTGACCCGCACGGATCGCTATAAGACGTCCGTTCGTCTTCGGGAGGGTGCCCTCGACTGAAGCGCGCGGTCGCGGAAGTGGCCCACGACGCGACCACAGCGCGGGCACGGGGGAGCGGTGGCTCCTTGCGGCCGCATCCGATGCCGACGACGACGGGGAGCAGAGCGGGACGACCCGCAGGAGCCGGCCGCGACGGCGCGTCAAGCCGGACCGCCCGCCACCGGACGCACCGCTACGCCGGGCTCCCCTCGCCGGAAGCCCCACACGGCCAGCCGCGCGATCAGGGTGTTGCGATGCACGCCCAGACTTCGCGCGGCGCGGCTCTGATTCCAGTTCTCGCGCTCGAGCACCCGTAGCACGTACGCCTGCTCGAAGCGATCGCGCGCGTCCTTGAGCGTGAGCGCAGTCGGATCGCTCTCGCTCCGGCCGGGCACGACCTCGTTCATGGCCAGCTCCAGCGGCAGATCGTCGAGCCCGATGACCGAGCGCACCGCCAGGGCCACGCTCCGCTCGATGATGTTCTCCAGCTCGCGCACGTTGCCGGGCCAGTCGTAGCGCTGCAGCGCGAGCAACGCCCCACGCGAGAGCCCGCGCACGTCCTTCTTGAAGTCCTGCGAGTACTTCCGCACGAAGTGCGCGGCCAGGTCGGCCAGGTCGCTCTTGCGCTCCCGCAGGGGCGGCACCGTCACCGGCACCACGTGCAGGCGGTAGTACAGATCCTCGCGGAAAGCGCGGGTCCGGATGGCCGCGCGCAAATCGCCGTTGGTCGCGGCGATGATCCGCACGTCCACCTGGATGGTGCGGGTCCCGCCGAGCCGCTCGATCTCCCGCTGCTGCAGCGCGCGGAGCAGCTTGGCCTGCAGGTCGATCCGCAGGCTCCCGACCTCGTCCAGGAAGAGGGTGCCGCCGTGGGCCAGCTCGAACTTGCCCGGCTTGCGGGAGTGGGCGCCGGTGAACGCGCCTTTCTCGTGGCCGAACAGCTCGGACTCGAGCAGGGAGTCGGGGATGGCGGCCAGGTTCACCGCCACGAACGGCTGCTCCCGGCGCGGGCTCTGGTTGTGGATCGCCCGAGCGACCAGCTCCTTGCCGGTGCCGCTCTCCGCGGTGATCAATACGGTGGCGGGCGTCTGCGCCACCTGGGCGATCGTCTCGTACAGCCGCACCATCGTCGGATGCCGGCCGACGAGCTGATCGAATCCGTGGGCCCGCTCGAACTCGGCGCGCAGGTAGCGCAGCTCGCGCTCCATGCCGCGCTGCTGGGCGGCCTGGCGCACGAGATTCAGCATCTCGTCCACGTCGAAGGGCTTGGCCAGATAGTCGTAGGCGCCGGCCTTCATCGCGTCGACGGCCATACGCAGGTGCGGATCCGCGGTGATCAGGATGACCGGGATGGACTCGTCGATCGCGAGGATCTTGGGCAGCACCTTGGAGCCGGGCTCGCCGGGCATCCGCACGTCGAGCAGCGCGACGTCCACCCGACGTGTCGCAAGCATGGCGAGCGCCGCCGCGCCGTCGGGCGCCTCCAGCACCTCGAACTCGTCCTGGAGGATGAGCTGCAGCGACTCGCGCACGCCGGGCTCGTCATCGATGGCGAGCACCACCGGACGCGGGCGGTATGCGGTCGGCCCGTCGCCGATCTGGACCGTATCATTTCGTGCACAGTTCGCAGTCGTCATGCGCGGTCACCTCGGAGCTGGCTGGAGTGACCGGCACCTTAGGCAGCCGCGACGCGGCTGTCAAGCGATTTTCTGCCCTTACTGAGCGGGCCCGTCAGGGGCGCGGGGCGGTGAGCACGACGTACTCGTTGCCGCCGCCGCCCCGTTGCAGGTACAACGGGACCGAGTCGCCGGGCTTGAGCGCGCTCAGCGTCTGCTTGAACGCGGCCGCATCGCTCACCGGCCGACGATTCACCTCGAGGATGGCGTCGCCCGCCTTGATCCCGGCCGCCGCCCCCGCGCTGCCCGGCGCGACCTCGGTCACCAGCAGACCGCTGCGCGCGGTGAGACGATTCTCGCGGGCGGTCTCCGGCGTGAGCGGCTCCACGCTGAGCCCGAGCACCTCGTCGGGGGGCGTGTCGGCGGCGCTCTCGTCCGGGGGCTGCTCGCCGATCTTCACGGTCAGGCTCACGCTCTTGCCGTCGCGCATCACGACGAGCGGGGTCGGGCGCCCGGGCTCCACCGCGGCCACGCGCTTCTGCAGATCGGGCACGTCACGGATCGCGGCACCCGCGAAGCTGACGACGACGTCACCGGACTTGAGGCCGCCGCCCGCCGCGGGCCCGTCCTTCATGACCTCGGCCACCAGCACCCCCGCGTCCTCCTTCACGCCGAAGCCGGCCGCGAGCTCCGGGGTGAGGTCCTGGATGACCACGCCCAGCCAGCCGCGCACGACCCGCCCCCGGTTGATGAGCTGGGTCATGATGTCGCGCGCCATGTTGATCGGGATGGCGAAACCGATTCCCTGTCCGCTCGAGACGATCGCGGTATTGATGCCCACCACGCGGCCGTCCAGGTTCAGCAGCGGGCCGCCGGAGTTGCCGGGATTGATCGAGGCGTCGGTCTGGATGAAGGCCTCGTAGGTCGCCACCCCGACGTGGGTCCGGCCGGTGGCCGAGATGATGCCGGCGGTCACGGTACGGTCGAGGCCGAACGGGTTGCCGATGGCGATGGCCCACTGCCCGACCCGGATCTTGTCGGAATCCCCCAGCTCGGCGACCGGGAGCACGCCCCCCGCATTCTCGATCTTCAGCACCGCCAGGTCGGTGCGCGCGTCGCGACCGACCAGCGTCGCCTTGAACTTGCGGTCGTCCGAGAGGCGCACCTCGATCTCGGAGGCATTCTCCACCACGTGGTCGTTGGTCAGGATGTAGCCGCGTCCATCCACCAGGACCCCGGAGCCGGCGGCTCGACCCTCCTCCCGGGGCGCGCGCCGCTTGAAGAAGCGCTCGAACAGCTCCGGACCGAAGAACTCGCGAAAGCGTTCCTCCATCTCGGGCGTGGGCGCGGCCTCGGAGGCGGCTTCGCGCTTGATCTTGACGCTGACGTTGACCACCGACGGCGTCGCGCGGTCCGCCACCGAGACGAAGCCGTCCTCCAGCGCTCGGAGCAGCCGCTGCGAGTCGAGTGAGGGAGCCGGCGCGGGCGGCCGCTGCGGGGCCCGGGGCTGCTGAGCCGTCACGGGTGGCGCGAGGACGAGCAGCGCCGCCACGAGGCACAGTGCGCGAATCAGCATGGGAAATCCTCCACGAACCATCTTACCGCCGGGTCCCGAAGACTACTACCCGGCCTCCAGCGCGATCTCCAGAATCCGGGTCGTGCGCGGCGTCACCGGCGCGCCGCGGCCGCGCCGCACCCCGGCCAGCCAGACGATGTCGCCACCCGCCTCGACGACCGGGGTCCGCGCGCGCTGCCATCGCGGCACGCCGGCGTCGATCAGGAAGGACTTGAGCCGCCGCGTGGCCGGCGCGCCGAAGGGTGCAAAGACCTCGCCGCTGCGACGCGCGCGAACGGTGAGCGCGGCGGGCAGCGCGGCGGCGTCGAAGGCGACGCGTCCGGGCTCGCGCGGCACCGCGTAGTCGGCGGCACGCGCGATCACGCGCGCCACGAGTCGCGCGGAGATCTCGGGCAGCTCGAGCACGCCGGGCGCCGCGAACACCCGCACCGGCAGCGTGGGTAGTCGCGGCGGGCCGACCCGCAGGAGCCGTCCGCTGCGCTCCACCGCGAGCTGGCCCAGGCGCATCGCGTGGCGCCGGGGCGCGGCGGCCAAGAGCCGGCGCAGGGCCCGCTGGGCGGGGCCCCGGAGCGGCCCCGTCTCGCCCTGCGCGGCGGCCGCTTGCACCAGCATCTCCGCGGCCAGCTCGACGGGCCGTGACTCGAGCGCGGCGACCACGAAGACGATGCCCGCGGCCTCGCGGGTGCCCAGGCGATCGAGATCGGCGCGCGCCCGCGCCTCCAAGTCGGTCACGACTCGGCGGGCCAGCGAGGCCGAGCGGCAAAGGGCCTCGACCACGGAGGCGCCGGTGAGCTCGGCCAGGAACGGCAGCACGTCGTGGCGGATGCGATTGCGCAGGAACCGCGCCTCCCGATTGCTCGGATCCTCCACCCAGCCGAGCCCGCGCGCGCCCAGGTGCTCCACGATCGCCGATCGCCGCGTCTCGATCAGCGGACTGACCAGGAGCCCCCGCGTCGGGGCAATGCCGCCCAGGCCCCGAGGACCCGCGCCTTGCAACAGGCGCATGAGCACGGTCTCGGCCTGGTCGTCCGCGGTGTGTCCGGTGGCGATGCGCGTGGCGCCCACCGTCCGGGCCACGCGCGCCCAGGCCGCGTGCCGCGCCCGGCGGCTTTCCGCCTCGAGCCCCTCCCACGGAGGAGCCTGCCGGACCGCGACCCGCTCGACGTGACAGGCCACGTCGAGGCGATCGCACAACCGCCGCACCGAATGGGCCTCCGCGGCGGCCTCGGGCCGTAGCCCATGGTCGACGTGGACGACGGAGAGCGAGAGATCGAGCTCGAGACGGAGGGTGTGGAGGATGTCGAGGAGAGCGACCGAATCGGCGCCGCCCGACACCGCCGCCAAGACGACGTCGCCGCCATGGAGCAGGCCATGGCGGCGAATGGTGTCGAGGACGCGGGCGACGAGACTAGTGGCGGTGGTCACATTGCGACTGCAGCCCCACCCAGACCTCGCCGTCCTCGAAGTGCTCCTTCTTCCAGATCGGCACCGTTTCCTTCAAGGTGTCGATGGCGAAGCGGCACGCCTCGAAGGCCTGGGCGCGGTGGGGCGAGGAGACGCCGATCATCACGCTCGACTCGCCGATCTCGAGACGGCCGATCCGGTGGAGCAGGGCGATCCGGGTGATGGTCGGCCACCGCTGCCGGATCGCCTCCGCGATTTCGCGCATCTTGGCCAGCGCCATGGGGCCGTGGGCCTCGTACTCGAGGAACTTCACGCGACGGCCGCCGGTCTGATCCCGCACCACTCCGGAGAACAGCGCGAGCGCCCCCGCCCCCGGGTGCTCCACCGACTGGGAGACCGCGCGCTCGGAGAGGGGCGTGGTGGTGATCTCGACCCAGTCGCGCGCAGGCTCGGCGGCGCCTCCACTTACCGGCGGGAAGAGGCAGAGCTCGTCGCCGTCGCCCAGCGGGTGATCGGCGTCGACGTAGTCGTTGCGGAGGGCGAACAGGGTGAAGGGACGATAGGGTCCGAGGACCGGGAACTGGCGGGTGATGGCCTCCCAGGCGCGCTCCACGGTTCCGCCGTCGGGAAGCTCCAGGTCCACATGCTCGCGTCCCGCTTCCTCGCGGTACCGGGCGAACAGGTGGACCTGGACCTTCATCGAGCGGACCCGCGGGCCGACCGGCGGCCTAGAACTGGTGCGACGAGCCGCAGCCGCAGGACGACTTCACGTTCGGGTTCTTGATCGCGAAGCCGGCGCCCATCATGTTGTTGTCGACGTAGTCGATCTCGCTGCCCTGGAGATACGGGGCGCTGTGGGCGTCCACGATCACCTTGACGCCGTTCGACTCGACGACGTTGTCACCCTCGACCGGCGTGTCATCCCAGCCCAGCTCGTACGACATACCCGAGCATCCGCCGCCGACGATGCGGATCCGGAGGCCCCACTCGGGCTTGCCCTCCTCGAGCCGCAGGTCCGAGATCTTCTTGGCGGCCGTCTCAGTCAACGTGATCATTCGTTCCTCCTTGGGTCATTGCATCCAGGCCAGAACGTCTAGCCACGACGTCCGGCCACGACGTCCACCATGTCAGTCAGCGACCTCATTATAGCAGAAGGCCCAGGGGCCCGCTGGGGCGCTCAGAGGATGCCCCCCGCCGGCAGCAGGGTGAGCTCCTCGAGGGTGGCGTTGGCGTCGAGCGAGGCCATCAGCAGGGCGGCGTCGGCCACCTGATCGGCCCGGAGCATGCGCTCGCGGGCGGGGGCGCCCGGCATGGCGTCCCACAGCGTGGTGTCGGTGGCCCCGGCCGACAGCACGCCGACCCGCACCCGGTGGGGCCGCATCTCCTCAGCCAGGACCCGGGAGAAGCCCAGCAGGCCGTACTTGGACGCGGTGTAGGCCGCGCTCCCGGTCAGCGATCGACTGGTGACCACGGAGCCGATGTTGATGATGGTGCCCCGGCGCTTGGCGATCATCGCGGGCAGGACCGCGCGGCAGCCGAGCACCGCGCCCCGGAGATTCACCGCCAGCATCTGGTCCCAGTCGTCCAGCTTGGAGTCGGTCACCGGGGCGAAGGCGGCCACGCCCGCCGCGTTCACCAGGACGTCCACCCGCTGCCACTCCGCGAGCGCCCGGCGCGCCAGCCCCTCCACCTGAGCCTCCTGCCTGACATCGGTCGGCACCACCACCGCGCGGCCGCCGGTCTCTCGGATCTCGCGCGCGACGGTCTCGAGCTCGGCGGGCGAGCGGGCGGCCAGCGCCACCGCGGCGCCCGCGCGGGCCAGCGCGGTCGCGACCGCGCGCCCGATCCCGCGGCTCGCGCCGGTGACGACCGCGACCTGGCCGAGCAGCTTCAAATCACGAGCCCCCCGCGGGCCCGGATCAGCTCCATGAACTCGGCCCGGGTCCCCGCGTTCTCGCGGAAGGCGCCCAGCATCGCGGAGGTCACCGCCTTGGAGTTCTGCTTCTCCACCCCGCGCATCAGCATGCACATGTGCAGCGCCTCGATCACCACCGCGACGCCGCGCGGCTGTAGCACGTCGTTGAGCGTCTGCGCGATCTGGGTGGTGAGCCGCTCCTGAACCTGCAGCCGTCGCGAGAACATCTCCACCAGTCGCGGCAGCTTGGAGAGCCCGACGATCTTGCGCGAGGGCATGTAGGCGATGTGGCACTTGCCGAAGAACGGCAGGATGTGATGCTCGCAGAGCGAGTAGAAGTCGATGTCCTTCACCACGACCATCTCGTCGTATTCCTCGGTGAAGAGCGCCTCGTTCAGCACGTCGTGGACGTTCTGCCGGTATCCCGACGTGAGGTACTCCCACGCCTTGGCCACGCGGGCCGGAGTCTTCTCCAGGCCCTCGCGGCTCGGGTCCTCCCCGATCTCCTTGAGCAGGTCGCGGACCAGCCGCTCCATCATCCCCGGTCACCTCGTCGTTCGTCTCGTCGACTGGCGTCGCCGCAGTACTCGAACACGTTGTTGGCGGTCTCTACCAGGGTCACGCGGCGCAAACTCCCCGCGGGCAGGGCGCGCTCGAGCCAGCTCCAGAAGGTGCGGGCCAGGTTCTCGCCGGTGGTGATCACCCCGGCCAGGGCGGGCACGGTGGCCGAGAGGTCGTAGTGGTCCACGCGGTCCAGGACCGTCCGCTTCACCGCCGCGTCGATGACCCCGATGTCCACCGACATCCCGGTGGCCGGGTCGAGCGCGCCGGAGACGGTCACCTCCAGCACGTAGTTGTGGCCGTGCTGGCGAAAGCACTGGCCGTAGGTCTCCGCATTCTCCTCGTCCGAGAAGGCGTCGTTGGCGAGCCGGTGCGCGGCGCTGAAGTGGTAGGCGCGGGTGACCGCGAACGCGCTCATCCGCCGAAGTACTCCACGTAGAACGTCGGATCCTCCCACAGCCGCAGCCGGTGGAGGCGCTCGGCCCCGAGCTTGGGCCCCAGCAGGTCCCAGATGGCGCGGACCAGGTTCTCGGTTGTGGGAATCGTGCCGGGCGGGAAGAGCGGGTCGTGGTTGAGATCGGCGTGGTCGAAGCGGCTCACCACCGCCTCGCCCACCACCCGCTTCAGCTCTCCCAGGTCCATCACCATGCCCGTGCGGGGATCGATCTCGCCGCGCACCGTGACCTCGAGCGCGTAGTTGTGTCCGTGGGCGACGGTGAGCGAGCCGAATACGCGCGCGTTCTCCTCCGCGCTCCAGTCGGGCCGCCAATAGCGATGCCCCGACGAGAACGTGAACTTCCGGGTGGCGTACACCATGACCCTAGGGGCCTCCTCGCGTCCGCTGTCCGAGCCGATCCTGCGTCGAGTGTACCGCGCTCAGAAACCGCTCACCGACGTGCCGGGGCGTGAACCCCAGCGCGCGCCGCCGTCCCTCCTGCCCCAGCCGCCGGGCCAGCGCCGCGTCTTTGATCAGCCGCTCCAGTGCCTCGGCGATCGCGCCGGGATCGCGCGCCGCCACCAGGATGCCGGTCACCCCGTCCAGCACCACCTCGGGGACCGCGGCGGCGCGGCAGGCCACCACCGGCAGCTCCGCGGCCATCGCCTCCAGGAAGACGATCCCGAAGCCTTCCTGGACGGAGGGCAGACAGAACGCGGTCGCGTTGACGTACTCCTCGGCCAGCCGCTCCCGCGTCAGATCGCCGAGGAGCGCGACCGAGCTGCCGAGCCCCAGTTCGGCGTGCAGACGGGAGACGGTCGCCCACTCCGGCCCGCGGCCAACGATGCGTACCTGGGCGCCGGGAACGCGCGCGCGCAGGATGCCCGCCGCGCGCAGCAGGTCGGAGAGGCGCTTGCGCGGGTACATGCGCGCCACGCAAAGGATCACCGGCCCCGGGTGCGCGTGCCGAGGGGCGCGCCAGAACTGATCGTCCCACACCTCGAGATCGATCGGCTCGGGCACCACCGCGAGGCGCTCGGTGGGCACCCCGTACTCCTGCTGGGCCACCCCGGCCGAGTAACGGCTCGTGACCATGACGAGATCGGCGCGCTCGACGTTTCGCCGCTCCCAACGTGCCTGCACCGCGAGCAGCGCCCGCACCCGCCCCTGCTCGTTCTTGAGCTCGTCCGCGATGATCCCCTTCAGCGACGCCACGAAGGGCAGTGTGCGCCGGCGCGCCCAGAGAAAGCCGTCGAGATCCACGCCCAGGACCAGATCGGTATCGCGCGGCGGGCGCAGGACCACGCCCGCGTTGTAGAGCCAGCGATCCAGGGTGTGGAACCCGGTCCGCCGGCCGAGCGGGCGCAGCGTCACCTGGTGGCCGAGCTGGGCCAGGCCCTGGGCCAGCCCCGCGATCCCGACGAAGGTGCCGCTCCCCTCCAGCGGGTTGAGAGGGGTCGAGGAGAGTACGGTGACGCGCAGAGGTTACCGTCCCTGGAACCGGGCGGCCCGCTTCTCCATGAAGGCCCGCGTGCCTTCCCGGTAGTCCTCGCTGTCGAAGGTGGCGATGCCCATGACCCGCAGTTTCTCGCGATGGGCGTCGGTGATGCCTTCGAAGATGGCCTGGACCTGCGTCTTGGTGCCCCGCACCGATAGCGGCGCGTTCGCGGCGACCTTCTTCAGGTAGTCGTAGGTGTACGCCTCGAGCTCCGCCGTCGGCACGAGCCGCTGGATGAAGCCGATGCGCAGGGCCTCCTCCGCGTCCACCGTGCGCGCCGAGTAGAGGATGTCCTTGGCGTAGGCCGGACCCACCAGGTCCACCAGCTGATGCACCGGGTCGAGACCGTAGATGATGCTGAGCCGCGCGGCCGGGATGCCGAACTTGGAGCCGGCCGCCGCGAAGCGCAGGTCCGCGGCCATCGCGAGGGCCATCGCGCCGCCCATGCAATAGCCGAAGACCATCGCCACCGTCGGCTTGGGGCACAGGCGGATCGAGGAGTACGCGGCCTCGGTCTGCTTGTTGTAGTTGAGGGCGGTCGCGGTGTCCTTGCGGTTCTCCTGGAATTCGGAGATGTCCGCTCCCGAGGCGAAGGCGTCGGTGCCCGCGCCCCGGTAGACGACCGCGCGCACCGAGTCGTCCTTGGAGAGGCGCTCGGTCACCATGGCGATCTCCGACCACATGGCGAGGCTGATCGCGTTGCGCATCTTCGGCCGGTTGAACACGACGGTGGCAATCGGCCCGTCCTGCTCGACCAGGATGTAGTCGCTCATGTCGTCTCTCCCTTGTGTTGCTCGATGAGACCTTCGGCCAGCCAGGCGTCGATCTCGGCCGGTTCGTAGCCGAGGGTGCCGAGGACCTCGCGCGTGTGCTCCCCGGTCATCGGTGCCGCGCGCTCCACCACCGCGGGCGTGCGCGAGAGGTGCACCGGGAGCGCGAGCACCTTGTGCGGGCCCCACGCGGCGTTGGTCACCTCGCGCACGAGATCGGCCTGGCGGATCTGCGGATCCGCGAAGACCTGGTCGACCGTGTAGATCGGGCCCGACGCGACGCCGGCCGCGTTGAGCGCCTCCACCCACTCGGCGACGGAGCGCCGCGCGAAGGGCTCCTCCAGGAGCGGGTCGAGGGCC
>Ga0210384_10001196_pt1 | contig 36204 bp, 30 predicted proteins | sample IncBWH2MmetaG_FD_160574 | JGI IMG/M metagenome (GOLD analysis project Ga0210384, IMG submission 160574) | Forest soil microbial communities from Barre Woods Harvard Forest LTER site, Petersham, Massachusetts, United States - Inc-BW-H-2-M | ecosystem: Environmental > Terrestrial > Soil >...
ACGCTTTGGCGAGCCTGTGGGCGTACGCGGGCGAGGACGGCCGCGGCGGCGTGTTCGACGTGCTGAAGTTCGGCAGCGCGATGACGGTGGGCATCGCGCTGATGACGCAGATGGGCGAGCAGGCCGACTACCTGCGCTTCATGCCCGCCCGCACGGAGTCCAACAAGCGGCGCTGGTGGCTGGGCGTGGCCATCGGCGGCCCCGGCTGGGTGCTGCCGGGCGTGCTGAAGATGCTGGGCGGCGCGCTGCTGGCCTGGATCGCCATCGGCGAGTCGGTGCCGCTGGATCGCGCGGTCGATCCGAACCAGATGTACCTCGCCGCCTGGGACACCGTGTTCAGCCGGCCCGGCATGGCCGTGGCGGCGACGGCGGCGTTCGTGGCGCTGTCGCAGCTCAAGATCAACGTCACCAACGCGTATGCCGGCTCGCTGGCCTGGTCCAACTTCTTCGCGCGCCTCACGCACAGCCACCCGGGGCGCGTGGTGTGGGTGGCGTTCAACACGGCCATCGCGCTGATGCTGATGGAGCTGGACGTGTTCACGGTGCTGGGCCAGGTGCTGGGCCTGTACGGGAACCTGGCGATCTCGTGGCTGATGGCCGTCGTCGCCGACCTGGTGGTCAACAAGCCGCTGGGCCTGTCGCCCGCGGGCATCGAGTTCCGCCGCGCCTACCTCTACGACGTCAACCCGGTGGGCGTGGGCGCGATGGGCATCGCGTCGGTGCTGAGCGTGGCCGCGCACCTGGGCGCGTTCGGCGCGCTGGCGCAGGCGTTCTCGGCGCTGATCGCGCTGGTGACCGCCTTCGTGGCGTCGCCGCTGATCGCCTGGGCGACGAAGGGCCGCTACTACGTGGCCCGGCGCGCCGATGCTCAGCCCTTGCGCTTCTTCGCTCCGGGGCAGGCCGCAGTCGGCGGTGCGGTGCGGCTGCGCACGCTGCGCTGCTGCATCTGCGAGCGCGATTACGAAGGCCCGGACATGGCGCACTGCCCGGCCTACCAGGGCCCCATCTGCTCGCTGTGCTGCTCGCTCGACGCGCGCTGCGGCGACCTCTGCAAGCCCGATGCGCGTCTCGCGACCCAGGCCCGCGACGCGGTCCACGCGCTGCTGCCGCGCCGCCTGTGGCCCGCCGTCGACGGCGGGCTGGGCGCCTGGCTGGCGCTGATGCTGCCGGTGTCGCTGCTGCTGGGCGGCGTGTGCGCCTTGCTTTACCAGCAGGAGTTGCGCGCGCTGGGCGACGCCGCGGGCGCCTCGGCCGCCACGCTGCGCCAGTCGTGCATCAGCGTGTTCGCGATGCTGCTGCTGGCCAGCGGCATCGTGGGCTGGTGGGCGGTGCTCACGCGCCAGAGCCGGCGCGTGGCGCAGGAGGAGAGCAACCGCCAGACGCAGGCCCTCGGCGAGCAGACGGTGCGGCTGACGCAGGAGATCGCGTCGCATCGCCAGACCGACGCCGAGCTGCAGCGCGCCAAGGCCGCCGCCGACGCCGCCAACCAGGCCAAGAGCCGCTACATCTCCACGCTGAGCCACGAGCTGCGCACGCCGCTCAACAGCGTGATCGGCTACGCGCAGCTGCTCGACGACGACCCCGCGCTGCCCGCGCACCGGCGCCAGGCGGTGAGCGTGATCCGGCGCGGCGGCGAGCACCTGCTGTCGTTGATCGAGGGCACGCTGGACCTGGCGCGCATCGAGAGCGGCAAGGTGTCTCTGGCGACGGCCACGATGCACTTCCACGACGCCATCGACCAGCTCGCCGACCTGTTCGAGCTGCAGGCCGGCGCCAAGGGCCTGCGCTTCCGGCGCGAGTTCGACGCCGCGCTGCCGCAGTACGTGCGCGCCGACGAACGCCGGCTGCGCCAGATCCTGATCAACGTGATCGGCAACGCCGTGAAGTTCACCGACCGCGGCGAGGTCACGCTGCGCATCCGCCACGAACGCGAGATGGCGTACTTCGAGATCGAGGATACGGGGCCGGGCATCGCCGCGCGCGACCTGGAGCGCATCTTCGAGCCCTTCGCGCGCGGCACGGCCCGGGGCGGCCCGCACGACGGCGGCGGCACCGGCCTGGGCCTGACCATCGCCAAGATGCTCACCGACCTGATGGGGGGCGAGATGACGGTGCACAGCACGCCCGGCGTGGGCACGCGCTTCCGCATCGTGCTGTTCCTGGCCGAGCAGCGCGCCGGTGCGGCCGTGGTGGCGCCGGTCGTCAGGCGACGCACGGGCTATTTCGGCGCGCGCCGCCGCGTGCTGGTGGTGGACAACGAGGAGGTCGACCGCGAGCTGCTGCGCCAGCTGCTGGAGCCCACCGGCTTCCTCGTGGAGCAGGCCTCGTCGGGCGAGGCCGCGCTGGCCCACCTGCTCGCGCGCCAGGCGGGCGACCTGCCCGACGCCATCCTGATGGACCTGGCCATGCCCGGCATCGACGGCTGGGAGGCCATCCGCCGGCTGCGCGCGCAGGGGTTGAGCGACGCGCCGGTGGCCATCGTGTCGGCCAACGCGTTCGACCGGCGCCTGGACAACGACGTGGGCGTGCGCGCCGACGACTACGTGCTCAAGCCCGTGCGCGGCGAGGAACTGCTGGAGTGGCTGGGGCGCGTGCTGGCGCTGGAATGGCGCAGCGAGCCCGCGCCGGTGCGGCTCGCGGCCGATCCGGCGCCCGCGGCCGCCGCCGCGCCCGCGCCGGTGCCCGAGGCGACCTCGCTGCAGGCGCTGGCAGAACAGGTGCGCGTGGGCTATCCGCGCGGCATCCACCGCTGGCTCGATCACATCGACGCCACCGAGCCGGCGTGCACCGAGTTCACGCAGCGCCTGCGCGGGCTGGCCAGCCGCTTCCAGCTCGACGCCATGGCCGCCGACATCGCGCTGGCGCTGCGCGGCCGGGAGGCGTCGCATGGCTGAGTGGATGCACGAGCCTCCGGGCGGCCTCGACGCCGTCGTGCCGGGCACGCGCCGCGCGATCGCCGGCGAGGCGGTGGGCGTGGTGCTGATCGTCGACGACATCCCCGACAACCTCGCGGTGCTGCACGACGCGCTGGACGAGTCCGGCTACACGGTGCTGGTGGCCACCGACGGCGCCAGCGCCATCGCCCGGGCCGCGCAGGCGCTGCCCGACATCGTGCTGCTGGACGCGCTGATGCCCGGCATGGACGGCTTCGAGGTGGCGCGCCGGCTCAAGGCCGACGAGGCGACGGCGCCGATTCCCATCGTGTTCATGACGGCGTTGACCGACACCGAGCACGTGCTCGCGGCGTTCGCGGCCGGCGGCGTGGACTACGTCTCCAAGCCGGTGCGCCCGCGCGAGGTGGTGGCCCGCATCGCCGCGCACCTGCAGAGCGCCCGCCACGCGAAGCAGGCGCGCAACGCCCTCGACGCGTTCGGCCACGCCTCGATCGCGCTGCGTCCCGCCGACGGCCGCGTCTTGTGGCAGACGCCGCTGGCGCGCGACCTGATGCGGCGGCACTTCGGGGCCGGCGCGGCCGGCGCCCCGATCGCCGACGCGGCCAGCAGCGTGGCGGCGCCCTTGCGCGCGCCCGCGAGCCTGTGCGACTGGGTGCGCGAGCGCGTCACGCGCGGGCCCGACGCGCTCGAGGGGGCGGACACCTGGACCTGCGTCACGGGCACGCAGCGCCTGCATTGCAGCCTCCACCCGGCCAGCGCCGAGGACGAGTGGCTGCTGGTGCTCACGGAGAGCAACAACGGCGCAGCCATCGAGGCGCTGTCGCTGCAGTTCCGGCTCACGGCGCGCGAGGCCGAGGTGCTGTACTGGGTGGCGCAGGGCAAGACGAACCGCGACATCGGCGACATCCTGGGCACGCGGCCCAAGACCATCACCAAGCACCTGGAGCACGTGTTCGAGAAGCTGGGCGTGGAGACGCGCACCGCGGCGGCGGCGCGGGTGCTGGGCACGCTGCCCGAGCTGATGCGCCGAAAGTAAAGGGGTCTGGCTCCGGCCCGACCATGCTGATCACAGCGAAGGTGCCCCGGGCCGGTGCCTGACCCCTTACCGCCCCTGCCGGCTCGCCTGGAAATCGAGGAAGCGGATCGCCGAGTCGCGCACGCCCGCGGCGGCGCGCGGGTGCGAGGCGACGACCGTCAGGTGCTTCAGCCAGGCGGCGCGTTCCTCGCGCGGCAGCTTCGAATTGAGCAGGCGGTTGGCCATCCACGCAGTCAGTTCGGTGGGCTGGCGTTCCAGCGACGCCGCCAGCAGCATGGGGTAGCCGGCCTGACCCTCCAGCGCGCGCACCAGCGGGCCGGGCGCGCCGAAATCGGCCTGCGGATGGCGCTCGAGCAAGGCCAGCAGCGCGGGGGCGACGCGTTCGCATCCGGGCAGGGCGTCGAAGCCGGCCAGCAACTCGTTGAGGCGGTGGACGTTGTCCGCGCCGTCCTCGGTCGGATGGAACGTCTCCAGGTCGGCCAGGAGGGCGTCGACGGAACCGGTCATGTGTGTCAATGGCAACTGGGGAACGGCTAGCGTAGCCGTTCGGCGCGCGGCCGCGCCCCGTCACCGACAAGCCACCTCGGGCCGCGTGGTCGAATCCGCGGCGTGGCCGCCGGGGGTACGGCATGTGTCGTATGTCGCCGCCGGGCCGTGTTGCTTATTCTTCATCCATCGTCCTCGGCACAGAGGACCTTCTTGAGGAGCGACCCCGCAATGACCACTTCCCGCCGCAGCTTCAGCCTGACGTTGGGTGCGCTAGCCGCATTCGCCTCGTTGACCTCGATGACGCCGGCCCAGGCGGCCGACACGATCAAGGTCGGCATCCTGCACTCGCTGTCCGGCACGATGGCGATCTCCGAGACGGTGTTGAAGGACACCGCGCTGATGACGATCGCCGAGATCAACGCCAAGGGCGGCGTGCTGGGCAAGCAGCTCGAGCCGGTGGTCGTCGACCCGGCCTCGAACTGGCCGCTGTTCGCCGAGAAGGCGCGCCAGCTGATCACGCAGGACAAGGTGGCCGTGGTCTTCGGCTGCTGGACCAGCGTGTCGCGCAAGTCGGTGCTGCCGGTGTTCGAGGAACTGAACAGCCTGCTGTTCTACCCGGTGCAGTATGAAGGCGAGGAGCTGAGCAAGAACGTGTTCTACACGGGCGCGGCGCCGAACCAGCAGGCCATTCCCGCGGTCGAATACCTGATGTCCAAGGACGGCGGCTCGGCCAAGCGCTTCGTGCTGCTGGGCACCGACTACGTCTACCCGCGCACGACCAACAAGATCCTGCGCTCGTTCCTGCACTCCAGGGGCGTGAAGGACGAGGACATCATGGAGGAGTACACGCCGTTCGGCCACTCCGACTACCAGTCCATCATCGCCAAGATCAAGAAGTTCGCGAGCGAAGGCAAGAAGACCGCCGTCGTCTCGACGATCAACGGCGACTCCAACGTGCCGTTCTACAAGGAGCTGGGCAACCAGGGCATCAAGGCGACCGACGTGCCGGTGGTGGCGTTCTCGGTCGGCGAGGAGGAACTGCGCGGCGTCGACGCCAAGCCGCTGGTGGGCCACCTGGCGGCGTGGAACTACTTCATGTCCATCAAGAACCCAACCAACGCGGCCTTCATCAAGGAATGGTCGGACTACGCCAAGAGCGCCAACCTGGCGAGCAAGGACAAGCCACTCACCAACGACCCGATGGAGGCCACCTACATCGGCATCCACATGTGGGCGCAGGCGGTGGAGAAGGCCAAGTCCACCGACACCGACAAGGTGATCGCGGCGATGGCCGGCCAGACCTTCAAGGCCCCGGGCGGCTTCGTGTCGACCATGGATCCGAAGAACCACCACCTGCACAAGCCGGTCTTCATCGGCGAGATCAAGCCGGACGGCCAGTTCAACGTGGTGTGGAAGACGCCGGGCCCGATCAAGGCGCAGCCGTGGAGCCCGTACATCCCCGAAGACAAGGGCAAGAAGGACGAGCCCGAGAAGAAGTGAGTCGACGATGCGGCGACTCACTCTCCGAAGTGCCTTCATCGCGCTGGCCGCGGTGCTGGTCATGGTCGCCGCTCCCGCCTGGGCGCTCGACGCGGCCCAGGCGCGCGCGATCGCCGTCGGCGACGGCGACGCGCGCATCGCGGCCCTGCAGGACGCGGTGGCGCGGGCCGATCCCGGGCTGGCCACGTTCGCGCAGGCGCTGCTCGACGATTCCGTGAAGACCACCGCCACCGGGGTCTTCATCGTGCACGACGACAAGGCGGTCGACGCCGTCACCGGCCAGCCCGCGAGGCTGCCCGACGACGCCGAGGACGTCTCCAACAACAACCGCATGCGCGGCGCGCTGCAGACGGCGCTCAGCGGCCTGCGCCTCGTCTCGCCCGAGCTCGCCACGCGGCGCGCCGCGGTCGACGACCTCACCAAGGGCGACGCCGATCCGGCGCTGCTGCCCGTGATAGCCAAGGCGATTGCCAGGGAGACCGACGCCGGCCTGAAGTCGCGCCTGGAACGCCTGAAGGCCGCGGCCCAGATCGCCGCGCCCGACCGCGCGCAGCGCCTGCAGGCGATCCAGCTGCTGTCCAACAGCGGCGAGCCCACGGTACGCGCGCTGCTGCAGTCGCGCCTCGCGCCCGATGCCGAGACCGACCTCGAGCTGCGCGCCGCCCTCGCGCACGCCGTCACGCAGGTGGACGGGCGGCTGGCCTGGGGCGAGCGCCTGGGCGTGCTGTTCACCGGCATCAGCCTGGGCTCCATCCTGCTGCTGGTGGCCCTCGGCCTGGCCATCACCTACGGGCTGATGGGCGTCATCAACATGGCCCACGGCGAGCTGATGATGATCGGCGCCTATACCACCTGGGGTGTGCAGAACCTGTTCCGCCACTTCGCGCCCGGGCTGTTCGATGCCTACATCCTGCTCGCCGTTCCCGCTTCCTTCGTCGTGTCGGCCGCCGTCGGCGCGATCCTCGAACGCGGCGTGATCCGCTTCCTCTACGGCAGGCCGCTGGAGACGCTGCTGGCCACCTGGGGCATCAGCCTCGTCCTGATGCAGGGCGTGCGCTCGCTGTTCGGCGCGCAGAACGTGGAGGTGGAGAACCCGTCGTGGATGTCGGGCGGCATCGCCGTCACGAGCAACCTCGTGCTGCCGTACAACCGGCTGGCCATCATCGCGTTCGCCGCGCTGGTGCTGCTGGCCACCTGGGCGCTGATCAGCCGCACGCGCCTGGGCCTGTTCGTGCGCGGCGTCACGCAGAACCGCCGCATGGCGTCCTGCACGGGCATCAACACCACGCGCATCGACACGCTGGCCTTCGCGCTGGGCGCCGGCATCGCCGGCATGGCCGGCTGCGCGCTGAGCCAGGTGGGCAACGTGGGCCCCGACCTGGGCCAGAGCTACATCGTCGACTCGTTCATGGTGGTGGTGCTGGGCGGCGTGGGCCAGCTCGCCGGCACCGTGCTCGCCGCGCTGGGCCTGGGCCTGATGAACAAGATGCTGGAGGGCATCGCCGGCGCCGTGCTCGCCAAGATCTTCGTGCTGATCTTCATCGTCGTGTTCATCCAGAAGCGTCCGCAAGGCCTGTTCGCGCTCAAGGGACGGAGCGCCGAATCGTGACCCCAGCCGCTCCCGTTCAACTCCTGCCGGAATCGCGCCGTGGCCTGCTGCTGGGCGTGCGCGGCTGGAGCGCCGTGATCGGCGTGCTGGCCGTCATCGCGGTGCTGATCCCGCTGCTGAACCTGGCGGTGCCGGCGGGCAACCCGCTGCACCTCGGCGACTACGGCGTGGCGCTGGTGGCCAAGATCATGTGCTACGCGATCTGCGCGCTGGCGATGGACCTGATCTGGGGCTACACGGGCATCCTGTCGCTGGGCCACGGCCTGTACTTCGCGCTCGGCGGCTACGCGATGGGCATGTACCTGATGCGCCAGATCGGCCACGACGGCAACTACCGCAGCGACCTGCCCGACTTCATGGTGTTCCTGGACTGGAAGGCCATGCCCTGGACCTGGGCCGGCAGCGCGTCGTTCGTGTTCCAGATGATCCTGGTGGTGGCCGTGCCGGCGGTGGTCTCGGGCGTGTTCGGCTGGTTCGCGTTCCGCTCGCGCATCAAGGGCGTGTACTTCTCCATCATCACGCAGGCGCTCACCTTCGCCGGCATGCTGCTGTTCTTCCGCAACGAGACGGGCTTCGGCGGCAACAACGGCTTCACCGACTTCAAGCGCATCCTGGGCATCTCGATCGCCGCGCCGTCCACGCGCATGGTGCTGTTCGTGCTGACGGGGCTCACGCTGGTGGCGTTCTACCTGCTGGCGCGCGCCATCGTCAACAGCAAGTACGGCCGCGTGCTGCAGGCGATCCGCGACGCCGAGAGCCGCGTGATGTTCACCGGCTACGACCCGCTGAAGTACAAGCTGTCGATCTGGGTGCTGTCGGCCGTGATGTGCGGCATCGCCGGCGCGCTGTACGTTCCGCAGGTGGGCATCATCAACCCGAGCGAGATGTCGCCGGCCGCGTCCATCGAGATGGCGATCTGGGCGGCCGTGGGCGGCCGCGGCACGCTGGTGGGGCCGATCGTCGGCGCGTTCTTCGTCAACGGCGCCAAGAGCTGGTTCACCCAGGCGTTCCCCGAGTTCTGGCTGTACTTCCTGGGCGCGCTGTTCATCGCGGTGACGCTGTTCCTGCCGCGCGGGATCATGGGGATCAAGGATCGGTTGAAGAAGGAAAAGGGCGTGGAGGTGAAGGCATGACGCCGGACCTGCAGGAAGCCGGCACGGCGCTGCTCGAACGGCACCACCAGCAGGCGGTGGCGGCGGCGTCGGCCGGTGGCGCCAGCTTCGGCCGCCTGATGCATGCGAGCGAGCCCGACTTCGCGCACGGCGTGGCGTTGTACCTCGACGAGATCAGCGTCAGCTTCGACGGCTTCAAGGCGCTCAACAGCCTGTCGCTGGCCATAGACGTGGGCGAGATGCGCTGCATCATCGGCCCCAACGGCGCCGGCAAGACGACGATGATGGACGTGATCACCGGCAAGACCCGGCCCGATTCCGGCCACGCGCACTTCGGCTCCAACATCGACCTGCTGCGCCTGCGCGAGCCGCAGATCGTGAGCGCCGGCATCTGCCGCAAGTTCCAGAAGCCGACGGTCTACGAGGAGCTGTCGGTGTTCGAGAACCTGGAGCTCGCGCTGCAGAACGACCGCGGCGTGCGCGCGGCGCTGTTCGCCCGGCTGTCGGGTCCGCAGCGCGAGCGCATCGCCGAGATCCTGCAGCTGGTGCACCTGCTGCCCGAGGCGCACCGCATCGCCGGCCTGCTGTCGCACGGCCAGAAGCAGTGGCTGGAGATCGGCATGCTGCTGGCGCAGGAACCCGTCCTGCTGCTGCTGGACGAGCCCGTGGCGGGCATGACCGACGAGGAGACCGAGCGCACCGCGGAGCTGTTCCTCACGCTGGTGGGCAAGCACTCGCTGGTGGTCGTGGAGCACGACATGAAGTTCGTGGACATGCTCACGCAGGGCCGCCGCAAGGTGACCGTGCTGCATGAAGGATCGGTGCTGGCGGAGGGAACGCTCGCCGAGGTGCAGTCGAACACGCAGGTGATCGACGTCTATCTCGGGAGATAGGAAAAATGCTTCAAGTCGAAGGACTGAACCAGTACTACGGCGGCTCGCACATCCTGCGCGACGTGTCGCTGCAGGCCCGGGTGGGCGAGGTGACGGTGGTGCTGGGTCGCAACGGCGTGGGCAAGACCACGCTGCTCAAGAGCCTGATGGGCGTGGTGCCCACGCGCACCGGAACGATCCGGCTGGACGACAGGGACCTGGCCGGCAAGGCGCCGTACGAGCGCGTGCGTTCGGGCGTCGGCTACGTGCCGCAGGGCCGCGAGATCTTCGGGCGCCTGACGGTGATGGACAACCTGCGCATGGGACTGGCCTCGATGCCCTCGGGCAGCGACGTGCCGGCCGAGATGTTCGAGCTGTTCCCGGTGCTGGCGCAGATGAAGAACCGCCGCGGCGGCGACCTCTCGGGCGGCCAGCAGCAGCAGCTGGCCATCGCGCGCGCGCTCGCGCCGGGGCCGCGACTGCTGCTGCTGGACGAGCCCACCGAAGGCATCCAGCCATCCGTCATCAAGGACATCGGCCGCGTGATCCGCAAGCTCGCCGACCGCAAGACCATGGCCATCGTGCTGGTGGAGCAGTTCTACGACTTCGCTGCGGAGCTGGCCGACGCCTACGTCGTGATGGAGCGCGGCGTGGTGATCGCGCAGGGTGCGGGGTCGGCGATGGCGTCGGACGGGGTGCGGACGTTGATGTCGGTCTGAAGGGGTCTGGCTCCGCAGGTGCCCGACCCCGATCGTGGACCAGGGTCTCGACGCGATCGGGGTCAGGCACCCGCGGCCGACGCCGCCAGCCTTCGGGACGCGGCGTCCGGCGGGAGCCAGACCCCTGCGTTCAGGTTCGCCACACGCGCGGCGTGCACGCCTCGCGCGACCACGCCAGCGCGCGCCACGCGCGCCACACGCTCGCGAGCAGGTCGTGGATCGGCTCCACGCGCGGGGCCAGCACCCGCAAGGTGACGACGTCCGGCTGCGGCGCCGTCGCGCCTGCCGTCGCGGCCAACGAGTGGGCACCGGCGATCTCGCGCGCCACGTCCAGCAGTTGCTCGCGACGATCGTCCGCCAGCGGCGTGCCGGCGGCGAACCACAGCGTGCCGAGGGCGCGATGGCCGGCCCAGCCGCACGGGCCGTCGAGCAGCGCGGCGTCGCCGGCCGCGGTGCGACCGCGCTCGAGCCAGCGCGGGCCCACCGCGATGGCGTGGCGATAGTCGCCGGCCACGAAGGGCGCGTCGGCGGCGGGCAGGCCCAGCGCCACGCAGTCCCAGCCGAACATCTCGGCGCCCGGCGCGAGCTCGAAGTCCATGCGGTTGTCGGCGCGCGCGCCGGAGTGGACCAGCGTCTCCAGCGGCAGCCATTCGAGGCGGGCGCCGCCGGCCACGCGGGCATGGATCGCCTGCGCGGCGCGCTCGCCGCCGCTGCGGTAGAAGCGCGTGGCGCCGGGCGTGGTGACGAGGGCGTGGGCGCCTTCGCCGAGGCTCAGGGCCACGTCCAGCGTGTCGCCCCCGACGATGCCGCCCGGCGGGTGCACCACCACCGTGTGGCACACCTCGGGGCCCTCGGGGAACAGGCTCTTGAGCACGCGCAGCGGGCCGTCGTGGCGGAAGGCCAGGCGCGTGCCCGCGGTTGCGGCGTCGGCGCGGTAGTCCAGGTTCAGGCGGGCGTGCCAGGCCATCGGGCGGGTGTCGAGTGGGAATGCACGGAGGGTATCTCACGCGGCCGGCTCGCCGGTTTGATGCAGGCGGTTCACAAAGCTTTACCCGTCTCGCATCCGCTGTTGACCGCGAACGGGCACGATGCGTGCAGCGAGCTCGCCGGCGCCCCGCGTGCCTTCGCCGGTTTCCATCTTCCCCTTGCGGCTGCGGCCGCGCGAAATGACTGACCCGATGACATCCTTCGACTCGATGGGTTACGCTCCGTCCGCGCAGGGTGTCCGCCCTGCCGCTTCCACCTCGCGGAACGCCCACTCCTCCATGACCAATCCGCATCTCCTGCTGATCGACGACGATGCGCGCCTGACCCGCATGGTCGGCGACTACCTGCGCACGCAGGGCTTTGACGTCGACACCGCCGGCACGCTGGCCGATGGCCGCATGCGCCTGGCCTCCGGCTCGTACGACGCCCTGGTGCTCGACCTGATGCTGCCCGATGGCGACGGCCTCGACTTCACGCGCGAGCTGCGCAGCCAGCCGGCCACGCGCCGCCTGCCGCTGATGATGCTCACCGCGCGCGGCGAGCCCACCGACCGCATCGTCGGCCTCGAGCTGGGTGCCGACGACTACCTGCCCAAGCCCTTCGAGCCGCGCGAGCTGCTGGCCCGCGTGAAGGCGCTGCTGCGCCGCGCCAGCCCCGAGCCGGTCAACGAGGAAGTGCTGCGCTTCGGCAAGCTCGAGATCGACCTCGGCGCCCACGAGGCCCGCCTCGACGGCGTGCGCTGCGACCTCACCAGCCACCAGTTCGACCTGCTGGTGGTGCTGGCCCGCAGCCCCGGCCGCGTGCTGAGCCGCGACCAGATCATGGACGCGCTCAAGGGCCATCCGCTGGAGGCCTTCGACCGCTCCATCGACGTGCACATCTCGCGCATCCGCAGCGTCATCGAGGAAGATGCCAAGAACCCGAAGCGCGTGCTCACAGTCCGCGGTTCCGGCTATCTTTTCGCCCGCAAGCAGGACGCGTAACAATCGCGGCTCGGCCCCCCGCCCACAGCGTCGGCCGTGCCGGCGCTGTTTTCGTTTTGAAGTCCCGTCGTTGAAGGTTCCGTCTTGCGTTCGCTCTACCTGCGCATCTGGCTCACGGTGATCGTCTCCCTGGCGTTGTTCGCCGGGGCGTCGGGCTGGCTCGTCCAGCGCCACCTGGACCAGGAACGCATCCGCAATCAGGCGGCGGTCAACGAGCGCATCGCGGCGTGGGGCGACCTGATCCAGCGCTCGCTGCCGGCCGCCGCCGCGCCGCCGGAGGTGCAGTCCGAGGCCTTGCGCGACTGGTCGCAGCGCCTGCGCGTGCCCATGGCGCTGGAGGACGAGCAGGGCCATCGCATCGCGGCGTCCGACTCCTTCATCCGGCGCGAGGGCGACAAGCAGCTGATGCACGTCGCGATCTACCAGATCAAGCTCGATGACGGCCGTTCGCTGTACGTGATGCGGCCCAACATGCTCAAGCCGCCGGTCAGCGCCGATCCGGCGATGCCGCAGGAGGAGGACATCGGCAACTTCGGCAACGAGCGCCATCTGCAGGCGGGCGACGGGCACGGGCCGCCGGCGTTCCTGATCCCGGGCGTGCCGCGCGGCGTGTCGCCGGGCCTGGGCCTGCTGGCCCTGGTGATCGTGCTGTTCCTGGCGATCGCGCTCGGCGCCTATCCGTTCGTGCGCCGGCTCACGCGCCGGCTCGAGGCGCTCAAGCGCGGCGTGGAGGCCTTCGGCCAGGGCGCGCTCGATCGCCGGGTGCCTGTGGAAGGCCGCGACGAGGTCGCCACGCTGGCCACCAGCTTCAACCTCGCGGCCGAGCGCGTCGAGGCGCTGGTGCGCTCGCACAAGAGCCTGCTCGCCAATGCCAGCCATGAGCTGCGCTCGCCGCTGGCGCGCCTGAAGATGGCCACGTCGCTGCTGTCGGACGCGGCGCCGGACGAGCGCGACCGCGAGCACCTGCGCGCCGAGATCAACACCGACATCGCCGAGCTGGACGGGCTGGTCGACGAGGTGCTGCTGGCGAGCCGGCTGGAGGCCGCGCCGGCGCCCGACCACCTGGAGAGCGTCGACCTGCTCGCGCTGGCCGTGGAGGAGGGCGCCCGTGTCGACGCCAGCGTCGACGGCTCCGGCGCCACCGTGCGGGGCGAGGAGCGGCTGCTGCGGCGCGCGCTGCGCAACCTGCTGGAGAACGCGCGCCGCTACGGCGGCGGCCAGATCCGCGTCGACCTGGAGGACAAGGCCGCGGCGGGCGTAGAGATCCGCGTGTGCGACAACGGCCCCGGCGTGCCGGAGGCGTATCGCGAACGCATCTTCGAGCCGTTCTTCCGCCTGCCTGGCCATGCCGAGCGCGCCGGCGGCGTCGGCCTGGGGCTCGCGCTGGTGCGCCAGATCGTGGAGCGCCACCACGGCCGGATCCAGTGCGTGCGACCGCCGGAGGGCGGCGGCTGCTTCGTGATCAGCCTGCCGGCTTCGGCCCGGGCCTGAGACCTGGCCGCTCGCTCAGGGGCCCGCGGGCGCCGGGTTCTCGAGCGCCGACGGATCCGGATGATCCTCGCCGGTGGCGCGGCCGGCGCGTTCCGCGTACTTGTTGAAGCGCCAGGCCTTGGCGTCCAGCGTGATGCGGCGCCACACCGAGCGCTTCTGGCCCGGGCTCATGGCCGTCCAGTGCTGCACCTCCTCGAAGGTGCGGCCGCAGCCCTTGCACATCTCGTCGCCCTGCGACGTGGAGCAGATGGCGATGCAGGGCGCATCGGGCGTGGAGGCGTACCACTCCAGCCAGGCGTCGCGCGCCACCCGGGGCAGCGTGTGTTCGTCGGCCTCGTGCTCGCGGTAATAGACCATCAGCGCGTACACCTCGGCCAGCGCCAGCACCTCGGGGCAGGCGGTGATGCCGTCCGGCGACGGGAACTGCGCCCGCCACCAGTTGATGGCAGCTTCGATGTCGGTGATGTGGATGCCGGCCATGGCTTGCAACTCGGGGGCAGCGGTGCTCAATACGAGAGTCCCATGACGTCGCGGACGTCCTTCATCGTCTGGCGCGCGACGGTGCGCGCGCGCTCGGTGCCCATCTCGACGATCCAGTGCACGTGCTTCGGATTGGCCAGGTATTGCTCGGCGCGTTCGCGCCAGGGCTGCTGCTCGCGCAGGATGGCGGCTATGACGGGCTGCTTGCAGTCGAGGCAGCCGATGCCGGCCGTGGTGCAGCCGGTGCTGGCCCAGGCCTGCGTGGCGGCGTCGGAATAGACCTTGTGGAACTGCCACACCGGGCAGCGCGCCGGGTCGCCCGGGTCGCTGCGGCGCACGCGTTGCGGGTCGGTGGGCATCGTGCGGATCTTGGCCTCCACCTGCGCGGGCTCCTCGCGCATCTCGATCGTGTTGCCATAGCTCTTGCTCATCTTCTGGCCGTCGAGGCCGGGCAGGCGCGTGACCTCGGTGTGCAGCGCCTGGGGCTCGTGCAGCACGGCTCGGCCGGTGCCCTGGCCGTAGAGATGGTTGAAGCGGCGCGCGACCTCGCGCGTCAGTTCCACGTGGGCGTCCTGGTCCTCGCCGACGGGGACGTAGGCGGCCTTGTAGATGAGGATGTCGGCCGCCTGCAGCAGCGGGTAGCCGAGGAAGCCGTAGGTGGCGAGGTCGCGATCCTTCAGGTGCTCGATCTGATCCTTGTAGCTGGGCACGCGCTGCAGCCAGCCCAGCGGCGTGCCCATCGCCAGCAGCGTGAACAGCTCGGCGTGCTCGGGCAGGCGGCTCTGGATGAAGATCGTGCACAGGTCGGGATCGAGGCCGGCGGCGATCCAGTCGATCACCATGTCGTAGACGTTGCGCTCGATGACGTCGCGATCCTGGTAGTGCGTGGTGAGCGCGTGCCAGTCGGCCACGAAGAAGAAGCTGTCGTACTCGTGCTGCAGGCGTACCCAGTTCTTCAGGGCGCCGTGGTAGTGGCCGAGGTGCAGGGCGCCGGTGGGGCGCATGCCGGACAGGACGCGGGCTCGCATGGGGATCTCTCGTAGTCGCACGATTGCGCGGCGGAACGGACGATTGTAGTGAGCACCACCCATGTCCCGCGGCGCGGAAGGGCGGGTTCTCCCTTACAATTGCGGCCCATGAAAAGAATAGTGGTCCTGATCTCAGGTCAGGGCTCGAACCTGGATGCGATCGTGCGCGCGTCCGAGGCGGAAGACTGGCCCGGCCGCGTGGTCGCGGTCATCAGCAACCGCGCCGACGCCGGCGGCCTGCAGCGGGCCCGGGCCCACGGCATCGCCACCGAAGTGCTCGACCACAAGGCCTTCGCGGATCGCGCGGCGTTCGACGCGGCCCTGGCCGGGGTGATCGACGCCCACTCGCCCGACCTGGTCGTGCTGGCCGGGTTCATGCGCATCCTCACGCCGGAGTTCGTGGCGCGCTACGAAGGCCGCATGCTCAACGTGCATCCGTCGCTGCTGCCGGCGTTCACCGGGCTGCACACGCACCGGCGGGCCATCGAGCAGGGCTGCAAGGTGGCCGGCGCGACGGTGCACTTCGTGTGCGCCGAGCTCGATCACGGGCCCGTCGTCGCGCAGGCCGTGGTGCCGGTGCTGGCGGGCGACGACGAGACGACGCTGGCCAAGCGCGTGCTGGCGGCCGAGCACGTGCTGTATCCGCGCGCCGTGGGCTGGTTCGTCAAGGGCGAGCTGCGGTTGCAGGATGGCCGGGTGACCCACCTCGGCGGCGAACCGCAAGGCTGGTTCGCCTGACTTTCCACGCGCGGGCGCACGAGCGGCCGCGCACGACGATTTTTCCCCGCTCCTGCGGCGCATCCGGCGCCGTTCGGGCTTTCATTTCAGCGATAACCGCGAAAGAGACCTGCCATGCATCCGAACGCCCTCCTCGACATCGCCACCGAACTGCTGCGCGAGGTCGGCAAGCTCGACATGCCCGCGGACGTGGTGGTGTCCAACTTCTTCCGCAAGAACCGCGAGTTGGGCCCGCGCGAGCGCCACGCCCTGGCCGAGACGGCCTACGCGGTGCTGCGCCAGCGCCTGCTGTTCCAGCACCTGGCCCAGAGCGGCAGCGGCGCGCTGGAACGGCGCCTGGCGATCCTGGCCTGGCAGGGCAACGAGACGCTCATCCGCGGCGGCCTGGGCCAGCACGAGCAGCAGTGGCTCAACGGCGTGCGCTCCATCGACCGCAACTCGTTCTCCGAGAAGCTGCGCCACAACCTCCCCGACTGGCTGGCCGGCGCGCTGAAGAACGACCTGGACGACGAGGGCTTCTGGAAGTTCGTCGCGTCCATGGCCACCAGCGCACCGCTGGACCTGCGCGTCAACATGCTCAAGACCAGCCGCGACAAGGCGCAGGCCCAGCTGCACGACGCCGGCATCGAGTCCACGCCCACGCCGTACTCGCCCTGGGGCCTGCGCGTCGACGGCAAGCCGGCGCTGCAGAAGACCGACGTGTTCCTGCGCGGCGACGTCGAGGTGCAGGACGAGGGCAGCCAGCTGCTGGCCGCGATGGTGTCGCCCAAGCGCGGCGAGATGGTGGTGGACTTCTGCGCCGGCGCCGGCGGCAAGACGCTGGCGCTGGGCGCCGCGATGCGCTCCACCGGTCGCCTGTATGCGTTCGACGTGAACGGCCACCGCCTCGACAAGCTCAAGCCGCGCCTGGCGCGCAGCGGCCTGTCCAACGTGCACCCGGCCCAGCTGACCAACGAGCGCGACGACCGCGTCAAGCGACTGTCGGGCAAGATCGACCGCGTGCTGGTCGACGCGCCGTGCTCGGGCCTGGGCACCCTGCGCCGCAACCCCGACCTGAAGTGGCGCCTGTCGGCCAAGGCCATCGACGAGCTGTGCGAGCTGCAGGCCAGGATCCTGGAAAGCGCCTGCCGCCTGCTCAAGCCGGGCGGCCGCCTGGTCTACGCCACCTGCAGCCCGCTGCGGCGCGAGGACGAGGCCATCGCCGAGGCCTTCTCGGCCGCGCACCCGGAATTCAAGCTGCTGGACGCCGGCGAGCTGCTGAAGGCCGCCGGGGTCGAACGCGCCGATGAGCTCAACGCCAACGGCTACATGCGCAGCTGGCCGCACGCCCACGGCATGGACGGGTTCTTCGCCGCCGCCTGGCAGAAGGCCTGATCGGCAAGACCCGCTGTTTCTCTCGACAATTTCAAGAATTTGCACTGTCGGAGTGCTCCAGAGCAGAACTTTTGCCGTCGGGATCTCTCGAAGAGGGGCGCCAAACACCGGATTGACCGGCTTGACGGGCGCATTTTGGTGGCCGTGAACGACCTCGGCCCCCTACAATTCGGTACTCGCCCTTCTTTTCGGGCATCTACAGGCAGGCAATGGAAGCGATTCAGACTGTTGTGAACGTGTTCGTGGACTTCTTCTCTACCGGGCTGCTGCATGCCACGTGGTGGCAGGAGCTCGTCTACACGCTCGTCGTGACCCACATCACGATCGCCGCGGTCACCATCTTCCTGCACCGCTGCCAGGCGCACCGCGCGCTGGACCTGGGCCCGATCCCGTCGCACTTCTTCCGCCTGTGGCTGTGGATGACCACCGGCATGGTCACCAAGGAATGGGCCGCCATCCACCGCAAGCACCACGCCAAGTGCGAGACGGTCGACGACCCCCACAGCCCGGTCACCCGCGGCATCAAGGCCGTGCTGCTGACCGGCGCCGAGATGTACCGCGCCGAGTCGAAGAACAAGGAAACCATCGCCAAGTTCGGCCATGGCACGCCGGACGACTGGGTCGAACGCAACGTCTACAGCCGCTTCCAGTGGCAGGGCGTGGCGCTGATGATGATCATCAACCTGGCGCTGTTCGGTGCCATCGGCGCCTCCATCTGGGCCGTCCAGATGCTGTGGATCCCGATCACCGCCGCCGGCATCATCAACGGCATCGGCCACTACTGGGGCTACCGCAACTTCGAAGCCGTCGACGCGTCGCGCAACATCATGCCCTGGGGCATCATCATCGGCGGCGAAGAGCTCCACAACAACCACCACACCTATCCGACGTCGGCCAAGCTGTCGGTCAAGCCGTTCGAGTTCGACATCGCCTGGGGCTACATCCGCGCGATGGAGATGATCGGCTGGGCGAAGGTGCGCAAGGTCGCGCCGCAGATGAAGACCGGCGACGTGCGCGCCGTGGCCGACAACGAGACGCTCGAGGCCATCATCGCCAACCGCTACGAGGTCATGGCCAAGTACGCGCGCGAGCTGCGCCGCGCCTGCGCCGCCGAGCTGGCCGCGCTGAAGAACAAGGGCGGCGAACACACGCCGGAAGGCGCCAACCTGCGCGTCGCCCGCCGCTGGCTGCACCGCGACGTGGAGAAGATCCCGGGCCACCTGCAAGCCCAGGTCGCCGACGCCGCCGCCACCTCGCCGGCGCTCGCCAAGCTGGTGGCCATGCGCGAAGAGCTGCGTTCGCTGTGGACCCGCACCAACGTGTCCGCCGAGCAGGCCGTCACCGACCTGCAGGCCTGGTGCAAGCAGGCCGAGGAATCCGGCATCGAGGCGCTGCGCGAGTTCTCGTTCAAGCTGCGCGCCGCCAAGGCCGCCTGAGCCTCGCCGCTCCGCTCCCAAGGCCCGCTTCGGCGGGCTTTGTCGTTCCTGGCCCGGACGTTTCTTGCGTTCGAGCGGTTTCGCATCCGGTTCGTCGGCGAAATCCGCAGTTGGTGCGGGCTTCCCGGTGACTCGTCGCAAGCCGGTTTGCGCGCCGTTCGCGTGCTCCGATAGTTCATCCATCGGAACACGAAACGCCTCCGAACCCACCACCGAACACCCCAGGAGCCCACCATGACCAAGACCACCCCCCAAGCCGCCGCCGCCGTCCTGTCCGCCCTCATGAGCCTGGCCGTCGTCGCCGGCATGAACGGCCTCGCGACCACGCAGTACGCGAAGGCGGACAGTCTGGAAATGGCGCGCTACGGCCAGACGCACGTCGCCGTGCAGCACGTGACCGTGGTGGGCCATCGCGCCACCGCCTGAAGCGATCCAGAGCCGTCCTGGCGTCCTCGCGGCGCCGTCCCGCTCCTTCCTTCAAAGCCTCGCCTTGTGCGGGGCTTTTTTTATTTGCTCCGACAAAGTATGATTTGGCTTCGTTTGCGAAGAAGGCTGAATTAATCACAGCCGCGCGCACTTCGTCGACCCTTCGCGCATCATTGCGAAAGCGGCTCGGCGATCGAAGCACCTTATCCGGCGCTTCCGTACCGTTCGAGGGTCCACGTTCACCGGTGTGAGGCCCACGTTCCGGGCCGAGCCGCGTCAGTCACAGCTGACTTTTTTGCAGTTCTCCAAAGTCAGCCACAAAGACCGGTTCCATGCGCTTCGACCTCGTCACCCTCAATCTCGTCCTCGCCATCGCCGAGACCCGCAGCATCACGCGGGGTGCCGAGCGCGAGCACCTGGCGCTGGCGGCGGCCAGCAAGCGCTTGTCCGATCTCGAGGCCCGCCTGGGTGTCGGGCTGTTCGACCGCCGGGCGCGCGGCGTCGATCTCACCGAAGCCGGCCGCGCGCTGGTGCGCCACATCCGGACCCTCAACGCGTCGCTGCATGCGCTCGAGAGCGAGGTCGTCGAGTTCTCGCGCGGCATCAAGGGCCATCTGCGCGTGGTGGCCAACGCCGGCGCCATCTCCGAATGCCTGCCCGCCGATCTCGCCGCCTTCGCGCGCGCGCACCCGGGCATCCGCGTGAGCCTGGAAGACCAGACCAGCGCCGACGTGATGCAGGCCGTGGCCGAAGGGCGTGCCGACGTGGGCATCTTCGTCGGCCCCAGCACCGACGTACGTCTGTCCGCCCGCCACTACAGCAGCGGCACGCTGGCCGCCATCGTGCCGTCCGAGCATGTGCTCGCGCGCCGCGATGCCGTGCCGTTCGACGCGCTGCTCGACTTCGACATCGTCGGCCTGCACGTGGGCGCCTCGGCGCACGAGCTGATGCTCAAGTCGGCCCTCGAGCGCGGGCGCACGCTCAACGCGCGCCTGCAGGTGCGCGGGTTCGACGCCATCGCGCAGCTCGTCGCCGCCGGGCTCGGCGTGGCCGTGCTGCCCGCCGACAGCGCCTCGCGCTTCTCCAAGTTGTTCGACATCAAGGTGCTGGTACTCGAGGAATCGTGGGCCCACCGCGACTACCTGCTCGCCACGCGCGTGAGCGACTCGCTGCCGGCCGCCGTGCAGCGCTTCGTCGACGCGCTGTGCCCGCCCACCGTGCCCGCCGCCGCGTCCGCGCCCGTCGCGGCGCGTGCGCGCGAGGCCTCCGCCCTCTGAAAGGCTCTTCCATGACCGCACGCACCCTCTACGACAAGCTCTGGGACGACCACGTCCTGCACACCGAGGAAGACGGCACCTCGGTGCTGTACATCGACCGCCACCTGCTGCACGAGGTCACGAGCCCGCAGGCGTTCGAGGGGCTGGAGCTGGCCGAGCGCAAGGTGTGGCGCCTGTCGGCCAACCTGGCGGTGAGCGACCACAACGTGCCCACCACCGATCGCCGCGACGGCATCTCCGATCCGACGTCGAAGCTGCAGGTCGACACGCTGGACCAGAACTGCGACAGGCAAGGCATCACGCAGTTCAAGATGAACGACAAGCGCCAGGGCATCGTGCACGTGATCGGGCCGGAGCAGGGCGCCACGCTGCCCGGCATGACGGTGGTCTGCGGCGACAGCCACACCTCCACGCACGGCGCGTTCGGCGCGCTGGCGCACGGCATCGGCACCAGCGAGGTGGAGCACGTGCTCGCCACGCAGACGCTGCTCGCGAAGAAGGCGAAGAACCTGCTGGTGCGCGTCGAGGGCACGCTGGCGCGCGGCTGCAGCGCCAAGGACATCGTGCTGGCCGTCATCGGCCGCATCGGCACCGCCGGCGGCACCGGCTACACGATCGAGTTCGGCGGCTCGGCCATCCGCGCGCTGTCGATGGAGGGCCGCATGACCGTGTGCAACATGGCCATCGAGGCGGGCGCGCGCGCCGGCCTGGTGGCCGTGGACGACACCACGCTGGCCTACGTCAAGGGCCGCCCGTTCTCGCCGTCCGGCGTGGAATGGGATCAGGCCGTCGCGCAATGGGGCCAGCTGCACTCCGACGCCGGCGCGCACTTCGACCGCGTCGTCGACATCGACGCGAGCACGATCCGCCCGCAGGTCACCTGGGGCACCTCGCCCGAGATGGTGCTGTCCATCGACGACCGCGTGCCCGATCCCGAGCGCGAGAAGGACGCCGTCAAGCGCGGCGCGATGGAGCGGGCGCTGACCTACATGGCGCTGGAGCCCAACAAGGCCATCTCCGACATCCGCATCGACAAGGTGTTCATCGGCTCGTGCACCAACAGCCGCATCGAGGACCTGCGCGAGGCCGCCGCGGTGCTGCGCAAGGTGGGCGGCCGCATCGCGGGCAACGTGCGCCTCGCGCTGGTGGTGCCCGGATCGGGCCTGGTCAAGGAGCAGGCCGAACGCGAAGGGCTCGACGAGGTCTTCCGTGCCGCAGGCTTCGAGTGGCGCGAGCCGGGCTGCTCGATGTGCCTGGCGATGAACGCCGACCGCCTCGAACCGGGCGAGCGCTGCGCCTCCACCAGCAACCGCAACTTCGAAGGCCGGCAGGGCGCCGGCGGCCGTACGCACCTGGTGAGCCCGGCGATGGCCGCGGCCGCCGCGCTGCACGGCCACTTCGTCGACGCGCGCAAGTACATCTGAAGACCGGGATCGCCTCATGCAAGCCTTCACCCTGCACACGGGCCTCGTGGCCCCGATGGATCGCGAGAACGTCGACACCGACGCGATCATCCCCAAGCAATTCCTGAAGTCGATCAAGCGCACGGGCTTCGGGCCCAACCTGTTCGACGAGTGGCGCTACAAGGATCCGGGCTATCCGGGGCAGGATCCGGACTCGCGCGTGCCCAACCCCGACTTCGTGCTGAACCAGCCGCGCTACCAGGGCGCGTCGGTGCTGATCGCGCGCCGCAACTTCGGCTGCGGCTCCAGCCGGGAGCACGCGCCGTGGGCGCTCGACCAGTACGGCTTCCGCGCCATCATCGCGCCCAGCTACGCCGACATCTTCTTCACCAACTGCTTCAAGAGCGGCCTGCTGCCCATCGTGCTGCCCGAGGACGCGGTGGCCAGGCTGTTCGACGAGGTCAACGCCTTCGTGGGCTACCGCCTCACCGTCGACCTGCCGCGCCAGGTGGTGGTCAAGCCCGACGGCGCGGAGATCCCGTTCGACGTGCAGGCCTTCCGCAAGTACTGCCTGGTCAACGGCTTCGACGACATCGGCCTGACGCTGCGCCATGCCGACAAGATCCGCAGCTACGAGGCCGAGCGCCTGGCGAAGATGCCGTGGCTCGCCAACCGCCTGGTCGGCTGAGGCAAGATGGCCTGGCCGCGCCCCCTGCAGTTGCGACGCCATTTCCAGCGCGTGGTGCTGGCGCGCCCGTGGCTGACCTTCGTCGTGATGGGCCTGGCCTTCTTCTGCTTCGGCATGGTGTCGCTGGACCTGCTGCGCCTGCTGCACGCCAACGCGGCGCTGATCGTGGCCAACGGCGCGATGGCGCTGGCCGATGGCGGCGCGCTGCAGCTGCTTCAACTGATCGCCGACGGCTACCTGGCCATGCTGGCCTACGTCGTCATGAAGACCTGCGAGCACACGCTGTCGCACTGGCTGGCGGACTCGTCCCCTTTCAAGCGTTCGTCCGCGGCCGACGAGCGCGCATCCCCCGAATCCCACTCCGAACACTGACATGAAGATCGCAATCCTCCCCGGCGACGGCATCGGCCACGAGATCATCGCGGAAGCCGTCAAGGTGCTGCGCGCGCTGGAACTCCCGTTCGAGACGGAGTTCGCCGACGTCGGCGGCACCGCCTACGCCAACCACGGCCATCCGCTGCCCGAGGCCACGCTGGCGCTGGCCAAGGCCGCCGACGCCGTGCTGTTCGGCGCCGTGGGCGACTACAAGTACGACAAGCTCGAGCGCCACCTGCGCCCCGAGCAGGCGATCCTGGGCCTGCGCAAGAACCTGGCGCTGTTCGCCAACCTGCGTCCGGCCATCTGCCACCCGCAGCTGACGCACGCGTCGAGCCTGAAGCCCGAGCTGGTGTCGGGCCTGGACATCCTCATCATCCGCGAGCTCACCGGCGACATCTACTTCGGCCAGCCGCGCGGCCGCCGCACCGCGGTCGACGGCCACTTCCCGGGCGCCGACGAGGCCTTCGACACGATGCGCTACAGCCGCCCGGAGATCGAGCGCATCGCGCACGTGGCGTTCCAGGCGGCTCGCAAGCGCGGCCGCAAGGTGACCAGCGTCGACAAGGCCAACGTGCTGGAGACCTTCCAGTTCTGGCGCGACGTCGTCACCGACGTGCACGCGCAGTACCCCGACGTCGAGCTCGACCACATGTACGTGGACAACGCGGCGATGCAGCTGGTGAAGGCGCCCAAGAAGCTCGACGTGGTGGTCACCGGCAACATGTTCGGCGACATCCTGTCGGACGAGGCGGCGATGCTCACCGGCTCGATCGGCATGCTGCCCTCGGCCTCGCTGGACGCCAGCAACAAGGGCCTGTACGAGCCCAGCCATGGCAGCGCCCCGGACATCGCGGGCAAGGGGATCGCCAATCCTCTGGCTACAATACTGTCTGCCGCCATGATGCTCCGCTACTCCCTCCAGCAAGCCGACGCCGCCGACCGTATCGAGTCCGCGGTGACTTCCGTGCTGGAATCCGGCCTGCGTACCGTGGACATCGCGTCCGCGGGCACGCGCACCGTGGGTACGCGCGAGATGGGCGACGCCGTCGTCGCGGCCATCCGCGCCACCACGACCACGATTACCAAAACCACGAGCTGACGCTCCGACTCGCTTCGCCCCTGCTTCCCCCAAGAAAGAATCCAGGCGACGTGAGTCGCGGGGCGGGAAGCAGGACAAGCGGTGGCTCCCGCGGGGGCCGTGTGATCGACAGAGTTTGGGCGTGCAGGACACGCATGAGGCGAACGACATGGCATTGGTAGGACTCGTAGGCTGGCGCGGCATGGTTGGTTCCGTGCTGATGGACCGGATGCAGGCCGAAGGCGACTTCGCGCTGATCGAACCGGTGTTCTTCTCCACGAGCGCGGTGGGCGGCAAGGCCCCGGCGCAGGCGAAGAACGAGACGGCGTTGAAGGACGCCTTCGACATCGAGGCGCTCAAGCGCTGCGACATCGTCATCACCTGCCAGGGCGGCGACTACACCACCGAGGTGTTCCCCAAGCTGCGCGCGGCGGGCTGGAACGGCCACTGGATCGACGCGGCCTCCACGCTGCGCATGAAGGACGACGCCGTCATCGTGCTCGACCCGGTCAACATGCCGGTGATCAAGAGCGCGCTGGCCAAGGGCGGGCGCAACTGGATCGGCGGCAACTGCACGGTCAGCTGCATGCTGATGGGCGTGGGCGCGCTCTACAAGGCCGGGCTGGTCGAGTGGATGAGCACCCAGACCTACCAGGCGGCCTCGGGCGGCGGCGCGCAGCACATGCGCGAGCTGCTCACGCAGTACGGCACGCTCAACGCGTCGGTTCGCTCGCTGCTCGATGACCCGAAGAGCGCCATCCTCGAGATCGACCGCCTGGTCGCCGCCACGCAGCGTTCGCTGTCGGCGGAGGAAACCAGGAATTTCGGCGTCCCGCTGGGCGGCTCGCTGATTCCCTGGATCGACAAGGACCTGGGCAACGGCGTGACCAAGGAAGAATGGAAGGGCATGGCCGAGACCAACAAGATTCTCGGCCAGGGCGAGGGTTTCGGCTCCGCGGCGGTCCCCGTCGATGGTTTCTGCGTGCGCGTGGGCGCGATGCGTTGTCACAGCCAGGCGCTCACTTTCAAGTTGAAGAAGGACGTGCCGCTGGCCGACATCGAGGCGATGATCGCCGCCGACAACGAGTGGGTGAAGGTCGTTCCGAATAATCGCGAAGCCACCTTGCGCGACCTGACACCGGTGGCCGTCACCGGCACGATGACGATTCCCGTGGGCCGCCTGCGCAAACTCGCGATGGGCCCCGAATATCTCGGCGCATTCACGATCGGCGACCAATTGCTGTGGGGCGCGGCGGAGCCGCTTCGCCGCATGCTGCGGATTCTTCTCGACAAGTAATCCACGCCCGCAGGGGCATTTCGGGCGCGCAAGGATCGGGAGATCGTTGCGCGCGCGCCAAACCCTACAGACGAAATATCTTGTTACCTCTGGGGCGGTACGACCCCGCCCGAAATAGGCCGGCGCGTGGCTTATTCGAGTATTTCGGGGTTAACTCTCCGCTTGCGGCGCGCGCGAGGCAGGCAAAATGCGCGCCTGCGCTGGTTTACCCCGGCGCCGTAGTGCGAGAATATTCGGACGAGGTCCAGGCCAAAACGGCGGACAGCTGATGCTGGAGAGCGCTCCATGCATGAGCTTGTCAGCGTTTCTGGCTGGTGCTATGGTCTTTTCCCTGACGAGCGTGGGCCTTTATTGACCGCGCCAGCTACCGAAGAACTTGCCGAGAGACCTGTCATTCCAAGGCGATCTGCAGAGATCGCCAAATTGCATTCGGGATACCAAATTGAAGAATCGCTCGTTGGTCACCACTGGTCGCGCGCTGAACGTCATGGCAGCCGCTGCCCTGATCCTCCTGTCGACCGGTGCCTCGGCGCTGGGCCTCGGGCGCGTGAACGTGCAATCCGTGCTCGGCGAGTCGCTGCGCGCTGAAATCGAGGTGACGAGCCTGAGCGCGGAAGAGGCGTCTTCCCTGCGCGTGAGCCTCGCGTCGCCCGACGCCTTCAAGGCCTCCGGTGTCGAGTACAACGCCGTCCTCAGCGGCGCCACCGTCACGCTGTCGCGCCGCGCCGATGGCCGTCCGGTGCTGGTGCTTTCCAGCGACAAGGCGGTGCAGGAGCCGTTCATCGACGTCATCGTCGACTTCACCTGGGCCACCGGCCACCTCACCCGTTCCTACACGCTGCTGATCGACCCGCCGGGCCGCAACACGGCCGCCCAGCCGGGCACCACGGCCACCGCGCCCGTCTTCGCCTCGCCGCCCGCGCCGCGGCCGGCCGCTCCGGTGCCCGCGCCGGCGCCGCAGGTCGCCATCGCCCCGCCACCGGCCCCCATCGCCGCGCCGCTGCCCGCGCCCACGCCGGCCCCCGCCGCCCGTGCACCCAAGCCCGAGAAGGCGCTCAAGCCCGCGCCGGCTCCGAAGGCGGAGAAGGTCGAAAAGGCCGAGAAGGCGCCCGCGCCCCAGCCCAGCGGCGGTGGAGAGTCCACGGTCAAGGTCAACCCGGGCGACACGCTCACCTCGCTCGCCGCGGCCAACAAGCCCGGCGGCGTCTCGCTGGACCAGATGCTGGTCTCGCTGTACCGCAACAATCCGTCGGCCTTCATCGACGACAACATGAACCGGATGAAGTCCGGCGTCACGTTGACGGTGCCCGGCGCCGACACCGCCAAGCAGACCTCCACCGAGGAGGCGCACCAGATCATCCAGGCCCAGAGCGCCGACTTCGCGGCCTACCGCCAGCGCCTGGCCACCGGCGTCACCACGGTGCACACCGACGAGAACAAGCACGTCGCTTCGGGCAAGGTCGAGGCCAAGGTCAACGACCAGAAGACGGCCTCCGCGGCCCCCCCGCCCGACAAGCTCACGCTGTCGCGCGGCGGCACCGCCAAGCCGGGCGCCACGCCGTCGGAAGTCAAGGATTCCAAGGCCGCGCAGAGCAAGGCTGAGGCCAAGCGTGTCGATGAACTCACGCGCAACCTGAAGGAACTGAAGGATCTCGCGGCCAAGACGCCCCCGGCGCCGGCCATCGCCGCCGCTCCGGCCGTGAAGACGCCCGCGCCGTCGCCGCTGGCGCCCACCATCGCCCTGGCGCACCCGCCGGCGCCCGCACCGGTGCCGGTCGCGGCGCCCAAGCCCGCGCCGGTTCCGCCGCCGCCGGCTCCGGTGGCCGCGCCCAAGCCGGCGCCGATCCCGTCCACGCCGCCGCTGCCCGCGCCGGTTCCGGCGCCGGCCCCGGCCCCGGTGGTCGCGCCCGCCGTCGTGGCGTCCGCGCCCGCGCTGGCCGCCAGCGTCGCCGCGTCGGCCCCGACGCCGGCCCTGGCGCCCACCGTCGCCCCGTCGGCCGCCGCGCGTCCGTCGGCGCCCGCGCGTCCCGTCGTCGCTCCGGCGCCCGCGCCCGCGGACGACAGCTTCATCAACTCGCTGTTCGAGCCGCCGTACATCTTCCCGGGCCTCGCCGGCCTGGCGGTGCTGCTGGGCGGCTTCCTGTTCTGGCGCAAGCGCCAGGGCGGCGACCGCAACAAGTTCTCGGGCGAGACCTCGTTCATCGAGAGCAAGATCCAGCCCGATTCGTTCTTCGGCGCCAGCGGCGGCCAGCGCGTGGACACCCGCGACGGCGCGGCCAACTCGGCCTCGTCCTCGCTCAACTACTCGCTGAGCCAGCTCGACGCCATCGGCGACGTGGATCCGGTGGCCGAGGCCGACGTGTACCTGGCCTACGGCCGCGACCTGCAGGCCGAGGAGATCCTGAAGGAGGCGCAACGCTCCGACCCGGATCGCCTGGCCATCCGCACGAAGCTGCTGGAGGTCTACGCCAAGCGCGCCGACCTGAAGACCTTCGAGACGCAGGCGCGCCAGCTGCAAGGCCTCACCAACGGCCAGGGCGAGGACTGGGTCAAGGCGCAGGAACTCGGCCGCCAGATCGACCCGACGAACCCGCTGTACACCGAGGGCGGCGAATACGCCATCGTCGACACCGACCCGATGCCGCTGAACCCGCTCGGCGACGACGCCGACGAGCACACGCTGATGCGTCCGCCGGCCAAGGCGGAAGGCGCGGCCGACTTCTCGTCCACCGACCTGCCGATCGACTTCGACCACGACGAAGTGCCCACCGTGCAGCCGGGCGAGCACGCCGCCGCGCCGCACGTGACCACGCATACCGAGCCCATGAACATGGAGCCGGGCGACACCGCGCGCCAGCCGCACCAGGGCGCCGCGCACAACATGCCGTTCGAGGTCAGCGATTTCGACCTCGAGCCGAGCCATGTCGAAGTGCCGACCATCACCATCCCGCCCGCGCCGGCTCCCGCCGCCGCGAAGCCGGCACCGGCACCCGCCCCGGGCGAGCCGGCCATCAACTTCGACTTCGGCGACCTCTCGCTGGATCTCGGCAAGTCGGCGCACGCGGCGGAAGACCACGCGGCGTCGGTCCTGCCCGACCTCGACATGGGCGGCGCGCACGGCGACACCGAACCGATGGCCCGCAAGATCGAGCTGGCCGACGAGTTCCGCCGCATCGGCGACCACGAAGGCGCGCGCGAACTGCTGGAAGAAGTGGTGAGCAAGGCCGACGGCCCGCTGAAGGCCCGCGCCCAGTCGATGCTGGACGCTCTGGGTTAACCTTGGCGGGGTGACCAGCCCCATTTCCCAAGACACCCCGGGCACGCCGGGCCTCGCGCCCGGCCGGCCTGAATCGGAGACCCCCACCGCGCCCGAGCAGGACGACACCGCAGCAGCGGCCGTCCCGCCCGGGCGTGTTGCATTGGGCATCGCCTATCGCGGCGGCCACTACCACGGCTGGCAGTCGCAGCCCGACGGCAACACCGTGCAGGACAAGCTCGAGCGCGCGCTGGCCGAGTTCGTGGGCCTGCCGCGCGGCGCGGTCGTCGCCACCGTGTGCGCCGGCCGCACCGACGCCGGCGTGCACGCGCTCAACCAGGTGGTGCACTTCGACGCACCGGTCGCGCGCGAGATCTTCTCGTGGGTGCGCGGCACCAACCGCTTCCTGCCCGAGGACATCGCCGTGCAATGGGCGCGCAACGTGGAGCCCGGCTTCCACGCGCGCAACGGCGCGCGCGGGCGCCAGTACGCGTTCCTCGTGCGCGAGTCGGCGGCCCGGCCGGCCATCGAGGCGGGGCAGTGCGGCTGGATCTTCCGGCCGCTGGACCTCGAGCGCATGCGCGCGGCCGCGCGCACGCTCATCGGCGAGCACGACTTCAGCTCGTTCCGCGCGTCGGCCTGCCAGGCGCTGTCGCCGGTCAAGGAGATGCGCCGCATCGAGATCAACCGCATCGGCGACTACTGGCGCTTCGACTTCGAGGCCAGCGCGTTCCTGCACCACATGGTGCGCAACCTGATGGGCGCGCTGATCGCGATCGGCAGCGGCCAGTACCCGCCCGAGTACATGGTCGAGCTGCTCGCGCGGCGCGACCGCGCGCTGGCGCCGCCCACGTTTCCCGCGGCGGGCCTGTACTTTCTCGGCCCGCTCTACGATCCGCACCTGGCGGTGCCGCGGCGCACGGCCGCGCACGACTGGCTGCCGCGCGTGCCCGAGGAGCTGGCGCGCCCGGACGAGGCGCTTCCCTACCTCTCCGGCGCCCTTGCGAAGCAATGACATGACCCAAGCCCGTACCCGAATCAAGATCTGCGGCCTGACCCGCGAGCAGGACGTCGACGCCGCGGTGGCCGCCGGCGCCGATGCCGTGGGCTTCGTGCTGTACGAGCGCAGCCCGCGCCACGTGTCCCTCGCGCGCCTGGTCGAACTGGCGCGGCGCCTGCCGCCGTTCGTCACGCCCGTGTGCCTGTTCGTCAACGCCAGCCCCGACCTGATCGACGAGGCAGTGGCCGCGGTGCCGCACGCGCTGCTGCAGTTCCACGGCGACGAAGGGCGCGAGCAGTGCGAGCAGCCCGGCCGGCCCTACCTGCGCGCGGTGCGGATGGCGCCGGGAGTCGATTTGCTAGACTGTGCGTCTGGTTTCGCCAGCGCGGCCGGCCTGCTGCTCGATGCGTACGTCGAGGGCTATGGCGGCGGTGGAAAGGCTTTCGATTGGTCTCAAATTCCTCCAGGCGTCCCCCTTCCAGTCGTTTTGTCTGGTGGGTTGAATCCTGCAAACGTGATCGATGGAGTGATGCACGTCCGGCCCTGGGCCGTTGACGTGAGTTCCGGCGTGGAGCAGGCCAAGGGCATCAAGGATGCCGTCCTGATCCGCCGGTTCTGCGAGGCGGTGCGCGAGGCCGATGCCCGCATCGCCAATGCCATGACCTGAGACGGCGCCTTGCCGCCTCACCGGTGCCCACGGAAGGGCCCGGCACTTTGGAATCATCACCATGTTCGAGTATTCCCAACCCGACGCGTCGGGCCACTTCGGGCCGTACGGCGGCGCCTTCATCTCCGAGACGCTCACCCACGCGATCGACGAGCTCAAGGCGGCCTACGAGCACTACCGCCAGGACCCCGAGTTCCTGCGCGAGTTCCACCACGAGCTCAAGCACTTCGTCGGCCGCCCGAGCCCGATCTACCACGCCGACCGCATCAGCCGCGAGACGGGCGGGGCGCAGATCTGGCTCAAGCGCGAGGACCTGAACCACACCGGCGCGCACAAGATCAACAACACCATCGGCCAGGTGCTGCTGGCGCGCCGCATGGGCAAGCCGCGCATCATCGCGGAGACGGGCGCGGGCCAGCACGGCGTGGCCACGGCCACCATCTGCGCGCGCTACGGCCTCGAGTGCGTGGTCTACATGGGGGCCGAGGACGTCAAGCGCCAGAGCCCCAACGTCTACCGCATGCACCTGCTGGGCGCCACGGTGGTGCCCGTGCACTCCGGCAGCCGCACGCTCAAGGACGCGCTCAACGAGGCGATGCGCGACTGGGTCACCAACGTCGAGCGCACGTTCTACGTGATCGGCACCGTGGCGGGCCCGCATCCGTACCCGACGATGGTGCGCGAGTTCCAGAGCGTCATCGGCGAGGAGTGCCTGGTGCAGATGCCCGAGCAGGCCGGCCGCCAGCCGGACGCCGTGGTCGCCTGCATCGGCGGCGGCAGCAACGCGATGGGCATCTTCCATCCGTACATCGCGCACGAGAACACGCGTCTGATCGGCGTGGAGGCCGCGGGCCTGGGCCTGGACACCGGCAAGCACGCGGCGTCGCTGACGCTGGGCTCGCCCGGCGTGCTTCACGGCAACCGCACCTACCTGCTGCAGAACGAGGACGGCCAGATCATCGAGCCGCACTCGATCTCGGCGGGCCTCGACTACCCGGGCGTCGGCCCCGAGCACGCGTACCTGAAGGACATCGGCCGCGCCGAGTACGTCAGCATCACCGACGACGAGGCGCTGGCCACGTTCCACCGGCTGTGCCGCACCGAGGGCATCATCCCGGCGCTGGAATCGAGCCACGCGGTCGCCTACGCGATCAAGCTGGCCGCCACGATGCGGCCCGACCAGCACATCCTGGTCAACCTGTCCGGCCGCGGCGACAAGGACATCGGCACGGTGGCCGACCTGTCCGGCGCCGAGTACCACGACAGGCCATCCCAGGGCGGACACGCCGTCAAGGGCGGTGCCGCCGCGAAGGGAGGTGCGCAATGAGCCGGATCGACGCCACCTTCGCCGCGCTGCGCGAACAGGGCCGCACGGCCGTCATCCCCTACGTGGCCTGCGGCGACCCGTTCGCCGACGCGACGGTGGACATCCTGCTGGCGCTGGCCGAAGGCGGCGCCGACGTGATCGAGCTGGGCGTGCCGTTCTCCGACCCGATGGCCGACGGCCCGGTGATCCAGAAGGCCTCCGAGCGCGCGCTGGCGCGTGGCATCGGCACCGTGCAGGTGCTGCGGGCCGTGCGCGAGTTCCGCGCGCGCGACGCCGCGACGCCGGTGGTGCTGATGGGCTACGCCAACCCGATCGAGGCCTACGACCTGGCGCACGGCAAGGGCGGCTTCGTGCGCGACGCCGCCGCCGCCGGGGTGGACGGCGTGCTGGTGGTGGACTATCCGCCGGAAGAGGCCGTCGAGTTCACGACCCGGCTGAAGGCCGCCGGGCTGGCCCCGATCTTCCTGCTGGCGCCCACCTCCACCGAGGCGCGCATGAAGCAGGTGGGCGAGGTGGCCAACGGCTACGTGTACTACGTCTCGCTCAAGGGCGTGACCGGCGCCGGCAACCTCGACACCGACGCGGTGGCACGCGCCGTGCCGCGGATCAGGCAGCACGTGAAGGTGCCGGTGGGCGTGGGCTTCGGCATCCGCGACGCGGCCTCCGCCAAGGCGGTGGCGGCGGTGGCGGACGCCGTGGTCATCGGCTCGGCGCTGATCCAGTGCCTGGAGGCGCTGCCGCGCGACCGGGTGGCCGAAGGCGCCCGGCAGTTCATGGCCGGGATCCGCTCGGCCGTGGACGAAGTCCGGAAGGCGTAAAATCGTCGTTTCGCGAGTCCGGCGGGCATCCCCCGCCGGCAACGTTGGGCGGCTCCACCCGAGCCGCATGCAAGGAGTTCATCGATGAGTTGGCTTGAGAAGCTGTTGCCCCCGAAGATCCAGCAGACGGATCCGAGCGAGCGGCGCACGATCCCCGAAGGCCTGTGGATCAAGTGCCCCTCGTGTGAAACGGTGCTCTACAAGACCGACCTCGAGCAGAACCTCAACGTCTGCCCCAAGTGCGACCACCACCTGCGCATCGGCGCGCGGGCGCGGCTCGACGGCTTCCTCGATCCGGAAGGCCGTTTCGAGATCGGCCAGGAAGTGATCCCGGTCGACCCGCTCAAGTTCAAGGACAGCCGCAAGTACCCCGAGCGCCTGCAGGGCGCGCTGGAAGCCACCGGCGAGACCGACGCGCTGGTCGTGATGGGCGGCGCCGTGATGAGCGTGCCGCTGGTCGTGGCCTGCTTCGAGTTCGACTTCATGGGCGGCTCGATGGGCTCGGTCGTGGGCGAGCGCTTCGTGCGCGGCGTGCGCACCGCCGTCGAGCAGCGCGTGCCCTTCGTCTGCTACACCGCCACCGGCGGCGCGCGCATGCAGGAAGGGCTGTTCAGCCTGCTGCAGATGGCCAAGACCAACGGCGCGCTCACACTGCTGGCCAAGGCGAAGCTGCCCTACATCAGCGTGCTCACCGACCCGACCATGGGCGGCGTCTCGGCCAGCTTCGCGTTCATCGGCGACGTCGTCATCGGCGAGCCCAAGGCGCTGATCGGCTTCGCCGGCCCGCGCGTGATCGAGAACACCGTGCGCGAGAAGCTGCCCGAGGGCTTCCAGCGCTCCGAGTTCCTGCTGCAGAAGGGCGCCATCGACATGATCGTCGACCGCCGCAAGCTGCGCCCGACGATCGCCAGGCTGCTGGCCCAGCTGCAACGCCAGAGCGCGGACGCGGTGGCCTGACCGAGGGGTCTGGCTCCCGCCAGACAACGCCATCTTGCGGCTGACCAAGGTGCGGGCGGGTGTCTGACCCCGATCGTGCACCCTGGTCCGCGATCGGGGTCAGGCACCCGCCGGCAGCGCCCGATAGCCTTCGGGCAGTGTCGTTCTGGCGGGAGCCAGACCCCTTCGGCAGTCGCCGACTCCAACCCCGCCATGACCTCACCCAAGACCCTCGAAGGGTGGCTTGCCCACTGCGAACGCCTGCACCCGAAGCAGATCGACATGACGCTCGCGCGCACGAAGACGCTCATCGAGCGGCTCGGGCTGAAGTTCGCGATGCCGGTGATCACCGTGGCGGGCACCAACGGCAAGGGTTCCACCTGCGCGATGCTGGAGGCGATCGCGATCGCGGCCGGCTACAAGGTGGGCGCGTACATCAAGCCGCACCTGGTGCATTTCGAGGAACGCTGCCGGCTCAACGGGCAGATGGTGAAGGCCGACGACCTGCTGCCGCACTTCGAGGCCGTCGAGGCCGCGCGCGGCGACATCGCGCTCACCTACTTCGAGTTCACCACGCTGGTGATCATGCGCACGCTGGCGTCGGCACCGGCGGATCTCGTGATCCTCGAGGTGGGCCTGGGCGGCCGGCTGGACGCCGTCAACGCGGTCGACGCCGACGTCTCGGTGATCACCAGCATCGACATCGACCACGTCGAGTACCTGGGCCCCGACCGCGAGTCGATCGGGCGCGAGAAGGCGCACATCGCGCGCAAGGGCCGCCCGCTGATCGTCGGCGACCCGGTGCCGCCGCAAAGCATCATCGACTACGCCACGCAGGTCGGCGCCGACCTGTGGCTGAGCGGACGCGACTTCAACTACTCGGGCGACCGCCAGCAGTGGTCGTGGAGCGGCCGCGGCCGGCGCTGGAACGCGCTCGGCTATCCGTCGCTGCGCGGCGCCAACCAGCTGCTCAACGCCTCCGGCGCGCTGGCCGCGCTGGAGACCCTGCGCGACCGGCTGCCGATGACGGCGCAGGCGGTGCGCATCGGCCTCGCGTCGGTGGACCTGCCCGGCCGCTTCCAGATCGTCCCCGGCCAGCCGGCGCTGGTGCTGGACGTCGCCCACAACCCGCACTCGGTGGCGGCGCTGGCGCTCAACCTCGACCAGATGGGCTTCTTCAAGCGCACGTTCGCGGTCTTCGGCGCGATGCACGACAAGGATCTCGCGGGCGCCGTCGGCAAGATTTCCCACCTCGTCGACGACTGGATGCTCACCGACCTGCCGCTGCCGCGCGCGGCCAAGGCGACGGAACTGGCCGAGACCGTGTGGTCGCTGACGGCCACCGCGCCGTCCGCGTCGCCCAAGCCGCGCGTGAGCACGTTCGCATCGCCCCGCGAAGCGCTCGCCGCGGCGCTCGCCCAGGCAGACCCGGCTGATAGAATCGTTGTCTTCGGCTCGTTCTACACCGTGGGCGGCGTGCTGAAGGACGGCCCCCCACGACTGGTGGCCCGACACCTCGGTTGATGCAGCGGCACGCACCCGCGCCGCTCCACCGCAACTTGTCCGGCCCCGGACACCGATGAGAAGGCATGGGGCTGCTGTCGATTTTCCAACGCAACAAGCAGGCATCCGCCCAGCCCGTGAAAGGGCGGGGCGGTCGTTCCGCCGCCCGCCAGACCCCGCTGGCCAACACCCAGAACCCCGTCGATACCGCAGAAGCCGTGCGTGAGGCGCGCGCGCGTGCCCGCACGCGCCTGATGGGCGCGACGGTGCTGCTGCTGGTGGGCGTCATCGGCTTCCCGCTGTTGTTCGAGACCCAGCCGCGGCCCATTCCCGTGGACCTGCCCATCGAGATCCCGGCCCGCAACGCGCCGGGCGCCGCCGACGCGGGCGCGCACGCGCGCACACCCGCCGCCCGACCCGCCGTGGCGTCGGTGCCGGCGTTGGCCGCCTCGGTGCCCAGGCCCGAGTCGGTGACCTACGATGCGCGCCCGTCCGCGCCGGCCGCGGCGTCGGAACCCGCGTCGACGCCCGCGCGCCGGTCCGCGTTCGCCAGCCTGGCGGCGGCGTTCACTTCCAGCGCGTCCGCCAGCAGCCCGGCATCGTCCAGCTCGACCGTTGCGCAAGCCAGGCCGGCCGCCAGGCCCGAGAAGCACGCCGCCCCGGCCTCCGCGCCGGATTCCAGGCCCGCGCCGCCGCTGGCCGTCGTGCTGCCTCCGCCTCCCGCCACGCCGTCGCCTGCCGCGATCCTGGCCGGCACGCCCACGCCCACGCCCAAGCCGTCGGACGCGGCCGCCGCGGGCCGCTTCGTCGTGCAGGTCGGCGCGTTCCTGGACGAGGCCAAGGTGCACGAGACGCGCGGCAAGGTCGAGAAGCTGGGCATGAAGACGTATACCCAGCCGGTGGACACGCCCACGGGCAAGCGCATCCGCGTGCGGGTGGGGCCGTACGCGACCAAGGCCGAGGCCGACAAGGTCGCCACCAGGCTGAAGGGCGACGGCCTGCAGGCCGTGGTGCTCGCGCTGTGAACCTGCCGCGCCTCGACATCCAGCTCGGATGGGTGGACATCGCCCTGCTGGCGGTGTTCGTCCTGTCGGCGCTGGTGGGCCTGTGGCGCGGCTTCGTGTTCGAGATCGTGTCGCTGCTGGGCTGGGTCGTGGCGTTCATCCTGGCCAACACGCTGGGCCCGCTGCTGGCCGACTACGTCCCGCTGGGCGGCGGCCACGACCCGCAATTGCGGCTATGGATCGCCTACATCATCGTCTTCGTGCTGGTGCTGGTCACCTGCACGCTGTTCGCGCGCATGCTGCGGGCGCTGATCGCGGCCACCCCGCTGTCGTTCATCGACCACCTGCTCGGCGGTGCGTTCGGCGTGGTGCGCGGCGCGGTGATCCTGGTGGCGGTG
>Ga0210384_10001197_pt1 | contig 36171 bp, 26 predicted proteins | sample IncBWH2MmetaG_FD_160574 | JGI IMG/M metagenome (GOLD analysis project Ga0210384, IMG submission 160574) | Forest soil microbial communities from Barre Woods Harvard Forest LTER site, Petersham, Massachusetts, United States - Inc-BW-H-2-M | ecosystem: Environmental > Terrestrial > Soil >...
GAGCTCGCTCTCCACCAAATTTGGCGGAAGGCTGGCGCAGTCAATTTTCAAGAAAGGCGCGTCGCGCCGGGGGCCAAGTTCATGAATGAGGCGTGCGAGATGATCTTTGCCTGTACCGCTTTCACCGCTGATGAGGAGTGTCGTCGCGGCGGTGGCGACCTTTTGCGCGAGTTCGAGAAGACGCTCGGAAGCGGGGTCTTCCGCGATCCACGGCAATCGCTCCGTGCTCATTTGGAATAGGCTTCGCCAGCAGCCTGGGGATCACCGAAGGAATGGTTGCGCGCGGCGACGCCAGGTTCGTCGGGGATTTCGAGCTTTGGCGAGGAGCGCCAGAGGCGTTCGAGGTCGTAATACCGGCGGGCTTGCTCGCTGAAAACGTGCAGGATGAAGCCGCCGAAATCGATCAGCGCCCATTCCGCGGAGCCGCGACCTTCGCGGTGTTTTGGGGAACGGTGAAGATGCTTTTCAAGTTGGTCTTCGACCTCGCTGCAGATGGCTTGCACTTGTGGCGTGCTGAAGCCGGTGCAGATCACGAAGTAATCCGTGAAAGCTCCTACGCCACTGAGATCGAGAACGGTTATTCCTGCAGCCTTCTTGTTTTGCGCCGCTTCAACCGCCAGGCGGACGCCTTGTGGCAGAGAGTCTAATTTCACCGGTATAGGCCTTGTTTGAGAATGTATTCCTCGACGCGCACGGAGACAAGTCCATGAATGGACTGGCCGCGGTTGACGCGGCGGCGGATGTCGGTCGCGGAGACGTCGATAGAAACAGATTCGAGCAGGTAGACGTTGGTGTTCTGAAGATGCGCGACCACCTGCGATGGTGGTGCTTCTCCATTTTTTTTGAAGTCGCGGCGGCCGATTAGCTCCGGGGGGATGACCAGCCGCAAGGCTTCCGCGCGAATTCCAGGACGGTTTGCGACGATGAAATCGCAAAGGCCGAGGAGCGTCTCGTATTCCTTCCAAACGGGAATGTCGAGGAAAGCGTCGGCGCCGACGATGAAAAAAATGCGGTCCCCGTGGCCGTTGTAGGCGTGGCGGAAGTAACGGACCGTATCCACGGAATAGTGCAGCTGCGTGCCGCTGAAGTCTTCGCCGGCTTCGGCGAGCGAAGGAACAAAGTGCGGATGCTCGGAACACGCCAGCGAGGCCATGGCGAAACGATGCGGGAAGGGAGCGAGGTGCTGCTTGAGTTTGTGCGGCGGTCGGCTTGCGGGGATGAAATGGATTTCGTCGAAATTGAAGCGGCGGTCGGCGGCGCGGGCCACGGCGAGGTGGCCGTTGTGAATGGGATCGAAGGAGCCGCCGAACAGCGCGATACGACGCGGATGATGTTTTGCGGCGGTGCGATGCGCCTGCGCGGTGGTCAATGCGCCTCCCGAGAAGTGACTGCGGTTAATTTTGTCACGAATTCTTGATCGGCGCAGGCAGGGAATCGTGTCCCGGCGCGTTCTCGTCAATTTCTCCTGAAGTGGCTGGCAAGTCCAAAGTTGTTTCCGGTGCCGGGCGAGGAATCTTGTCCAGCCCATCCGCGATGGAACGAACCAGTTCTTTCACCCCGTCACCGGCAACAGCGGAAATTGAGTGGAATTCAAGATTACGCTCTTTCGAAAAGTCCCGAAGCGCTTCTAGCCGCGAGCGGTCGGTCGTGGCATCCAGCTTGGTGGCGACGACGATCATGGGCTTTTCGACCAGAGAAGGACTGAACGCTTCCAGCTCTCCGTTGATGACTTGAAAGGAGTGGACCGGATCATCCACGTTGGAATCGCTCGTGTCGATGAGATGGACGATGAGGCGTGTGCGCTCCACGTGGCGGAGGAAACGGATACCGAGGCCGGCGCCTAGATGCGCGCCTTCGATGAGGCCCGGGAGATCGGCGACGACAAACGTGCGGCCGAGTTCGGTGCCGTGGCCGCCGGTGCCGCCGTCGGCATTGACGACGCCCAGATTTGGCGCGAGCGTAGTAAACGGATAATTTGCGATTTTCGGACGCGCGGCTGAAATTACGGAAATCAGAGTGGATTTGCCTGCATTTGGGAAGCCTACTAGACCGACATCGGCGAGAAGTTTCAGTTCGAGACGAAGATGCCGCTCTTCCCCGGGAGCGCCGTCCTCGTGTTCGCGGGGAGCTTGGTGCCAGGGCTTGGCAAAATTTTGATTGCCGCGACCGCCGCGGCCACCTCGGGCGATCAGCACGCGCTGTCCGGGAACGGCCAGGTCAGCAATCGTTTCGCCGGTTGGTTCATCGTAAGCAAGCGTGCCCACGGGAACCAGTAGGATCAGGTCCGAGCCGGAGTGGCCGGTGCAGTTCGATCCCTCGCCGTGGCGGCCGCGATCAGCCTTGAATTCGCGATTGTAGCGGTAGCGGAGAAGCGTGTTGTCGTTGGGATTCGCTTCGAGATAAATGCTGCCGCCGTGTCCGCCGTCGCCTCCGGACGGGCCGCCGCGGGGAACGAATTTTTCACGGCGAAACGCGACGCAGCCGTTGCCGCCGCTGCCGGCTTTCACCAGGATTTTAGCTTCGTCAACAAACACGGGAATCACGCTCCAAAAAAGGCGGCCGCTAGGCGGCTGCCATTGAAAACGATAGCATAAGCGAACCATCGATAGCGCATAGCCGATGGACACTGCATAACCGTCGGCCGCGCCAAGAAAACCATGTCTGCCGTGAACAAATGGCTGAAGCGACTGCTGCTACTGTTCGTAATCGCTCTGGCGGCGCTGAGCGCGGCTTTTTATGTTCTCTACTTCCGGCGAACATCTCTCGGGCCGGCTGCGCCCCATGCGCTGGTCGCGCCTTCCATCGCGACTTTGCCCGGACTTTCCGCTTGTTGGATCGAGACCGGGAAAACGTTCAGCAACTTTTCCTTCGGCTCGACGGCCGGAAGCATTCTGGTGCGGCACCCCGCTGGTGACTTGCTGATCGATACGGGCAGCTCGAGCCACTTCGACGAAGAGATTCGCGGCTATCCTTTCCTAACCTGGTCGAAACTCAGATTCCTGGCCGGACAGTTGAAGCCCGATGTTCCGCTCTCCGAATTGCTGCGCCGGGTGAAAGAAGACCCTGCAAAACTGCGGTGGGTGATTCTTTCTCACGCCCATCTCGATCATTCCGGCGGACTGATGGACTTGCCCCGATTGCCTGTCCTTCTTTTGCAGGAAGAATTGCAATTCGCAAACGATCCAAGTGTCCAAGCAAAGGGTTATGTCATTCGAACGTACGTGCCCGAGTTCCCTGCGCCCGGCGCCCCGACTTTGCGTTTTGAGCCTCAGCCTTACGAAACTTTCGACGAGAGCGCCGACCTCTACAAGGACGGATCGGTGGTCGTCGTACCGCTGCGCGGACATACTCCCGGGAGCGTTGGCATCTTCGTGAACCTGTCGCCCGACCGCCGCCTGTTTTACGTGGGCGACGCCGTCGATGATGCACGCGGATTTGAAGAGCGCGTCGGCAAATCGCTCATTCTGCGGGACAGTGACGACGACGAGGTGCTGGCCAATCAAATCGTCGCCCGGCTAAGTGAGCTGCACGAAAAACTGCCGGAGCTGCGGATCATTCCCGCGCATGGGCGGAGCGCGTACCAAAAATTCTTTCCCGGCGGACCGCTGAGCTGCGTCTCCGCCCAGTAATTGCCGTCGGAAGAAAAATGCCGTCCTGGAGAATCCGGACGGCAGAAGATATATTGCCGGTTGGAACGTCGCTCGTTGGGCGATTAATTGATTACTGGCGCTGGCTCGGCTTGCTTGTCCGGCTGGACGCTGATGAAGCGGCCCTGGCGGCCCTTGTCGGTGAACTTCACGTAGCCGGTGACGAGCGCGAAGAGCGTGTCGTCCTTGCCCTGGCCAACGTTTTCGCCGGCCTGGTGCCGCGTACCACGCTGGCGCACGAGAATCGTGCCAGCGTTGACGAGCTGGCCGCCGAAGCGCTTTACGCCGAGCCGTTGTCCATGAGAGTCGCGGCCGTTTGTAGAGGAGCCGCCGCCTTTCTTATGTGCCATGACGAATTTCCTTTTTTCTTGAAGACTTAATCTCAGAGAACCCAAGCGAAAGAACTTTGGTTTCGTGAGAGCCTACAGCCTGATTTCGCTGACCTCGACGGCCGTGAAATTCTGCCGGTGACCGCGAGAAATCTTGTACTGATTGCCCTTCTTGAACTTGAGCACGGTAATTTTCTTGGCGCGGCCTTGCGCGACGATCTTGCCGCTCACGCTGGCTTTGGAAGCGTCGTCGCCGAGGACGACTTTCTTTTCGTCGGTGTGGACGGCGAGCACCTTGCCAAACGTCACGTTTTCGCCGACTTCGCCCGCGACGCGCTCGATACGAATCGTGTCCCCCGGTGCGACGCGATACTGCTTACCCCCGGTTTGAATAACGGCGTACATCTGCCCTCCAAGCTGTAGAGACAAACGTCAATTATACGGGTGAAGCGGGCCAACGGTCAACGAAGGATCGCACAGGATCGCACAAATCATGGTTGAATCTCATGGCACGCAGGTTCGTTTTCAAGCGTCGGTCACGCTTAACACGTTGCCGTCCGGGTCCTTAAACCAAGCCACGCGCACCGTGCCTTCAGGCGCGGTCCAGATGCCCAGTTCGTCATGTCTCAAGCGTGGATAAATGTTGAAAGCTACACTATTCTCGCGCAGGGCTTTTACGGTCGCTGGCACGTCCGGCACGTTGAATCCGACTATGGTGTGCTCATGCGGCGTGAAATCAGCCACCGTAGAGACGCGTAACGTGACTCCGCCAATGTTGAAAACGACGGCGAAATTGTCCTCGTAGGCCACAGGAAGCCCCAGCGTGTCGCGGTAGAACGCAGTGGCGCGTGCGCGGTCTCGCGTGCAAATGATAATGGCAGGCTTTGCAGCCTCTAGAATCCCCATCGGCTCTTTCCTCTCCGGATCGCTGCCAAAGCCCATGCCCCCGGTGCCAGACATGGTTCGACGACAGGCAAGACCGGCAACAGTCTGATTAACCAAAAACTACGCGGCCTGCCCGGTGTTTTTCCCAAGTATTCATTCTAAACGGAGTTGCAGTCGTTTGTTTTGGCACACCTTCGCAACACTTGATCCTAAAGAACTGGTTTGCACTGAAATTGTGTTGCCACCAACAGCCTGCGAAGCAGTATCCAGAAAGCAAAAAACGCCAGCAGGTGCGCTGGCGCTCCGGGACCGAAGAACAATATTACCCAGTCCATAGAATACGCTAGAAGCAACTTTTTGTCAAGAGAAAAGGGCGGGAAATCGATGCAGCAAGCCGCAGCCAGGATGGACCGTGGCCCCCATGGAACAAAACAGCTTAGCGCAGAGTCTAGGATGACAGAGCGGCACGGTGCGGTCGTCGAGAGAGAAAAAGCTGCGAGTGGCCGACGACGATTGACCGCAACTTTTGTGGCGTTTTGGAGTTAAACTATACAAGGTGCTTCAGAATGAGTGAGACACCTGGAAGCACTTAGGTCCGAGGCGGTTCGAGGGTAAGTTCGGATCTAGCGAGGACTAAGGACATGAGATATTTAAAATATTTGGCGTTATTGGCTGTTTGCGTTTTTGCGGCAGCAGCGCCTTCCCAGGCACAGGTTAGTGTTGGCGTTGGAGTTGGGCCTGTATACGGCGGCTATGCTGCACCGGTTTGCGCATATGGGTATTACGACTATGCGCCGTATGCCTGCGCTCCCTACGGCTACTACGGGCCGGACTGGTTCTACGGTGGCGTGTTTATTGGCGCCGGACCATGGTTCCACGGGTTTTATGGCCGTGGCGGCTATTGGGGCCGTGGTGGTTTCTACGGACGGGGTTGGGGACGCGGAGGCTTTAACGGCCGTGGTTTTGAAGGTCGCGGACGAGGATTCGACGGACGAGGCGGCTTCGCTCGTGGCGGTGGTTTCGCGCGCGGCTCGGTTGGTGGTGGGTTCCACGGTGGAGGCGGCGGTGGGTTCCGCTCCGCTGGTGGCGGCGGGTTCCACGGCGGTGGCGGCGGTGGATTCCACGGCGGTGGCGGCGGCCATGGTGGCGGCCACCGGTAATTGACCTTGATTCTCTAAGTCAGAAATGGAACGGCTGGCAGCGAGTGCTGCCAGCCGTTTTTGTTTTTGGGGCGCGGTCTGAGGAAGCTGACGGCGTCTTTCGTTCCCATGTATTTGGCAGTGGAATATAAGCGAAGGAGATTTGCTGGCCACCCTGGCTTGAGTCGGGGAGTTTAGTGTCGTACTGTACCGCGCGTGAGTTCCATCGCGAACGGCTCGAATTGGCGCGGGTGCCTCTGCCTTTCCATGGCGAGGCAGAGTTAGGTGCCGACGCTCGAGCTGGTTCACTCACCTCACGCCGCAGAGGTTAGCCCCGTAACGATTTACTATCGGGAATTTGGGAGCGGGAGGCCGCTGGTTTTTCTCCATGGCGGTTGGGGGTATGAGGTTTATCCGTTTGATCAACAGGTGGAAGCGTTCGAGAAGCGGTTTCGGATACTGATTCCGGATCGCTCCGGATATGGGCACTCGACGCGAGTCGCGGGAGAGATGCCGCTGGATTTTCACCGGCGAGCGGCAGAGGAAACGATAGCTTTCCTTGACGCGCTGCGGATCAAGCGGGCCGTTTTCTGGGGACACAGCGATGGAGCGGTGATCAGCGCGATGATCGGGCTGGCGGCGCCGGAGCGGTGTGCGTGCTTGATCCTGGAGGCGTTTCATTATCTTCGGAAAAAGCCGGGGTCGCGTTCGTTTTTCGAACGGTTTGCCGCGCACCCCGAAGACCTGGGTGAGGAGACGAAGAAATTGCTCGCGCTAGATCACGGAGCAGAGCAGTGGCCCACGGTGCTGCGGCGGAATTGCACGGCCTGGTTTCGGATTGCGGATCAGGTGAAGAGACCGGAGGAGGATTTGTATGACGGCCGCTTGGGGGAGATAGGCGTGCCGACGCTGTTTCTACATGGGAGTATGGATCCCCGAACGGAGCCGGGGGAGATGGAGCGCGTTCAGAAAGAGCTGCCTCGAGCGACGATGAGATTCGTCGGGAACGGGAAGCATAGCCCGCACAGCGAGGAGGCTGCTTTTGAAGAGAGCAATGCGATTGCGCGGGAGTTTCTACAAAGCCGAGCCTAAGAGTTCGGGCCGCTTCGCGAGAAGATTAAAAGTCGAATCGGTAGCCTAGGATCATTTTAGCGATCAGATGATCGGTCGAACGGGTGACGCCGACGCCCAGACCGAGGTTGACTTCCCATTTCGGCGACAAATTTAAGTCGATGGCTGGAAAAATCTGGTGCTGCTGAAGGCCGGCGGGCAGGAAGTCCGTGGCCGGCCCTACGGAGCCATAGTATTCGAGGCCTCCGGTGATTTTTTTGGTGAAGTCGTAGCTGAATTTGAAGTTCGGGGAGAAAGCGAAACCCTGGCCTACGGTTTGGCCGTGCAGGGATTTGTCGAAGGTGGGATTGAGGCTGAGATACCAGCGGCCGAGCTGCTTATCGACGATGGGACGCATCTCCCAGGTCCAGGTGTCGGTGGAGAATTGGCGGCGCTGGTAGCCGACTTCATTGGAAAGGCTGAGGCCGACAGGCCATTTCCATTTCTTCGGGACGGCGAGGCGGGGACGAATGTGGTCGCCGACCCACTGGAGGCCCTGGCCGTTGCGCTCGGAAGTGAAGATATAAAAGCCGACTTCGAACCAGTCGCTGAAACCGTGGGTGATCTCGATGGTCTCGTGCTCGGCATGGTTAGTGGGATAGAGGCCGTCGACGACGGTTTTGCGGCCGTCGATGGTGAAATTGCTGTGCAGCTCGACCATGGTGTGATGAGGCTCCACGAGATCGTAGCTGTAGACCTGAATTTCGTAGTTGTCTTGCGCGTGGCCGGGCAAAGCCGTCGCGAGCAGCAAAGCGCAGATTGGCAGGCTCCGAAGCAGAAGTTTAGTGTGCACCATGTGTCCTCGAGATAAGTCGCAAAATGAGACTAACGCGCTTTCTTCGATGCCGCCAAGCGGATAGAGAGCATGCAAATTTTCCTCAGATATCCGCCGATCCGCCGATCCGCCGAGCCATGGATTGCTTACGACTCCTTCATGTGTTAGAACCATAGCCAATCGATGATGCCTTGGTGTGACTCTCGCAACGAGATTGGCTTGAGGAAGACAGCTTGCGATCTAACGGAGAACCCCCCTCTGTGACGGGTTTTGCTTCGGTCGGTTGGTGCGCTTGTTGCTGACATTCTGATTTCCGAAGGAGGTACCTCCATGAAGAGGACGACGGATGGGATTTTTGTTGTTGGGTTGATTTTTGCGCTGTTTGTGTGTCTGGTGACGACACCTTTGGCAAACGGGCAGTCTACGACCGACGGAGCGATTGGCGGGACGGTGACGGATCCGTCGGGTGGAGTGGTACCGAACGCAAGCGTGAGCACAGAAAATTTGGGGACAGGCAGCAAGTCGGGGAGCGCGACCGACGAGAGCGGGCGCTACCAGCTTATCCACCTTCAGCCGGGATACTACTCCCTGGAGATTGCCGCGAATGGCTTTGCCGCGTATAGGGTGGTGAGAGTTACTGTGGAGGTCGGGCGCACGACGACGATCGACGCGAAGCTGGCGGTGAAGACGGCTTCCGAGACGATTGTGACGACGTCCGAAGCCCCGGTTATCGTGGCGGACAGTGCGGACTTTTCCACCAACGTGAATCAGACGACGATCGAAAATCTACCCATCAATGGGCGCCGGTGGTCGTTCTTCGCGCTGAGCACGCCTGGGGCGGTTCCCGACGGAGGCTTTGGCTTGGTGAGTTTTCGGGGAATTTCCGGGTTGCTTAACAACAACACAGTGGACGGGGCCGATAACAATCAGGCGTTTTTCAGCGAGGAGCGCGGGCGCACGCGCATCAGTTATTCGAGCAGCGAGGCATCGATTCAGGAATTCCAGATCAACACTTCCAATTATTCAGCCGAGTATGGCCGGGCGGCGGGCGGAGTCGTAAACGCGGTTACAAAAAGCGGGACGAACCAGCTTCACGGGCAAGCGTTCTGGTATGACCGGAACAGCGACTGGGGAGCGATCAATCCGTTTCAGACACACCTTGTAAACGCACTACCGACGCCATTTTTGCCGGAAGACAAGCGGCATCAGTTCGGCGGCGGAATCGGAGGAGCGGTTATCAAAGACAAGCTCTTCTGGTTCTTCAGCGCGGATCAGCAGTTGCGGCCGTTCCCGGCGGTGGCCAACTCGGGGACGCCTGGGGCGATATTTGCCCCGCTGAGCACGTCAGAAATAACAACCCTTACCTCCAGGAAAATCTCGTCGACGAACCCAGCCGTGACGGATGCGTTGACGTTCCTGACCAATTTAACGGGCACGGTGGGCAGAAGGGGCGATCAGCTTATTCTCCTGCCGAAGATCGATTGGAATGTGAATTCGAAAAATCATGCATCGTTCACCTACAACCGGCTGCGGTGGAATTCGCCGGAGGGGATTCAGACGGCGGCGGTTGTCAACCGAGGAGTCGAAAGCTTCGGAAATGACTACGTCAAAGATGATTGGGGAGTAGCAAAGCTGATCACGACGATCAGCTCGACGATGACGAACGAATTGCGCTACCAGTATGGGCGGGATTTCGAGTTTGAATTTGGACAGAATCCGATTTCGAGGGAGCCCGTTTCGTCATTCGGCGTCTCCCCGCAGATCACCATCAACGACGCACTGGTAGGTGGATTTGTGTTCGGTATGCCAAACTTTCTGAACCGACCGCAATATCCAGACGAGAGAAGGAATCAGGTGGCGGACACGCTGGCCTGGAGCCGTGGAACTCATTTGCTCAAGTTTGGATTCGACGTGAACCACGTTCACGACGCGGAGGTCAACTTGTTTACGGGCTTTGGAGCATACTCCTACGCCACACGCGCGGACTACATCACTGATTTCGTTGCTGCCGAAACCAAGTCTGGGCCGCTTTGCACCATTCCGAACACAACGACATCGGAGTTCTGCTATTCGAGCTACACGCAGGGGTTTGGGACGCCCGGATTTCAATACTCCACGAATGACGTGGCGTTCTTTGCGCAGGACGATTGGCGAATAAGGCCGCGGCTGACGTTGAATCTCGGACTCCGCTACGAAACGGAGATACTGCCGTCGCCGCAGCTTCCAAACGGCGCGCTTCCCAATACGACGGTGTTTCCATCAGACCGCTCGGACTTTGGGCCACGCCTCGGACTCGCCTGGGACGTGAACGGAACGGGCAAGACCGTGATTCGAGGCGGGTATGGCATCTTCTACGGCCGAATCATCAACTCTACGATTTTCAACGCCATTGCCGATACTGCCGTACCCGCGGGTCAGAGCACAACGACGATCGGGGCGACCTCCACCGGGGCGGTGCCGTACCCCAATGTGATCCAGTCTGGCGGGGGAACGGTGCCGTTTGGCGTGACGGCTGTGGCATTCGCGCCGGGCACCCAACTACCCCTGGTGCATGAATTCGACGCGGAGTTCGAGCGGCAAATAGCAACGAACACGGTTGTCTCGGTATCGTATGTGGGGAGCTTGGGCCGCCGGCTTCCGCGTTTCGTGGATACGAATCTTGTCGAGCCGACGCTTAGTACCGTATACGCAGTCGCGCAGGGAGTCGGGACTGTCCTGAGCCCGTTTATTAACGACGCCCAGGTCGGCCGAATTGCTACCGTTCCGTATTTCGGTGTGCCAGCCGACGCATCGGGTAAGAAACCAGCGAGTGGCGGGACCGGAAGGCCCAACAATGCCTATGGATCGATAACCAATATCAACGCTAGCGTAGATTCGAAGTACAACGCGCTGGTGGTCGGCCTCAACCGGAGATTCTATAAGGGCATCCAAGTTCAGGGCTCCTACACCTATGCACAAGCAAAGGACTTTGGACAGAGTTCCCAGACCTTCACAGCACCGAATAACGTGTTGAATCCGTTCGACCTGGCGGCAGAGTATGGACGCTCAAACTTTGACATCCGGCACCGGTTCGTGGTCGGAACGGTGTGGACGCCGGACGCTTACAAGGGTGAAAGCAAGGTGCTGCAGCACCTGCTGAATGGCTACACGCTTTCTCCGCTCGTCAACGTATCTTCCGGTGCGCCGTTTACGCCCCTCATCTCCGGTAACGCGCCGAATCCAGCTGGTTTTGTCTCGGTAACGGGCGGAACGGGGGTGCTGGCCGACGGTGGAACAAATCGCGTGCCGTGGCTAGCGCCAAACTCATTCCAAATGCCACGAACTGCTAATGTGGACTTCCGCATGCAGAAACAGTTCTCGATCCGGGAAAGCTGGAAAGTGACGTTGAGCGGTGACGCCTTCAATCTATTCAATCACAACAATGTCACCGGTGTGAACACGACCATGTTCACGATTTGCGCGGCTGGCACAAACTGCACACCGTTGGGTGCCAAGGCAACCGTGAACTCGCTAGTGTTCAATCCGAAGTTCGGAGTACCGACACAGTCGAGCAATACACTGATCGCGCAAAGGCAAATCCAGGTTGGTATCAAGCTGGATTTCTGAGCTGAAACCTTACACTGAAATTGGCGGGCGCCTCGGAAAACCGGGGCGCCCGTCTTGCATTTAGGCCAGATCGGCGGACCTAAGGTTGCCTTTGGCGGACCACTGAGGGATGTGAACTAGGCGTGAGGATGGGCTTTGTCGTAGATGTCCATCAGCTGGCGGATGGAGGCGTGGGTGTATTTCTGCGTGGTGGAGAGCGACTGGTGGCCGAGGAGTTCCTGGATGGCGCGCAGGTCGGCGCCGTCGGCGAGGAGATGCGTGGCGAAGGCGTGGCGCAGGGAGTGAGGGTGGAGGTCCCAATTCACGTTGGCGATGCGGACGTATTTTTTGACGATGCGGCCAACAGAGCGTTGCGTCAGGCGTCGTCCGGCGTAATTGAGGAAGACGGCTTCGGTGTGAGGGGCCTCGCGATGACGGCCGCGGGTGCCGGAGGCTCCGAGAAACAACTGCTCGCGCAGAGGCCAGTACTTTTCAAGCGCTTCTTGGGCTTTCGAGCCGTAGGGAACGATGCGCTCTTTATCGCCTTTGCCGCGGACGCGGAGTATGCGCTCTTTTTGGTCGATGTCGGCGTAGTCGAGGCCGGTGAGTTCGCTGACGCGAAGTCCTGCGGCGTAGAGCAATTCCAGGAGGGCGCGGTCGCGCCGCAGCATCAGACCCTCCTCTAAAAGTTTGGCAAGCTTGCTCGGAGAGGCATTGGGCTTGAGCCGGGCGCGTTTTTGGGGAGCTTCGCGGCCGGCGCTGGGAGCTGGACCCATCTCCGCAACTTGATTTAGAAAGCCGTTCATCTCTTCGGCCGAAAGAACGGAAGGGATGCGTTTGGGCAGCCTGGGAGTGGGCACCAGGCGCGCGGGATTTTCTGGCAAGCGGCCTTCGCGGACGCAGTATTTGAAAAAGGAGCGAAGCGCGGCGAGCTTGCGGGCGATCGAGCTTTTCTGCAGGCCATGGTCGTGCAAGTGTCCGACGAATTCGCGGATGGTGTTGTGCGTCACGGCGTCCAGAGCAGGCGGCTCGAGACCGGGTGGGGATAGATAGGCGACGAATTGGGCGAGGTCTTTGCCGTAGTTGGAAATGGTGTGAGGTGAGGAATTCTTTACGGCGCGAAGATACTCGAGGTATTTGCCGATGGCTGTTTTCATTTTGTGCCGGGGACTCGGCCACACCTCCCTTATTGATTATAGGACAGCATCTCGCGGCGAAGGCGGGCAATCAGCGCAAGTGCCACCCGTCGGGCGTCGCCCGGAAGAGTCTCTTAAGCAAGGTACGCCACTGTTTCCTGCACACAGACTAGACCTACGACGTCCCTAGGTCAAAGTGAGCCGATCCAGCAGACCGCGGTTCCTTCAAAAAAGTTGAGAAGAAGTCTCCGCACAGCCGCGCTTGTGCGCCGAGAGAATTACGGCTTTGCGCCAACCGGAGCGGCTTCTTCGGGCTGAACCTGCGGCGGCGCGGGTTCGGGAGCAAGTTGCTCCCAGTCGCAGCCTTCTTTCAGGCAGGCGCGGACTATGCCAATCTTGGTTTTCTTTTCGACGATAAACGGCGCGCCGCACTTGGGACAAGGTTCGGACATGGGCATGTATGGCGTTGTGAAATCGCAATCGGGATACCGCGAGCAGCCGTAGAAGATGCGCGGACGGCCGCGACCGCCTTTTCCGGCGCTGCCGCGGCGGACGAATTCGCCTTCCTGGCACTTGGGACACTTGATGCCCATGGTGATGGGGCGCGTGTACTTGCACTTCGGATAGCCGGTGCAGCCGATGAATTCGCCGAAGCGGCCGTGCTTTTTGACCAGACCATTGCCGCAGAGCGTGCACTTTTCATCGAGCAGCTCGTCCGGCTGGTGCGCTACGCGAGTGCCTGCGACCAGGCGCCGCGTGGTCTTGCAATCCGGATAGCCCTTGCAAGCCAGAAAAACACCGAAACGCCCGCGCTTGATGGCCATCTCTTTGCCGCAATTGTCGCAATATTCGATTTTGGGCTCGCCAGTGTCCGCGGGAAGCTCGGGCGAGAGGTCCTGAATGAAATCGCAATCGGGATAACGCGAGCAGCCGAGGAAAAAACCGTGGCGACTGATGCGTTCGAGCAATTCGCCTTCGCCGCACTTTTCGCACTTCTTGCCGGTGGGGATGCCTGCTTTGTAGGAGAGCATCTCATCGTCGGCGCGATCGAGATCGACGATGAATTTTTCCCAGAACTCTTTTACGGCTTCGCGCCAGGGGAGCTTGCCTTCTTCGATTTCATCGAGTTCTTCTTCGAGGCGCGCGGTGAAAGTGACATCGAAAATGTCTTCGAAACTTCTTACCAGCAGCACGCTCACGCGTTCGCCGAGCATGGTGGGCGAGAAGCGGCCTTGGTCCTTTGTGACGTACTCGCGCTCGACGATCGTGGAGATGATCGAGGCGTACGTCGATGGGCGGCCGATGCCTTTTTCCTCGAGCTCCTTGACCAGCGTGGCGTCGTTGTAGCGCGGCGGCGGCTCGGTGAAATGCTGATCGGGACGGATCTTGTCAAGAAGAAGCGGCTGGCCCTCGGTAACCCGCGGAAGCGACTTGCCCTCGCCTTCGTCGTCCTTTTCGTCATCTTCGCGGTCGGCGTTGGCGGCGGGCATCTGGTAGACGCGGAGGTAGCCGTCGAATTTCTGGACCGAACCCGTGGCGCGGAAGGTGTAGTCGCCTGCACTGATGTCTATCGTAGTTTGGTCGAAGATGGCAGGCAGCATTTGCGAAGCGACAAAGCGCTGCCAGATCAACTGGTACAGCTTGAAGAGATCGTCTTCCAGATATTTGCGAACGTCTTCCGGCGCGCGCATGGCGTCCGTCGGACGCACGGCTTCGTGGGCTTCCTGCGCGTCCTTCTTGGACTTGTAATAGTTGGGCTTTTCGGGAAGATAGCTGGCCCCGAAACGGTCTGGGATCAGTTCGCGCACTTGCGCCAGGGCGTCGTTTGAGACGTGCACGGAATCGGTGCGCATGTAGGTGATGAGCGCCACGGAGCCTTCTTCGCCAAGCTCCACACCTTCATAGAGTTTCTGCGCCAGAGACATGGTGCGCTTGGCAGTGTAGCGAAGGCGGTTGTAGGCGGCCTGCTGCAGTTTGGAAGTTGTGAACGGCGGCGGCGGATTGCGCTTCTTTTCCTTTTGCGTGACGGTGGCGACCTGCCACTTGGCTTTGCTGACGGCGGAAACAACTTTGTCCGCGGCTTCCTGGTTGGTGACTTCGATGTCTTCGCCCCGGTACTTAAAAAGCTTGGCTTCAAAGAGCGGCGGCTGGCCGGCGTCAAGCATGGCGTGGATGGTCCAATACTCTTGCGGCAGGAAAGCGCGGATCTCCTGTTCGCGCTCGACGATCAGGCGCAGTGCGACCGTTTGAACGCGGCCAGCGGAAAGGCCGCGGCGTACTTTATTCCAAAGAAGCGGGGAGACTTTGTAGCCTACGATGCGGTCGAGAACGCGGCGGGCTTGCTGCGCATCGACAAGATTCGTGTCGACTTTCCTGGGATGCTCGAAGGCCGCGCGAATCGCCTTGGGCGTAATCTCGTTGAAGGTGACGCGGAAAATCTTCTTCGGATCGATTGCTGGAATTTCTTTCTTGGGTTCGTCTTTTACCGGTTCTTCAACCGCTTCTTTGGCGCCCTTTTTCTTGAAGCGCGAGAAGCTCGGCTCCTGCTCGGGATATTTGGACGGTTTGGCCAAAACCATGGCGAGGTGCGCCGAGATCGCCTCTCCTTCGCGGTCGGGGTCGCCCGCCAGATAGACGGCGTCCGCGGTGTTTGCAGCCTTGCGCAAATCGTTGATGATCTTGCCCTTGCCAGCGATAATCTGAAGCGTGGGCTCGAAGATTTTTTCGTCGTCCAGCGATATCGGCGGACGGGCTGGCTTTTCTTTTACCTTCTTTGCTCCCTTTTTGGCTCGCTTCTTTCTCTTAACGATGCCTTCTTCTTCGCCGGGCAGACGGATGCCGATCGTTTTCCTGGGCAGATCCATCACGTGGCCAATGGAGGCCTTAACGAGGTAATTACGCCCTAGGTACTTATTAATAGTCTTCGCCTTTGCGGGCGACTCAACGATCACAAGCGAACGTGCCATCTTGTCTTTGTAACCCCGTAATGTGCTGCTGGAAGGGCTGAGAGCGCGGCGTGTGTCCTTCTCGCTAACTTACATCCAGATGCTGCCATCAGCCTTTGGGATACTCAGAGGCTTTAGATGCAGGATCAGGGGCAAATGATTCGCGCCGTATGTGGCGTTATAACAACACCTTACTGAATTGCGTCCCCGGAGACTGCCACACGAACCCTTTCATCTCCAGATCAAAAAGCGTAGCTAGAACTTCGGAAGAGTTCAAGCCGGATTGTTCGACCGTGTCGTCCATGTGCTTGGACTCACGGGCGCTGAGCCGTTCGTAGACCTTTTTTTCCAAGGGGTTTAGGGGGCAGCGACGAGCGGGTCATAAGGCGGTTGCTCCCTCTTGGCAGAATCTTTCTCGAAGGGTTAGGCCATGAAGCCACCGCCCTTTTTCAGTTCAGGATGAGCAATCCGGGCTAGCTCCATCGCCAGCCGAGCCCATGCGCAAGATAACGGGGATGTCCACACATCGATTCACACGATAATCTTTCTGATCAGCTGGGTTGCGCGGGGTCTTCCCCTAGGACGGCATCCAGGGTGGCAAGAAAAAGATCGGCGTCGGCTTCTGAAAAGATTAGCGGCGGACGCAACTTGAGGACGTTGTGATACGGGCCGTCCGTGCCGGTAAGGACGCCGCGCTCTCGCAGGCGGTTGACGACGTAGGAGGCTTCGGAAGTTGCCGGATCGCGGGTCTCGCGATTGCGCACCAGATCCAATCCCAGGAACAATCCTGAGCCGCGCACATCGCCGATCAGCGCGTGCCTTCCCGCTAATGCTTTCATCCGGGCCATCAGGTAACGCCCGACGCGCAGCGCGTTTTCCTGGAGATGCTCTTCTTCGAGTACGGCCAGAACGGCGAGGCCCGCGGCGCACGCGACGGGATTTCCGCCAAAGGTGCTGAAGAACTCCATCCCGTTGTTGAAACTTCGAGCGATTTCGCGAGTGGTGACCACGGCCGCGAGCGGGAAGGCGTTCCCGATGGGTTTGCCCAGCACCACAATGTCCGGGACGACGCCTTGCGTCTCGAATCCCCAGAAGTGCGTGCCGAGACGGCCGAAACCAACTTGCACTTCATCGGCGACGCATACGCCGCCTGCAGCACGGACGTGCTTATAGGATTCGCTGAGATATCCGGGCGGAAAAACAATCTGGCCGGCGACACTTGGCAGCGTTTCAGCGATGTATGCTGCGAGGTTACGGCCTTCGGCGCGCCCGCACTGCAGGATTTCTGCGACGCACCGCGCGTATTTTGCTCCCGCCGCGGCATCGTCCCGCCGATAAGGTCCGCGATAGTCATCGGGGATTGGCGCGACGTGAACCCACGGCTTGCGGCCGCGGCCTCCGGGACCATCAAATTTGTACGGGCTGATGTCGATCAGCGTCGTGGTGTGGCCGTGGTAGGCGTGTTCAAGGACCATCACGTCTTCGCGGCCGGTGTGAGCACGGGCCAGGCGCAGGGCCAGCTCGTTCGCTTCGCTGCCGGAGTTCACGAAGTAGCAGACACGCAGCGGTTCAGGCAGAAGCTCGGTGAGGCGCTGCGCGTAGCGGTTCACGTTATCGTGAAGATAGCGCGTGTTGGTACTGAGGAGAGCAAGTTGCTCCTCGACAGCTTGCACCACGCGCGGGTGGCTGTGACCGACGAGCGGCACGTTGTTATAAACGTCGAGAAAGGCGCGGCCTGTGTCGTCGTAAAGGTATTGCATCCATCCACGCACGATCTTCAGCGGCTGATGATAGGAAATGCTGAGATTTCTTCCGAGGAACTCGCGGCGAGCAGAAAGAGTTTCTGCAGGACTCGGTTCCTGCCGGGGGAAACGCTCGGCCGGAATGCCGAGCAGCAAATTGGGATCGGGCGAAAGCGAAGTCCACACCGTGCGCTGAGACGCGAAAGCAACTCCGGGAAAATCGGAGCGTCGATCCAGCAGGTCAACAATGATTTGGAAATGAAGGTGAGGGGCCCAGCCGCCGTTTTCGAAGGCACCGCCGATGCGGGCGAAGGGCTCGCCGCACGCCACACGCTGCCCCACCTGGAGTGCGTCAAACGTTTCGCGCGAGAGGTGCCCGTAGAGCGTGAAAAACTCGACGCCGTCGCCGGTTGCGTGGCGAAGGATGACGAGCGGGCCGTAGTCGAGCGGCGCGGTGTTGATCGCCACGGTATAGACGACGCCCTCGAGAGGGGCGCGGATGGGCGTGCCGGGCGCGGCGAATAAATCTATCCCCAGATGTGTGGTTCGCCGCTCATCGGTGGGATTCTCACTGGCTCCGAAAAGTGGCGAAGTGTAGAGCAAGCGCGCCTCGTTGTAACGGCCGATCCCCACGGAAGCATTCGCGCTCCTCATCTTGCGGAAGATCGCGTCGCTGAGGTCGCGAGATTCGGCCGCACGAGGATCGGCGCCAAGGAACGGGCTGCCGACGCTCAAATCAAAGACCACACTCGGAGCCGTATGCAAATCCGTCTCAAGAATGGAGCCCGCGCTGTGCGCGCTGGAGGCCAGCCACTGCAGCACTTTTTCGCTGCGCGGCCCCGCGCGCAAACCGCAGGCATCGCGAAACGTATACTGTGCGAATCTTGGATGAATCGACGCAAGCCTCTCGAGCGCTTCCCAGGCGGGGGCCTCACTGATCGTGACGTAAGGATCGTGGGGGACCAGGGATTTACGATATGCGGAATTGGTGACGCTCGCAGCGAGCCGCATCCCGATCAGTGTGTAGAGAAAGCAGATCTCTCTCTCTTCGAGGGGAAAAACACTGTGATAGCCGCTGACGACGGCGCTCGCAGCACGCAGCGGTTGTGGCTCGCCAAGGATCGCGTACGCGGCGGCAATGGCAACCTCGGAAACGGTGAGACCGTGGTGCATGTCTCCGAAATCGATCACGCTGACTACTTTTCGGGGCTGCGGCCAGGGCGAACTGACCAGCACGTTGTAGTCGTTGGCATCACCATAGATGACGCTGCGGCGCAGCGAGGGAAGTGCCGGAACCAGGTCCGATTCGTAGAGCCCCAGAAACCGCTCGACGAGCGCACGCCGGCTGGAATCGCCAATGTAGCGCAGATAATCTCGAATCCAGCCGGAGCTCGCGAGGTCCCATTTCAACTCCCGATGCGCGGCTGGATGAGAAAAATCCGCCAGGGCGGCATCCATCTCACCGAGAAACCGGCCGAGGCTGCCGAGCAACTCCGGTGTGTGCGGATTTACTTTGGCGAGGACCGTTCCGGGAACATACGTCAGCAGCCACAGGAGACGCTTCGTTCCATCCGGGAGTGTCGCAAGCGTGTGCGCATCGCCGTTTGGCCGCGGGCAAACGCGCGGAAGCGAGAGATGCGGCACGCGTTTGGCTAAATGTTCGAGCGCCTGGCACTGCATCCGGACGAAAGACTGCTCCCTCGCGGGATGCATGACTTTCAGGACAAATTCACGCCCTTGGGCAGATGAAAGATGAAAATTGTCGTCGTACTCGCCGGGAAGCGACTTGGCGGCGGCATCCAGGCTGAACATTTCGCGCGCCAGCCGCGCGGCTTCGGATTCGGTGACCGGCTGGGCCACGCGCGCTTCGGGAATCATGCGCTGAATCTTATCCGCAAGGGCTGGAGCGCGTCCATCTTCGCGAGACGCGGCTTGAGGATAGTGCACCGCACCTGTGCCGCGCTAGCGAGCTTCGGATGCGCTCCTGCCAAGCGGGCAAAAAGCCGGCGTTACATTTCTTCGCGCGAAGACTGGATCGAAACCGGCCCGTTTACCGTCGAAAGACGGATCATCGCGGGCGAGCTGCCAAATTCGATGCGGCGATGGTTGTCGTCCCATGTTTTCCGCGCGTTGTCGCATATGCTGGCCCTGCAATTCATCGGCGAATAATTCCGCGATTCCACGCTGAAGCTGGACTTGTAGTCGGACGGAACGGAAAGCGTCAGAGGACCGTTCTGCGCATCGGCGGTCAGGCCGGTCCCGGCCCACGACGTCCCTTTCAGGTTGATGGAGATCGGGCCATTCTCCGTGTGGATGCGCACGTTGCCGCTGCTTCCGGTGATGGAGATGGGGCCATTCGCTGCTCGGACTTCGGCATCGCCGGAAAAATCGTGCAAACTGATCGGGCCGTTTGTGGCGTGCGCCGTCAATTTGCCGTCCACCCCGTAAAGAGAAAGCGGGCCGTTGGTGGTGTCCAGATCAATGACCGACGCTTTCGGCGCGCGAATCAGCAGATAGATGGTCCATTCGCCGTCCTCGCTTGGTCCGTTTGTGGAAACCTCGCCGTTGCGGATCGAAAGCGTCATCTGCGCCAAAATGCGCTGCGCGCCTCCGTCTTCATTGGAAGCGAACTTGCAGGCCCTCACCGAATAGGACTCCTTGTCCCAGCCCTGCACCTGAACGCCGCCGTTTTTGTGCGGGCGAACGCTCAGCGTGGGGGCTTCGGCCTTTGTTACCGTGCGCTCTTCGGATTCCATAACGCCATCCACATCGTCGAAGCGAATGTGGAGGTCGGAGCAATCCGACGCAGGCTCACGGTGGCCGCCGGACATGCCGACCGAATGTCGCTGATCCCCATCAAACCAGCCGGGCTCTGCCGGACGGGCTGGATCAGCAGGAGCCGCCGGTGCGGCAGGCTCGCTAGGTGCCGCAGCGTAGACGGGAACGCTCGGCGGCAAAGGAGGGGTTGGTGCGACAAGAACGGAAGAGGAAGGCGCGGGCGGCGTCGGAGGAGTAGGCCCCTGGGCGCCAGCCAGAGCAGTCAGAGCGTAGCATCCGCACACGGCGGTCACCAGCAGCAGAACAAACCGAAAGCGCGATTTCATGGACAAACCCTCCCTGCTACATAGACGATCAAGACCTCCATCGGTTTGATGAATTGAGGACAAATGCTGGCCAGAAGACCGAGCATCCACCATAAGCAAACCGTTGCCTCTTACTCATGGCTTTCAGGATGCAGGGGTTCTCTTTGATTTGAAAGGAGTTGCCTCTCAGTTGATTGCGCCGGGAGGCCGACGGGAGTAGATTACCTCCAAAGCGGCTTCGCGGAACTGACTCGCAGAATTGACGGGTTCGTCCGAGACTCCGGGAAGCGCGGCTCGTGATTACCATTAAATGGGCCGTAAAGCCCTGGCCCTTCAGGGCGGGGAGGCCGGGGATATAAGGCTTGCGTTTCTCATGGTTTTGTCATAAATTCTGCGCGTCCTGAAACATGGACCTAGGGCCGGATGAGCCCAATGTGAAGCCTGTGGAGATGCGGCGCAGTGAGGCTGATCTGTGAAGCAGGAACCCGCCGAAGCGTCCATGCGAAACTGCCGTGGCGCCGTAGGAATCCATGCCATTAATGGCGTGGAGGATGTCAAGGCACCCAGTCGCAATCTAGCGCGCTCAGGCTCCCGATGGGTGGGCCGTCGGGCGGTTCGACAGGCGCGGTCAGGTCCATGCGCTTGGGGTCTTTTTCAAAGAGCTCGATACGCTGCCTGGTGAAGAAGACGTGCGCCTGATCAGAGATGGCCATCCCTCCCGGCTGGGTAGCGAGCCAGTCGTGCAGTTCACGAAGTTTGAGCGAGGCGATGCCGCGGACTTCATCGGTGGCATGGTCGTTGGCGGCTAGGCTCATCAGGTCGTAGAGAACCACGTTGTCCACCGTCAAGGCGATCTGCTCGTGATAGCCGGACCCGTGCGGCGATTTCCAAGTGGCGGCTAGTACGGCCTCCAAGAGGTCGTAAAAGCCGGGGTTTTCCGGGTTGCGGGCGTGGAATTCGACGAGCCGCGCGGCGCGCTCGGCGTTAAACAGAAATGCGAGCGTGAACTGGGCGGCGGACTCCGCAGGAGCCAGCGCGTCAAATGCCGGGCTGGTGTGGATCTTGAAATCTTCGCGATCGCGTGGGTATTCCGGCGGACGCGGCGGGATGATCTTGAGAAGCGATTCGGGCAGGGCCAGCGTTTCCGGTTTGAGCGTGGCGAGCACAGCGGCGAGGGCGCGCCGCTGTTCGGCGGGGGCCACGATTTGCGTGGGAACTTCTCCGTCGCCGCGCAGGGCAAAGGTGTAGTCCATTCCTCCGACAAGCTTGCTCGCGGCTTCCGCCTGGTAGCGATGGTACATGTAGATGGGCGCCAAAACGTCTTCGATGGTCGCGAGCGGCGCACCCTCGCGAACATTGTTTTCGCCAAGGCGGCGCAACGCAGCAGCGCGAACCTGCATGATGCGGTCTAACTCGTCGACGGCGTTCGATCCGCTATCCCAAAGATGGGCAACGCTGCTGGAAGAGCCGGCGGGGCGGGCGTCTTGATCGGTGAGATAGCGAAGTCCGCGGCCGAATGCCTCGATCAGGATTTTGTCGAGCGCGGCATGCTCGTCGGTGCCCGGCGCGAAATCGCCATAGCCCCAGGTGATGGACGCTTTGTCCCACTCGCCGATGCCCGTGGCGTAAGCATCGGAGAGATCGGGCGCCCCGTCGGCGGAAAGCTTCACGAGCGGCGGTGGGTAATCCATCACGGACGATCGATTGACTGTGCTGGCCGAATAGTTGTGCATCAGGCCGAGCGTGTGGCCGACTTCATGCGCGGCAAGTTGGCGGAGCCGCGCGAGCGCCATTTCCATCATTTTTGGTGAAACCGGCTTGCCCTTTTCATACGGGGCCAGCAGACCTTCGGCGATCAGGTAATCCTGGCGCACGCGAAGCGAGCCCAGGGTGACGTGACCTTTTATGATTTCTCCGGTTCGCGGATCGATGACGGCCGCGCCATAGGACCATCCGCGGGTGGCGCGATGCACCCACTGAATGACGTTGTAGCGCAAATCCATCAGGTCTGCGCCTTCGGGCATGAGCTTGACGCGAAAGGCGTTCTTGTACCCGGCGGCTTCAAACGCCTGATTCCACCAGCCGGCGCCTTCGAGCAGCGCGGAGCGAATCGGCTCGGGCGCGCCGCGATCGAGGTAATAGGTGATGGGCTGGACTGCTTCGCTCACTGCGGCATTGGAATCTTTTTTCTCGAGTCGGTGCCGCGCGGCAAAGCGTTTGACGACAGGTTCACTCACCGGCGTTGCATAATCCAAATACGCGATTCCGAAAAAGCTGGAGCGAGGATCATAAACGCGCGGCTTGTACCCCGGAGGCGGAAGCTGCACGAAGGAGTGATGCTCGCGAACGGTGATGGATTCGGGCGAAGGCGTGACCTCGCGCACCCAGGGACCCGGCTCGTCGCCGGCAAAGGTCAGCGTGGCTTCGACTTCGGTGTTGAGGGGAAAGCTGTTGGTGCGCGGAAGATAGATGGCGCACCGCGAGGCATCGAGCTTGTAGGCGCCCTGCTTCGTACGGCGAAGTGTCGCGGGAATGCCGTGAGCGTCGCGCAAAAAAAACTCCGTGGCGTCGACGAGGGCATGATCGTGTTCCTCGGCGGCAATGGTGAAACCCCAAAGCGCCGACTCCGCGAAAGAGTCGCGCACGGCGCGCAGCTCGTCCGCGTCACTGGTCACCGCGCGATATCCGAGATTCTCCTCAATCAGCAAAACCTTCGGCCCGCTGCGTTCAAAGCGGACGATGCCCGTTTTGCCAAGCTGGCCGCGGTCGAGGCCGATGTCATTGGAACCGATGCCCGCCGGGAGGCCGCTCTGGTACAGGAATTCCTCGCTCCACTTGTCGATTTCGAGCCACAGCCTGCCCTGCTTGGCGTCCCAAAAAAGATTGAAATAGCCGGGAAACTTCCTCGCGCCCGCGGTTTTCTCGCTGATGGATGGCGTCTGGGACGCATCGGGATGAGCCGCTATACAGATCGAGGGGAAAGCCACGAGACACAGCACCGACCAACAACGAAAAGCTTTCAGCATGTTCAGCGCCTCCGAAAGGAAGAAACGTTTTACAACAAAAGACGGTTGGCGCGGAGGAAAATCCTGTCTGCTATACTGGGATGAAATCACGGGAATATAGAAACGTGCAAAAACTTCGCATATCGATTGTGCAGTACCTAAACACCGCGCCGCTGGTCTGGGGCTTTACGAACGGGCCGCTTGCCGGGAAGTACGATTTGTCATTCACCGTGCCCTCGCAATGCGCGGAAGCGATGCGCACCGGCGCGGCCGACATCGCCATCATTCCTGCGATTGAATACCAGCGCATCCCCGGGTTGGTCGTTCTGCCGGACTTGGCGATCGCCTCTCAGAATCGCGTGCGAAGCCTGCTGATTGTCTCCCGGAGGCCCATCGAACAGGTGCGCAGCGTCGCGCTGGACAGTAGTTCGCGCAGCACGCAGGCGCTGACGCGAATTCTGGCCGCTCGATACTGGAAGATCGATCCGGAGTTTTTTGAAACGGAGCCTGATTTGAGCGCGATGCTCGGGAAAGCGGACGCCGCGATGCTCATCGGCGATCCCGCGCTGCGCATTTCGATGGCTATCGAGCGCCACAGCACGGTGAGCGCACCAGGACCTGCGATTTGCCAAGCAGCAGCACTGGGAATCACCAGCGCCGAGATTTTTCACGTCTACGACGTCGTCGGCGAATGGCGCAAATTCTCAAGCCTTCCGGCGGTAATGGCCATCTGGGCTGCCAGACCCGAGGTTGTTACTGCGGAGGTGCTCCGGGATTTCTGCGCATCCCGCAACTTCGGCCTAACCCAGCTCCCGGCCATCAGTCTTGAAGCTGCTCGCGAACTGGAGTTGCCGCAACCAGCCCTCGAATCCTACTTGCGCCACAACATCGACTTTTCTCTCGGGGAAGAAAACCGCCGCGGCCTCGAACGCTATTTCCAGGAAGCCGCAAAATTGGGGCTGATCCCGAGAGAGGAAAGAATTAACTGGGCTTCGGCGACCACCGAAGCCGTCTCGGTGAAGTAGGGGCTTGACAGGTCGTGACCTTCTGGCGGTTGTCATTAGAGCTTAAGCAGCCGCATCCGCTAGAATGAGAATGCCAGGACGCGAAGGAAAAAGTGGGACTGACCAAACAAGAAGCGCTCGAAATGCTCGAATCCGATGACCTGGTAGGCGTCGGCATGGCCGCGCACCAAATGCGCCTGAAGAAAAACGATCCGCGCGTGGTGACCTACCAGATCGACCGCAACATCAACTACACAAACTTCTGCACCGAATACTGTTCGTTCTGCGCCTTCTACCGTCCGCTAGGCGCAAAAGACGGCTACATCCTCTCCTTCGAAACCATCTACGAAAAAATCGAAGAAATGCTCGAGCTCGGAGGCACCGGAATCTTGCTACAAGGCGGCCTGCACCCGGACCTGCAGATCGGCTATTACGAAAATCTTCTTCGCTCGCTCAAGGCGCGCTTTCCGCAAGTGCATCTGCACTGTTTTTCCGCGCCAGAAATCTTGTGCATCGCGGAGGTAAGTGAGCTAAGCGTCCGCGAAACGATTCAGCGCTTGATGGACGCCGGACTCCAGTCTATCCCCGGCGGCGGCGCGGAGATTCTCGACGACGAAATCCGCGGCAAGATTGCCCGGTTGAAGTGCACCAGCGACGATTGGGAGGAAGTCCACCGCGTGGCGCATTCGCTCGGGCTGCGCACCACCGCGACGATGATGTTCGGCTGCGGCGAAGAGCTCCGCCACCGCGTGAATCACCTTGAAAGACTGCGCCGCATCCAGGAAGACACCGGCGGGTTCACGGCGTTCATCCCCTGGATGTTCGCGGCGGAAAACACCGCCCTCGGAAAAAAAGTGCAGGAAACCACGGCGGTCGATTATTTGAAAACTCTCGCCGTCAGCCGACTGTACCTTGACAACATTGATCACATCCAATCGAGCTGGCTCACTCCCGGCATCAAAGTTTGCCAGGTAGGCTTGCAGTTCGGCGCCGACGACGTCGGCAGCATCCTCATTGAGGAAAACGTGGTGTTCGCCGCCGGCGTAAAGAACCGCACTAACGAAAACGAACTTCGCCGCATCATTTCCGATGCGGGATTCGTCCCCGCGCAACGCGATACGCTGTATCGCTCTTACGCTTTGAAATAACCAAAAACAACACGGTTCGCTATTTTATGGGAGTCTGACGCTTCAGAGGACGAAGCACGATTTGCACTTCGGTGCCGTCGGGGAGATCGATATCTTCCAGCGGATAAAGAATCCCGCTGCGGAATCGCGCCTGGATCCAACGCGGCCCGGGTTTGGCGTCCGGCACCGCCGCTTTGGCCGGCGCACCGGAAACGCCGGAGGTCTCGTCCAGCGCCTCGTTCGCCAGAGCATCCGCTTCGCGGTTTTGTTCGCGGTAGATGTGATCGATGCGGAACGATTCGAAGCCCATCGACATTTTCTTCGCGCGCTCGAAAAGCGGGCGCAGATCCTCGCTCTTCACTTTGTACTGCCCCTGCATCTGCTTGACCAGCAGCTCGGAATCGCTCTCGACGCGCAATGAACGGATGCCGTGCGACTCCGCGTAGTCAAGCGCCGCGATCAGACCATAGTATTCGGCGACATTGTTCGTCATCCGACCAATATATTTCTTTAACTTGGCGACAAGCTCGCCGCCCCCATCGCGAATGATCACACCATACGAAGCGGGTCCAGGATTCCCGCGCGCGGCGCCGTCAATATTGGCTCGATGGGCCGGCGTCGCGTTTTTTTGCCCCTCGAGCGAGTCTTCAAAGAGACCGTCGCCGGCAGCGCGAGTAGATTTTGGAAGGCGTGGCATCAGGAATGGTTGGCGGCGGAAGAAGCGGCGCGCTCCGAGCCGGAAGCGGTGCCCGGAACGGGAATGGGCTCCAAAGTGTACAGGATCAGGCCGCAGGACTCGCAGCGGTAAATCTCTTCGTTGGGGTCGCGTCGAAGCTCCTGCAAAGTATGTGGCAGGACGCGCATGCCGCATCCGCGGCATTGCCCATCGCGGGCTTCGGCCAGGCCCGAGCCATGATGACGCTTGGCGATGCGCGCGTAAAGTTCACGCAGATCTTCGGGAATCGGAGCGAGGGCGCGCTCGCGCTCGGCAAGCAACGATTCGAGCCGTTGCTTTTTTTCGGCCTGCGAGGATTCGATTTCTTTTCTCTCTTTGGTGACCGCCGTTTCGTCTTCCTTCAGGTTCGCTTCCGCATGCCGGACGCGGCGTTCCGCTTCTTCGCTAGCCATCATTACTTCCAACTGCGCGTCTTCGGCTTTGGCCACTTCCGCTTCGGCGTTGGCGATCTCGTGCTGCAGGGCTTTGTACGCTTCGTTGGTTTTGACCGCGCCGCTCTGGTCGCGGTATTTCTTCTCGCGGTCCTTCCACTGCTGCACGTCCAGCTCGAATTTCTTCCGGTCTTTTTGGCTGTTGACGAGGCCCTCTCGAGCGGCAGCAACGGCGGTGCGCGCGCCGCTCAGCTTGGCGTCGGCTTCACGAACGCGCTTGGGAAATGTCTCAATCTCGGTTCGCACCGCGACAATCAGGTGGTCGACACGCTGCAGCTCGATCAGGTGCGGAATGGCGGAATGCATCGGTCCCTAATACTAACACAGGGGGCGCTATGCTTTTGCGCGTAGCGACCAGACCTTTCCAGAGCGCCCGCGAGCCACAAAGCCCGGTACAATGCCTCCGTTTTGCTAAGGAGGAAGCGACATGCCGCATGTACAGATTACCTGGGTCGAAGGTCGGACGCCGGAGATGAAACGCAAAATCGCCGAAGGTGTTACTGCGGTCCTGATTGAGGAGGGCCGCGCGAAACGTGAAAACATTCACGTATCGTTTCACGACGTCCCGGCAACGAACTACGCCGAAGCAGGCGTTCTGGTTTCGGATCAAAAGCGCACGCCGTAACGGAGCGACTGTCGAGGCATTTCGCTCTTCGTCGCCGCAGTAATGATTCCCTCCAAACGACCTCCCCGTCCGATTCGTTTTGGCGCCAAAGTCGGAAGCGAAATTGTGCGGCTCGGGACGGCGTAAGGTTTTATCCCCGAGGGAATGTTCCCGCTTGAAGAAAGGAGAGATTCCGCTGTTCAGCCAGTACGGCCCAGCCCTTTTGGGTTTTCAATGCACTTCGCGGACTTCGCTGCTCTGGTCAATCGCCAGCGTGGGATAACGGATGGGCGAACCGGCGGCGGCTGGAGCGTGACGTGCCGTGGCGCTGAAGTCGCCACCAGAACACTCTACGGAATACGCATAGCCGTCCCGTTCCAGACGCGACATCGCCAGGGAGTGCGAGGAAATGAGCTCGTCGAGCGCAGCGCAATGGCCGTTCTGCGCGATGTAGCCGCGCTCCGCCTCGGCAATCTGCAAAAGATCGCCGCGGACGCCAGTGAGGCTGATTGCTTGCGTCGGGGCCGTGCCTTCATCGGTCACCGGCATCTTCTTGAAATAGTAGTGATAGATGGCAAACAAAAGAGCACAAGACACGAGAATCGCGACCAGGGCACGCATAGCAGAAGTTTGGCGCTGGGCTTGAGCGCTGGCAAGTCCCAAGCGACGGAGGCGTGCGCCAGCCAACAACAGGACCCTTTTACTGGTCCCACGACGGCCTAAGCTTTTCACGCGGCCGACCCCGCTTCGCGGCGCAAGACCACTCCCAGAACTGGTGAAGGAAGTCTTGAAAGCCGGCCGGATGGCCAACCTGCGCAACGGGGACAACTCCGCACCGGCGCCGCCGACGCAAGCACCGCTGGACCTGCTTGTCACGGCAAACACGAACACCACCGTAGAACCCGACCGGGTAGCGGTCTCGAAAATGCCGGGCACGTCGGCAAGGGCTTGGGCTTTACGATAGGCGTCATTGCTGTGGTTCCCGTGGTGGTTTTTTCAGTGGCTGACCGTGGGCGCGCAGAAGAGCATCCTCTTTTCTCGGCTCTGACCTGTCGCAGCCGAAGTCTCTGCCCCTGGGTCCGGATGCAACTTGCCAGGGCGCGCAGCCGTCAAACGAGTGTGACCCTATAAATAGGGACGCCGTTGACGCCCACATTTTGTGCCGTTACCCGCGGTAGCGTACACTGGATGTTTGGTTGTTCCGTCTAACTGCAAGTGAGGCAATCCTTGAAAATTTCCGTCCGTTATCACCTAGGTTCTCTTTTGTGCGCCGTGGGCCTTGCGGCTTCCCTAACGCCCATCACGGCGCTCGTGACGCAGGCTGCGCCACCCCCTGATGCGCAGGCCAAGAAATCTCCACTGCTCGCGGCGCTCCAGGCCGAACTCGAGCGCTCCATGAAGACCCTCAAATCGCAGGACCCGCCCGCGTACTACCTCGGCTACACCATCACGGATACGCAGCGCGCCGATGTCTCCGGCTCAAACGGCGCGCTCCTCAATAGCGGCGAGGCGCGCAACCGCTGGCTGGAAGTTTCCGTGCGCACGGGCACTTACGAAACGGATGACACACATAAGGTTGGCGAGCGCACGCAGACAACTGCCGGCCCGGGCAAAGCTGTTCCACTCGATGATGATCCCGGCGTTCTCCGCCGCGCCGTGTGGCTCGAGACCGACAGCCAATACCGCGCCGCCGCGGAAGCCCTCATCAAGATCAAGACGGGCAAAGAAGTAAAAGTGGATTCGGTCGAAAACCGTGCGCCCGATTTCTCTCGCGAGCAGCCGCACACCTACATTGGCCCGCAGCTTTCTTTCGTGCTGGACCGCAAACCTTGGGAAGAAAAAGTCCGTGCCTATACTCACGCGTTCCGCGAATCCGCGGCGATTATCAATTCGATTGTCACCTTCACGGCCCAAGCCCAGAACGTCTTCCAGGTCACCAGTGAAGGAACCCAGCTGCAATTCGGCCAGATCCGTTACCGCCTCGAGTTGTTCATCCAGGGCAAGGCGCCGGACGGAATGGACATCGACCGCTACTACAATTTTGACTGGGTCAATCCGGCTGACGCGCCGGACGACAAAGCCGTCTCCGCCGCGCAGGCCACGATGCGCAAGGAACTTGAAGGACTCGTTGCGGCGCCCATTAACGAGCCGTCGGTTGGACCAGCGCTCCTGACCGGCCGCGCGGCTGCCGTCTTTTTCCACGAAGTTTTTGGACACCGCGCCGAAGGCCACCGGCAAAAGGATGCCGCCGAAGGCCAGACTTTTGCAAAAAAGGTCGGCGAACCCATCCTGCCGAGTTTCCTGAGCATCGTGGACGACACCACGAAGAGGAAGCTCGGGTCGGATGACCTGCTGGGCTACTACCAGTTCGATGACGAGGGCGTTCCGGCGCAACGCGTGACGCTTGTGGATCACGGGGTCTTGAAGAATTTTGAGATGTCGCGTTCGCCGCTCGTGGGTTTCGCGACTTCCAACGGCCATGGACGCCGCCAGCTCGGCGCGACTCCGGTTTCCCGCCAAGGCAATCTGATTGTGGAAAGCAGCAAGACCGTCACCAACGCGCAACTGCGCGCGAAGCTGATCGCCCTCGTCAAAGAGCAGGGCAAACCGTTCGGTCTGCTGATTGACGACATCGCCGGCGGCTTCACCTTCACCGGGCGCGGACAGCCGCAAGCCTTTCAAGTCCTCCCGCTGGTCGTCTATAAAGTGTTTGCCGACGGCCGCCCGGATGAATTAGTCCGGGGCGTCGATATCGTCGGAACACCGCTGGCCGCGCTGACGAAAATCGTGGCCACCGGCGATACCACGGAAGTATTCAACGGCTACTGCGGCGCGGAGTCCGGCTCCGTGCCGGTTTCCGCCGCCTCGCCCGCTATTCTCACGTCCGAGCTGGAAGTGCAGAAGAAAGAGACTTCCACGGACCGGCCCCCGATTCTGCCGCCGCCCGCGCATGATCCCGTCAAGACGGGAGGCCCACAGTGAGGCACGCCCACCGATTTGCTGGACTCGCGATTCTCGCCGTGGCCCTAGGTTCGAGCATCTCCCTCCATGCCCAAGCTTCCAAGGACAATGATCACACCCTGGAAGCTATGCGGGACGAAATGGTGCGCTCGAAAACGCGCCTGGAGCTGCAGATCCCCGGGACGGCGCAGCCCCAGCGACCTTACTATGTCGCCTACCATTTGCTCGACCTCGACGTGCGCGAAGTCGTCGCGGAATTTGGCGCGTTAATCTCCTCCAACCGCACACGTAATCGCTTCATGGACGTGCAAGCGCGCATTGGCGACTACAAACTCGACAGCTCTAATTTCATCAGCGACGACGGGTTCCGCGGATTTATCGGTCCGACCGGCTCTGTAGGCATCGACCGCGACTACGATTCTCTGCGCCAGGATCTGTGGATCGCCACCGACCAGGCTTTCAAGGAAGCCGTCGAAGGCTATTCCCGCAAGCAGGCCTACTTGAGCAGCCTCGCGCGCCAATCCGACATCGATGATTTTGCGAAGGCCGAGCCGCTGCAGCTCGTCGAACCGCTGGTCGTTCCGGACTGGAGCAATCGCAACTGGGAACAGGAAGCCCGCGACTCCTCTGTTGCTCTTCGCGCATTCCCGCAAATCTACGAATCGCGCGTGACCTACTATCTGGTCTATGCCACGGAATATTTGCTCACCAGCGAGGGCACGGAGATCCGCACGAATCGTTGCTACGCGGCCATCGAAGCGGGCATGAACACGCTTGCCGACGATGGTATGCAGGTCAATCACTTCTACGCCTCCTACGCTCGGAAACCTGCCGATCTGCCGAGCGTCGATGCGGTTCGCAAGACGTTGAATGTGACCGGCAGTGAGCTGATGGCCATGCGCGGCGCAGCTCCGGCGCAGGACTACAATGGGCCAGTGCTCTTTGAAGCCCGCGCCGCTGCTCCACTCCTGGCGCAAGTGCTGACTCCGGCGATCAATGGCGCTCGCCCGCCCGTTTCCTTCACGCCGGTGATGGAGCAACTTCTCACCGGGCTTGGCGGAAAGAGCGACTGGGTCGGCCGCATGGGCACGCGCGTTTTGCCGGGAAGCGTTTCTTTGGTGGACGATCCCGCCGCCAAGGAATTTCACGGAACACCCTTGCTGGGCTCCTACACCGTCGATGAAGATGGCGTGCGCGCGCAAAAAGTGACGATTGTGGATGGCGGCAACGTCAAAGAGTTGCTGATGTCCCGCCGGCCCGGGCCGGATTCCGACATTTCCAATGGCCACGGCCGCTCGGCGTTCTTCGACACCAAGCCTACGATGAGCAATCTGTTTTTCAAATCGACCGAGACACAGTCGCCTGCCGATCTGAAGAAAAAGTTGCTCGACGAATGCCGTTCGGAAAAGTTGCCGTACTGCTTGGTGGTCCGCGAGATGGACAATCCTTCCATCAGCTTGCTGCGCCAGGATGACTTTTCGGAATTGCTCGCGAGCTTTGGCGGCGGCGCGGGGACCGGCGACCGGCTGCCTCTGGTCGTCTACAAAATCTACCCGGAAGACGGACGCGAAGAGATGGTTCGAGGAACGCGTCTCATCGGCCTGAACACGCGGATGCTGCGAAACCTCGGAGGCATGGGCAACGACGACTTCGTTTATAACTACATGCAGAGCCAGCAAGCCGGCTTCGCCGGAACGGCGCTCGGTGCGTTTGGTTCGGCGCAAAGCGGTTTGCCCGCTTCGCTCGTGGCTCCTTCGCTTCTCTTCGATGACCTGGAAGTGCGCGGTGCGCGTGGGGAGCCGAAGCGCCTGCCCTTGCTGCCCGCGCCGCCACTGACGGCAGACTAATGGCGATGGACCGCGAGAAATCCGGCAGGAGAAGGCGCCTCGGACGATTCGAAACATGAACGATTTGACCCGTCGTGGCTTCATTTTCACTGGCGCAACCATTGGCGCCTACGGTTTGCTCATTGGCGTTCAGCGCGCCTGCCGTTTCGCGCTTGCCGACGACCGACCCGCAAAGGCCGACACCGGTCCCGTGCAAATTGTAAAATTCGCTGACGACGGAACGCGACTGAGCGTGGAGACCGCGGCGAAAGTGAGAAAGAGCGATGCCGAGTGGCGCCGCTCGCTCCGTGCGGACGAATTTGACGTGACCCGCAAAGCGGACACGGAGCGGGCCTTCAGCGGCGCCTACTACAACAACCACGAGCCCGGTCTCTACCGCTGTGTTTGCTGCGGCAACGCGCTCTTCAGTTCCGAGACGAAATTCGACTCCGGCACAGGCTGGCCGAGTTTCTGGGCGCCCATCGCCAAAGAGAACGTTGTAACTAGAATTGATCTGAGTTTTGGAATGCGCCGTGACGAAGTGACCTGCGTCCTTTGCGACGCTCATCTCGGCCATGTCTTTGACGACGGGCCTAAACCCACGGGCCTGCGCTATTGCATGAACTCCCTGGCGCTTCGCTTTCTTCCGCGCCGAAAGTCCTGAGATTTCACAATCAAAAGCCCTTCTGCGAAGCGTCCGCTACTGCTTCACCTCCGCCAACAAATCTTCGTAGTCGTTGATCGATACGCGGTCGATTTTGCCGGGGATGAGAAAGTCGAACGGCTGGTTGGGATGCGTCACGGAGAGCAATCCCATTTTCACCGTCCTATCTCCGATATGCGCATACAGGGGCACGGCATCCTTCCAAGTGTCAGAAACTCCTGTGCGAGTAATTTCTCCCTTGATGTGCGTCTTCCCATCCGCCGTGGCTTCCGTCCTGGAGCTGAACGTGTACTGTGCCTCGCCCGTCCCGTAGACGTATTGGTTGAAGAACCATTCCATCCGGTGGTTCCCCTCGAGATCCATGCCGGGGGTCATGTGTTTGTCCACGATCGATTTGAAATCCTCCGTGGACGCTGCCTGGTTGTCGAATGTTTTGCAATAGTCCTGCATCATTTCCTTGAACGCATGATCCGGGTCCTGGTCGCGCGAGTTCATCATCTGCATGCGCAGCATCTGCAGGACGTAGCCGCCTTTTGAATAAATCAAGTCCTGATAGGAGCCCCCGTTGGTGATCGACGAGCGGATGCGCTGCCCCATCCAAATCGGGCCGAGATCCTCCACCTTGTGTCCATTGAGGTCGCTCTTGCGCAGCGTCTCTTTTTCCTTCCTCCAGCCGCTCAAGTACTCCTTCATGTTTTGGCGATATTCGACGTACAAGTTGCCTGAAAATTCAGCAAAGCCTTCGGAAAGCCACTGGTCATGATAGCTTTTCCAGCCCACGCGGTGGCCCCACCACTGGTGGGAGGTCTCGTGGCCGCGGAAAAAGTCCGTAACCGCGGTTTGATCGCGAATGCCGATGGCATTGCGTTGCGTGGAATCCAAAAACGAGCCGGACCACAGGTACAGGAGCCCGGGCCACCCTTGTCCGTAGGAATAGCTGATGGGCAGGCTGGTGACGGAGATGTGCTTGTAGGGAAAAGGACCGTACCACGCCGAATAAACACGCACGGCGTTGGCGATCTCCGTCCCCATCGTCTTGGCCATGATGGAAGGCGACATCGAACCCACGGCGGCCTGTTGCGCGCCCGGGCCTTCCTCAAAGTAGCGCTGCACCTGGGTCATCACATCGTCGGGCGAGCGGTTGGCATAAATATCGATTACCACGTCCCCTGCTTTGTCATTTGTGACTTTGTAGTCGCCGTAGGCGAAACCCGCCACGGCCAGCGGAATCTCGCTCTTCCACGTCGTGATCCTTGTGCCGCCATCGACCGTGTCGCTGGTTTTCTCTCCCGTGGCAACCAGCACCGCATTCTTCGGACTATGAAATGTAAGGTCGAAATCGGCGCGCGCAGAAAAACTGTTCGGCCTCTCGGGATACCAGCCGGAGCTCTCGCAGAAATAATTCCCTGTGCCAGCCTTGCGGATCGCGCGTTTTCCGCCATAACGAAAATCGAGCGACAAGGGAGTTCCCACAGCCAGTGGCTGCCGAAGAATCACCGCTACATAATCGCCGTAGGACTGGTTGCGGTCTTTTGTTTCTCGCGACTGATAAAACGCAAGCGTATTGTTGCTGGAATCCTTGATGGATTCGAGCCGCAAATTGGCATCCAGGTCGAAGATGAGCACGCTTTGTCCCGCCAAACGCGGCTCCAAATCGAGGCGCGCGGTGGCGTTCAGCTCCGCGCCGCTCGTCACGGCGGCGTCAATTTTGTAACCGCGGATAACGAAGTCTTCCTTGGCATGCGGATCCTTCCAGGCCTCCGCGCTGGTGCGTCCGGCAGGAAAGCTCATCCAGGTGTCAAATATTCTGAACGGCCCGACATCCACCCAGCGCCCAATGGTCATATCTTCCGGCTCCAAAGCATCGTCGTGGACTTCCAGCCAGCTCTTGTCGGTCTTCAGGTCCGCGAGAAAATACGCCGTGCGGCCGCGGTCCGCCGACAATACGCTTTGCAGTAGGCGAGGCATGGACGATTCGCCCAGATTCTCACGTTCCTTCTGTCGCTTGGCATAGAGATCATCGGAGGCCGGGCCGGAGGCTTGCCATTTCACTTGCTTGCCGATTTCCTCAAGCAGCCCGTCCGTAAAACTGAACGTAGCATCGGTGAACTCCACGTTGAGGCTGTCCTGTCTGGTGAAAAGCCGCAGCTGCTGGGCCTCTTGCGGATTCGGAGGCAGCGCCTGCAGTCGCCCCTTCCCATGGAAAACGGCGCCGAAAACGACGCCATCGACGGGCTGGGTGAACTGAATTGTGCCGTCCGTGAGGTTTATCCGGACATGGTCGCGAACGATGTCGACATTTTCTGCATGAGCCGACTTCCGCGGGTCCATCGCCGGAGTGGATAACGCGTTCCAAACGGTGGCCGCCGGCGAACCACTGGGCGTCTGCTGAACCCCCCAGGACGCAAACGCAAACATCCCAAAAAACAAGACCCCAGTGCGAACAAGACCGCTCATCAGGATGGCTCCGGTCGCGCAGCGAGAAAATACCCTGTCTTAGCGCACACAGCAAGTGCCAAGAGATAAGCGGGTTCCAGCAACGAAATTGCCGTGTCCAACGCAGTTTTCGGAAAGGGCTTCTGCCCTCGCGGACGTAAACCGCCCTGCGGACGTGCCGCGCGACGGCGCGCCCGGAGCCCCGTCCACACCGCAACTTCAGCGAAATACGGAAACTCAGGACACTTGAGGTAGTCTAGTCAGACGGTGATGGCGGCCCGGCAAAACGAGGAAGCGCGGGAGAAACGGAGGGCGGCGCTGCTGAGCGTTGGCTCGGCCGCGTTGTTGGTTTCCTTGAAGGCTTTTCTCGTCATCCGCACGGGAAGCTTGGGTGTGCTCTCCGAGGCGCTGCACTCCGGCCTGGACCTGCTGGCAGCCGTCATTACATTCCTTTCCGTGCGGGTCTCGGATGAACCGGCGGACGAACGTCATCCCTACGGCCACGGCAAGTTCGAGAATTTCTCCGCATTCGTTGAGACGGCGCTTCTGCTCGTCACCGCTCTCTACATCATTTATGAAGCGTTTGACCGGCTTTTCTTCCACAGCGTGCATATTCAGCCGAGCGTCACAGCAATTCTCGTGCTGCTGGTGGCGCTGAGCATCGATATGACTCGGGCGCGCGCGCTCAAGAACGTGGCCAGAAAATATTCGAGCGACGCGCTGGAAGCCGACGCGCTCCATTTTTCGACCGATGTGTGGAGCACCATTGTGGTCATTTCCGGTATCGGGCTAGTGTGGGCCGGCGAGACCTGGAACTTGCCCTGGCTTGCGTACGCGGACGCTCTCGCCGGCCTGGCCGTTGCCGCCATTATTCTGTGGGTTGGCTCGCAGCTCGGGCGGCGAACCCTGGATGCGCTGCTGGATGTCGCGCCCAAGGGTTTGCAGCAGGAAATCGCCATGGCCGTGGCGCGCATGGACGGAGTCCTGGACGTCGACCGCGT
>Ga0210384_10001198_pt1 | contig 36156 bp, 37 predicted proteins | sample IncBWH2MmetaG_FD_160574 | JGI IMG/M metagenome (GOLD analysis project Ga0210384, IMG submission 160574) | Forest soil microbial communities from Barre Woods Harvard Forest LTER site, Petersham, Massachusetts, United States - Inc-BW-H-2-M | ecosystem: Environmental > Terrestrial > Soil >...
CGTGATCTTCAACTCCACGCGGCAATACATCCCCGGGGACAGCGTGTGCTCCGGGTTCGGCACGTCGATCTCGGTCAAGAGTGTGCGGGTGCCGGGCTGCAGCGCATCCGCGATGCGCGCGACGCTGCCGGGGAAGTCACGGCCAGGGATTTCCGGCACGCGTACCACGGCCTGCGTGCCCGGCGTAACGCCGATAGCGTCGTCCTGCGGCACATAGAGCTGGATGCGGATGACGTCGGCATGCGCCAGGGTGAACATGAAGGTGCCGCTGGCCGCGTCGGCCTGCACCAGGCTGCCTACGTCGACGTTGCGCTGGGTGATGACGCCCCCGAATGGCGCGGTCACGCTTTGATACGTCTTCTGCTGGTTCAGGACCCGCAGCTGCGCCTCCTGTGCGACGATGTTGGCGGTCGCGACCGAAACCGCCGCGTGCCGTGCCTGCAAAGTCAGGCGATCGGTGTCGCCCTGCTGCAGCGTCGCCCAGCCCTGCTGCACCAGCTTCCGGTCGCGATCCCATGTCACCTGTGCGAGCTCGCGTTGGGCCTGCGCCTGTTCGAGGGTGGCGCGCAGCTGTGTCAAGGTGCCCTCAGCCTGCGCGATCTGGTGCTCGATCTCAGGTGCAGTTATCTCCACGAGCAGATCGCCGGCCTTTACCCGGCTGCCGATGTCGACGTTGCGCTTGGAGATGTAGCCGCTGGCGCGGGCATAGATGTTCGCCTGCTCGAAGGCTTCGGTGGTCCCGGGCCAACTCGCGACGCGAAACGGCTCCGAGGCGCGCACCGCCGCAGCGCGCACCGCCGGCACGAAGTCGCGCCGGGCATTTGCGGTCGCCATCACCTCGGCGTGCACCGTGTAGTGCTTCCAGAATCCGTAGCCGAGGGTGCCGACGAGAAGGGTGATTACCAGGAAGGCCAGGAGGGTGCGGCGGGCCCTACCTTTCGATTGCACGGGCGTCTGCAGGGACTGATAATCGACCGGGTGTTCATGCACCAGGACGCCGTTGTCCGGGGGCGGGGAGAGCTCGTTCATACCGGGTCCTCTGCAAAGACGCCCTGCGCGGGCTTGCCGTCATTGCCCTTGCGCAGCAACGCGAAAAGATAGGGCACCACGAAAAGGGTGGTCGGGGTGGCGAACAGGAGCCCGCCGATCACAGCGCGGGCCAGGGCCGCGTTCTGTTCCTCGCCCGGGCCGCCGATCGCCATCGGGATCATGCCGACGATCATCGCGGTTGCCGTCATCAGCACCGGGCGGATACGGGTACGGCCGGCGGCGATCGCCGCCTCGAACGCGCTGTGGCCGGCGAGCTGCTGCTCGCGGGCGAACGTCACCAGCAGGATCGAGTTCGCCGAGGCCACACCGATCGCCATGATCGCGCCCATTAGCGAGGGCACGCTCAGCGTGGTGCTGGTGATGTAAAGCATGGTGACAATACCGCAGAAGGTCGCGGGCAGTGCCAGGATCACCACGAAGGGGTCGCCCCAGGTCTGATAGTTCACCACCATCAGCAGGTAGACAAACACCGCGGCGAACAAAATACCGATAGTAAGGTCGCGGAACGCCGAGTTCATGCTGTCGATCTGGCCTACCACCTCGATCCGGTTTCCCGGCGTGAGCTGCGACTTGTACTGATCGACCACCTTGTTGATGTCGGCCGAGAGCGAGCCGAGATCGCGGCCGTCGGCGTTGGCGTAGATCTCGTACAGCGGCTGCACGTTAGCCTGGTTGGCGTTGGTCTGGATCGAGTCGCGCTTCAGCGTCGCCACGTTGCTGAGCAGGCCTGGCACCGGGTTGCCGTTATTGCCGACCGTGAACTTGGTCACCGGCGTGTTCTTCAGATCGTTGAAGGTGTCGGTGCGGTATTCGGGCGTCTGCACCGCGAGATAGTAGGGTGTCCCGTTCGCCGGATCGGTCCAGAAATTTGGGGATACCTGCTGCGACGAGGCGAGCGAGGTGTTCAGGTTGAGCGCGATGTCACTCACCGTCAGTCCGAACTGGCTGGCGCGGGCGCGGTCGATCTCCGCGAAGAACTCCGGTCCGTTGATCTCCTGCTGCAGGTGCACGTCGGCAAGGCCTGGGATCGCCGCGATCTTCTGCTGCATCTCGCGCGCGATGCGCAGGTTGTTGGCGCGGTTGTAGCCCACCGTGCGCACGTTGATCTGCGCCGGAATGCCGAAATTCAGGATCTGTGTCACCATGTCGGCGGCCTGGAAATAGAAGATGTTCTCCGGGAATTCTGCCGGCAGCACCTGGCGCAGCTTCTTGATGTAGGTCGCGGTCGGCTTGTGGTCCTCCTTCAGTGCCACCAGGATGACGCCGTCGTTGACGCCCGTCGCGGTGCCGTCGCCGAAGGCATAGTTGTAGGAGCGCGCTGGCAGGCCGATGTTGTCGACGATGAGGTCGCGCTCGTGCTCCGGGATCACCTCACGGATCTTTTCTTCCACCTGCTGAAAGATAGCTTCCGTCTTGTCGATGCGCGTGCCGGCTGGAACACGGACGTGCAGCTGGATTTGCCCGCCGTCGATCAGCGGGAAGAAGTCGCGACCGTCAAAGAAGAACAGGGTGCCGCCGAGTGCGAGGATCACCACCGCAATCGCGGAGAAATACGAGAGTGGCAAAATACCAGGGCGGCATTCCCTTTACCTATGGTCCCCTCGCCTATTTTCTCAAGAACCGAATCTATCTCGGCGAGATGCACCACGGCGGCAAATGGTTCAAAGGCGAACACGAGGCCATTGTTGACCGCGAGACCTTCGACCGGGTCCAGCAGCTGCTCAAAAGCGCCGCCACCCAGCGGAAGGTAAAGCGCTCGGAAAGCGGGGCGTCGCTGATGGGGAAGCTGTACGACGACCGCGGCAATCTCATGAGTCCGAGTTTTTCCCGCAAGAACGGCGTTCGTTACCGGTTTTATGTCAGCTCAGCCCTGCTCCGCGGCCGAAAGGACAAGGCCGGCTCGGTCCGGCGCATAGCCGCTGGCGAAATCGAGGGGGCTGTCGAGGAAGCCGTTCGGGGAAAGTTGGATATGGCAGATGCTTCGGGTCAGGCCATTACAGATTGGATTGAGCGTGTCGTACTTCGCGACACCCAGATCCGCGTTACCGTCAACGCCAAGGACAGCGACTCGCCGGCTCCGACCATTGAAATTCCCTGGACGTCCAACAAACCCAGCTTCGATTGCGTGCCAGCTCACTCAGAACACAAACCAGATCCGAAGCTGGTACAAGCCATTGTGCGGGCCCACGCCTGGCTGGCCGATCTAAAGAATGGGCGCTTCTCATCGGTTGAAGAGCTTGCTGCCACGGCGAAACTCCACGCGAAAGTCGTGCGGCAAGCTCTGCGCTTTGCATTCCTCGCGCCCGGCCTTATCCGGGCAATCCTCGAAGGTCGCCACGCGGCAGGGGTGACGCTCCTCAGAATTCCTAAGACTTTGCCTCTAACCTGGTCAGCGCATGAGCAGATGCTCGGCTAGCTCTACGAGACGGCGAATGTCTCTTTCTCCACAGGGTTTATCGAGCGATCCGCCTCGCGGTCCTTTCGGCCGGTACAACTTCTAATGTAAATGATACCCGCGCTCTGGCGGGAATATGCGATGGCAAAAAATATTGTTATCTTTTCGGACGGCACAGGCCAAGCTGGCGGAATCAATTTCGACGAAGCGCGCACCAACGTTTACAAACTGTATCGGGCATGCCGAGTTGGACCAGACACACCAATTAATCCCGCTGAGCAAGTGGCCTTCTATGATCCAGGTCTAGGGTCCGCTGCTGACGGCAGTCAATTTAAGATCGGCTGGATGCGATGGATCTATAACCTCCTAAGCATGGCCACGGGGTTAGGCATCACCAATAACATCATCGACTGCTACGCGGCTATTATCAGGCTCTACGAGAACGGCGACCGGATCTTTCTCATCGGCTTTAGCCGAGGTGCCTACACGGTTCGCTCTCTTGGCGGCGTCATTGCCTATTGCGGAATTCCAAGGCACCTACCCGATGGCACTCCGTTGCAACTCGATCTAAAGGGATCACGCGCACTGGCAGAGCATGCGGTGAAGGATGTCTATCAGTTTTGCTCCTCTTACGATCGGGCCAAGATCGGGCCCTACCTTGCCTTTATGATGCGAACGCGTGACGCCATCGCCGCAAAATTCAGATCCGAGCATGGCAGTTCCGTCATCAAAGATGGCGCCGAACGGGCCAATGTCTTTCCTTACCTTATTGGAGTGTTCGACACCGTAGCCGCGCTCGGAAATAAATGGCTAGGCCCGATTGTGGTCGTCGCGGTGTTGGCCATTCCATTTGCGCTGCATTACCTGGGAGCAGCGCTCGAGCCAGTTCTTCCGACGGCTGGAAGCATTGCCCGAGTTCTTGGTTACTTCAGCGTCTTGCTTGCAATCCTCATCTATTTAAAGAACTACTTGAAGATTGCTCCCTCGTTACCGGGGTACGGCATCTTCAAACGCCTTGCGACGCTGCATTTAACCCGATCCAAACACAAGTTTTACGACACCACCCTAAACGTGAACGTCGGCTATGCTAAGCACGCGATTTCCATTGACGAAGATCGCGCAGATTTCGCGAGAGTCGGATGGACTCCGACGGCAGACAAGCAAGATAAACGGGACGACAGTGGCAACCTGTATTTTGAGCAGGTGTGGTTTCCTGGTGTTCACGCTGACGTGGGCGGTGGCTATTTTGAAAACGAAGCTCGTCTGTCCGATGACGCTTTGAATTGGATGGTTGCCGCCGCATCCATCATTCCCGACGGATTGAAACATGACGGGAGTGTTCTTGGACTGTGGCCAAACTCGAGCGGCCCTCAACACGATGAGCAAGCGGGCTCCTTTTTCAAGAAAGGCTTACGAAAGCTTCCGACCGACGACACGGGGGTGTCCCGGTCTCCCATGCACAAATCGGTCTATCAACGCTTCGAAAACGGCCCCGTGCTGATTTTCAATCAGATGGGACTTTATCGTCCCATTAATCTTCGGACCCATGTGGACTTCAAGCAGTATTTCGAACCCGGATCACGCAGTGCTGGGCTAAATCCAATTAGAAGCTGCGTCGCCGACGACATTGAAATGAAATGGAAGAAGACTGGCTACGTCGGCCGTATTTAAAACAATCCGTGAGGACCATTCGCCCACGCGTCACATCGGCGATAAACTCCGCATCGGTCCAGGTGTGGGCGTGGTTGTAGCTGCTCGCAGCCTAAAAGAAAGTAAGGGCCTTTGCGTGAGGGTTGCGCTTCGCGCTAGCGAGCAGAGCTTCGAACATGCTTTCCGGAAGGGCGCGACTCGAAATCGATTGCGCTTCGATTGCTTCATTATCCGATAGGCTGCGTGTCGGCATCACGATCTTCCTCAGGGCGTTAAAAATCAGGGCGGCGGATTTCGGGGTTGATTCTGGCGAATGCTACTGCAACGGAGTCGAAGCGACTGGAAGGGTCAGATGCATGCCGTCCTCAGCGATGAGAACTTCTGCGTCGCTGGCGGACTCACCCACAAAGGCAGTCCGCCTGCCGCCTCGTCCTTGGTCAGCCCTGCCAGGCGCGCCCTGGTTTCGATAGGCTGCTCTTGAGCGCCAGCATTTTTTTCAGCCGCGCCTTATCTCTCACGGCAGTCTTGCAGACCATCCAGAGGCGCCGCAGCGTCAGCCGCGCGTCGATGAAATCATCCGGCAGATCGGGACCCCATTGATAAAGACCTTGCCGGTCCAACAGATGGTAACCAGGCTCCTGCGAGGAGTCGAACAGGTCACCGTCTGCATAATGCTCGTGTTTTTGGCCCCATGGGTCGCGCCAATAATCGAATATCTGGCTACCGAGGAGATGACGGCCGACGCCCCATGAATGCCGGTAACGGTTGGCAAGCAGGACTTGTTGTCCCATTTCCACGGCGTCGAGATCGACCACTTCGAAGGCGACGTGATCAACTTTGGACTCCAGCCCCATCGTCACGAACAAGGTATGATGGTCCGTCGGCTCGTCGCCGCGATCAAGACGCATGAAGGAGCCGACCAGCGCACCGTCGGGCAGGCACATCACGTCGGAGGGAATGAACCCCAGCATGTCTATGTACCAGCGCACGCTCACGTCGAAGTCGGGCGCCTCGAGCACGAGATGTCCAAGTTTGGTGACCTGGGGCGGCTCCAGCGCCGGGCGCTGGGTGTCGTTCACTCGAACGATTTGGTTCGGCGCGTTATGGGGAATTGCAGAGCGAACCGGGAGCGGCTTGTTCGGCACGAAGCCATGCAAGACGTCGACGGCCACGCCTTCGGGATCGCGCAGATGGACGACGGAGCCTCCACCCGGAGTATTCGCCGGGACAACTGGACGACCGGAGGCCTTCGACAGCTTTTGGAGGTCCTCCTTCGTCGGAACCGACAATCCAAGCCCGAGGAATCGAGCTTCCGGACCGATCGAGATGCGATAGATGTAGGGTTGCGACCCTGTTCCTCGCATGAACAGCTCGCCTTCGCTTTTCGCGACAACGGTCAGGCCAAAGTCAAGCAGGTATTGCTCGGCTTTGCCGATATCCGGACGCTCAAAATGAACAAACAGAAGTTCGTTGGCTTTGACGATTGGTTCGCGGCTGCGTGCCAGCTTGATGCTGCCGGGTCCGCCGTTGAGTTCTGCAATTTGCGACATGGATGTCTCCTGATCCGGGATTGCTAGGCCGCGACGCGCGATGGATGCGCAGTCTCGGCAAGAGTGAAGGGAGTGAGGGCCGAAATGTTCTTGTCCGGGTTGAGCCGGGCGGCAATGAACCGATCGGGGCGAACGAGAACAGCCCGGACTTGATGCCGCTTGGCCCAGTCGGCAAAGCCGCGGTCGATGTATTGCAGCGACAACGTCCTTGCGTCCTTGATGCCCCCGTTCAGACAAACAAATCTTGCCTGGAGGGCGTCAAGAACAGCCAAGTCACGGGCGGACAACATGGAGACCGGATCGATTCCGATGCCGAGCGCCAGCCATTGATGACAGGAAAGGAACGCATCAAGCGGCTCGTTCCCTTGCGCCGGATTGACGGTCGGCTGGGGCATCATCTGACCGATCAGCACGTCCCGCCCTTTGTCAGTCAGCGCGCTCTGATGGATCTCGGGCGCTGGCAAGACCCCGCCGCGGCCGATGAAAGCCCGGAATTTGCCGGACAGGTTGAGGCAGGCAAAGAGCAGGTCCCGTGCCGCTGCGGTGATCCGGTTCGTCGGCATGATCAATGCGCCAAGACGGCGCGAAACCTCGACCATTTTCCGCGCGACTGGCGCGCGTTCGACCTGATATGTGTCAAGGATGGAGTCAGGGGCCTGTCCTCTCAGAACTGAAACAAGCTTCCACGAAAGGTTGACGGCATCTTTCATGCCGCCGTTCATGCCCTGACCCGCGAAGGGCGGCATCAGATGCGCTGCGTCGCCAGCCAGAAATACACGTCCCAGCCGCCAGCGATCCGCGACCCGCGCGTGGAAGGTGTAGATCGCCTTCCGCTCGATTTCGAACGAACGATACTTGGTATGCTCCATGACGAGAGAATAAATCTTGTCGTCGCTCTTGAGGTCTTCCCCGGTCTCGCCGGGCAGCTGCATGAACTCCCAGCGCACCCGCTCGCCGACTGCCGGCAATTCCACGCGCGGACGGCGCGGATCGCAATTGAAGGTGATCTGCCTTACGCCGTGATTCCTGACGATCGCATCGATCACCAGCCAGCGTTCCGCATAGGTCGAACCTATGAGCTGTGCGCCAAGCAGTTCGCGGATTCCACTGGCGCCTCCGTCACAGGCGACCACGTAGTTCGCGCGCTGCAGACTTGGGCCGTCTGGCGCCGATATCTTCAGAACGACCCCGCTTGGGTCCTGTTCAAGCCCGGTAACTGCGTGTTCGAACAGCGTGCGAGCATTGTCGAAGCGGGATAGCCCCTTGAGCAGGACTTTTTCGAACTCCGGTTGATAGAAGGTGCCCAACGCCGAGTGACCAAATTGGCTTCGGACGGGGAAATCCGCGGCCATCAATGTGACATTGCGCGCATTCAGGTGGCGGACATGCGGATTCTGAATGAGGCCGGGCGCGATCTCGTTGAAAAGGCCGACCTGAGTGAAGAGACGTAGTGTCTCGGCGTCATAAGCTATCGCTCGCGGCAGTCCCAGAAGTCCCTTGTTGCGTTCGAGAACGACAACTCGGATGCCCGCCAAGCCAAGCAGGTTTGCGGTCATCAGGCCCACCGGACCTGCGCCTACGATCGCGACCTCGCACTCCTGCAATGGTCCGGAATTGACTTCGATTTCCTTCGACATTTGCGCCTCCTCTAACGCCGGGCCCGGGGGCTCCAAAATTTGTGTTGCACTATTTGGTCATAATGACTAAAAAGTCAATATGAAATATTCGAACAGTCAAAAAAGGTAAGCGGATATGGCCAGGGTCGACCTCGTGCGCCGGGCGCAAATCGGGCTGCGGCTCCGCGCAAAGAGCCATGCCCAGTTGATACGGGCGGCGCGTGCGTTGTTTGCGATCCGGCCGGTCGATTCCATCACAGTCGATGACGTGACGAGAGAAGCGGAACTGGCGAAAGGGACGTTTTACGTTCACTTTCAGCATCTCGACGATTTGCGCGCGGCCGTGGCGGATGAGCTGGCGCACGAACTGGACGACCTTCTCCAGCCTCATCGGACCGGAATTGCCGACCCGGTCGAGCGGATAGCGACGGGCTGCGCAGCGTTCATCAGGCAAGCGCTGCACGATCCGGCTTGGGGAGGACTCGCCGCGCGGGGGGTCTGGGCGTTTCCGGCGGTTGCCACCGCCGCCCGCAAGCGACTCAGCGAGGACCTGCGTGCCGCGATAGCGCAAGGACGCATAGCGCCGGTTTCGGCGGAAGTCGGGTTCGATATCGCCGTTGGCATTGTTCTTCAGGCGATGCGTTCAGCCAGTGAGAAGCGTCTCTCGCTCTCTGACGTACCGGTCGCTGTTTCCGGGGTCTTGCGCGGGCTCGGCGTGGCCGCCGACGAGGCCGAGCAGATCGTTCGCCGCTTACCCGAACCGCCCCTTCTGACGAAATCCTCTAATCGCCTTCCGATCGCTACTCTCGTTGACCAGAACAACAACCGAACAAAAAGGACTTGAAAACATGGCTACCAACATAGCTCGCTACGAAACCGAGGGAACTGCGTACTGGGGTGTCGTATCAGCATCAGGAATATCACCACTCGACGGCGTCTATCCGACGACGGCAGCATTGATCGAGCAAGGCGAGGCCGACTGGCGCGCAGCATTGGGAAAAGCGGCCAGCGTACCGATAGATTCGGTGAAGATTCTTTCCCCGGTAACGGCACCCTGCCGCGTTTATTGCCAGGGCGCCAATTATCGACAACATATGATTGAATCTGGCATGGACCCAGATGCAAAGCTGTTCAACATGTTTTTCACCAAGTCGGATGCATCGATTAGCCCTGCGATAGGCGCGGTTCATCGGCCAAAGCACGTCATGCTGCTCGACTACGAAATTGAACTTGCCCTGGTATTCCGTCGGCCAATTTCGTCGCCCGTCACCGTCACCCAGGATACGTTGAGGGACTACGTGTTCGCCGTCGCGATCGCGAACGACCTCAGCGCACGGGACGTCCAGCTTCCGCAGATGCAATTCTTCAAGGGCAAGAGCTATCGTGGATTTTGCCCGATCGGCCCTTGGCTGACGGTTCTCGAGCCCGAAGAGTTCGTCTACCTCGACCAACTCGAACTGCAACTCTCGGTCAACGGTTCCACTCGTCAGCGCGATACAACAAAGAATCTCGTGTTCAAGCCCGCAGAAACGATTTCCGAATTATCGACCTTCGCTAGCGTCGTACCGGGTGACGTACTGCTGACGGGAACGCCTTCCGGATGTGCGCTTCGCGTGCCGCCTGCGCCGATCCGAAGGCTCCTCCAGTTGCTGCCGGAGCGCCAGTTCTGGAATTTGTTTGTCAAAGCCCAGCGTCGCCGTCCGCAATACCTCCAGCCCGGAGATCTCATCAACGCCCAAATTTACAGCGCGGACGGTCGAATCGATCTCGGCGAGCAAGAGACGAGGGTTATGGGCTGATGCATTTGCGGCAATTGGAACCGCGCCACGGCTGAATCAGAGGGCGGCGACAGGCAACAACGCGGAGTGTCAGGCCTTAGCTTTGCGGGTGTTGGGTTTTCTTTGCGCCGCGCTGCTTTCGGCCGTTTCGATCTCCGGCAATCTCGCCAGCATGGACCTCACGCGCCGGCTGTCTGCACCGATCGCCCGCAGGATCGAGCCGACCGCGGCTTGTCGGTCCCGGGAGGACAGTCGCCTTTGGCCGATTGCCGCCAGCACCTGGAGTACGATGCCCAAGACCACTTCAAGGTTCAGCTCCAGCGAGGAATCTTGTTGTGGCGCTTCCTTGAGAGCCAGTTTCAAGTCCTCCAGCAGCCGGCTCCGAGCGACCCGGCCCACCGTGGGAAAGGACCACGCCATCCGCGCAACCACGGCGGCCCAGGATGGGTCTTCCAGCGCCTTCTCGAAGAAGCCATTGCAGGCGAAGGCGATCCGCATGAGCGGGTCGGGCATCGACAGCCGCTGAGGCTGCAGGAGCTCGTCAAACGTCCTTACCAGCCCGTCGGCGACCGCTACAGTCAAAGCGTTCAGGTCATCGAAATGAACGTAGAACGTCCCCTTCGCGACGCGAGCCTCGTTCACGACATCATCGACCGTTACCGATTCCACCGCGCGCTTGGCGAAGAGCGAAGTTGCAGCAGAAATGAGTTGCGCTCGCGTCTTTGCACGCTTTTCTTGCCCGATCTGAGCACGACGCTCAGGATCTACCTTTGCCATGGCGGGAACCGAGATGTTTTATGCGCGGTCGGAAGAAATTCAGCGGCCCCGCGGGCTGATCGCGCCGGCGGGTCGCCCTGAACTACGACGATGCCCATGAAGAGGCAATAGCCGGCGCCATCGGCTGCCAGTATCGCCGCCGGGCTAGTCCCTGTGGACGCAGCGCTAAATCGCAGGCGGCCGGGTGTTCTCGGGTTCTAGCGTGTGATGGGCTGCGGGGTCATAGCGCCATGTATGGCCCGGCCGTGCGTTGCAAGAGGGAATTTCAAGAGCAACGATCGTGAGAGCTGCATCAATGTATTCGGTCTCCGAGGTGGAGCATTGCGCATCCAGGCTGACTACGACAAGGCCTCGGAGGGCGACTTCAAGGAACTTGCCGCGCTCATTGGCGGTGAGGTCTTTCCGTAGGCGCGCATTAGTGGGTCACGCATGGTAGCGGTGGTCTGCTACACCGCGAAAGCCCACTATCGTGGAATCCTTATTTTCCTAGGCGGCCTCTTGGTGTGCTGGCGTTGATCGGCATTTTGATCCGCAACTCGGTGATCCTGATCGTGCAGGTCGAGGACCTGAGGAAGGCGGGACGGCCCGCATGGGAGGCGGTCGTCGAAGCAACCGAACATCGCATGCGGCCGATCATGCTGACCGCCGCCGCCGCAAGCCTCGCGCTCATCCCGATCGCGCGCGAGATCTTCTGGGGGCCCATGGCCTACGCGATGATGGGCGGCATCATCGTAGGCACGATGCTGACGCTGTTGTTCCTGCCGGCGCTCTACGTGGCCTGGTTCCGGATCTAGTAAGCGCCGTCTGGTTTATTGTTATGGAATCGAGGAGAACTCCTCGATCACCAACTCCGTGAATGGATACTGACCACATCCCCAAGCGTTTGTTTTCCTGAGAAATCCCGTTCCGAACCCTTGGGCATGGTACGAAGGTTGCGGAGAAAAATCCGTTCTCCAGACCATCGAGGGCACTCGGTCCGTGCCCGCGCGTTTCAGTAGTCGGCAGGATTGCAGATCATCGGCTGCTTGGTACCGGCCAGTGCGAGTTCGCTGCTTGTGCTATCCCTAAGGAACCGATCGAGCGTCGCCTGGATCTTCTTTTTTACCAAGTCCGGACCACGGTCGCTCATGTCGTTGTGCTGCGCGCCGATGTCGACGATATCGATGCCGCTCGCCTTGATCAGCTCGGGGGGCGGCAGTACGCCCGGATCGGCTTTGAAGTTCGGGTCCGTAGAGCGAAACGACAGGATTTTAATCCCTTCGTCCAGCACGAATGGTACCCGCAAATTGTCCAGCGTGATCACCTTCGATACGATCTCGGGGTGCTGCTTGGCGAGGTACATCGAAACGTCGCCGCCATTGGAGTGGCCCACCAGCGTTAGGTGATTGTAGTCGGCATTGGGCTGCCGCTTCTGCAGGTTGTTGAGCACGAACAGGATGTTTGTCTCACCCCGCAAGTAGACCTCGCGCCGGCCGACATAGGGTTGGCCGACCTTGGTCATAAGCGGCGGATCAGTAGGAAGGTCTTGCTGGACGCTGGCCACCAAATAGCCTCTCGTCGCAAGGATGTTGGCGAGGAATGAATATTCGGTGTTCTTGACGGTGTTTCCGTTGCTGATCATCGCGACCGGGAGCATCCAAAGCCCGTTGTTCGCCCTGATTTCATAGTCGCGACGCACGGCAAGATCGACGGAGACGGGCCGCTGCCGTGTCGCGTCAAACAGCTCCAGCGTCTCGTGCCGGATGGCCCATTTGCGGATGGCAAAAGATTCGCCGGCGGGAAGCGAGCAAAGGCAGGCAACGGCTATCAACAAGCGGCCGAAAGTCGTGACATAAGATGATCCCGCAGTCATGCGCCTCTCCTTGAAAGGCCATTTCGCATTGCGAGGCTTACGAGTTACTTTGTGTGTTGTTGAACACCCGAAAGAATACCGAGCGCCGCTATATCGTGATAGTCGATATATTTCGATAGTATCCATCGGTGACATGGATGGATTGGGTCTCGCACCAACGCGGTGTCTCACCCGCGAGCGAAATGTCGGTGCCGCGACCGCGCACTTTGCCTCAACACCTGGGCGACAGCATCTCAGGCGCGTTTCGTTTGATGGGATTTTGAAGCGACCTAGTCCCAATTATTCGTTGCGATATTCTGTTCTTTGCGACGCCGTTCTTTGCGACGCCGTGGAAACCCGGTATATTTCGCTATTTAGTATCGGCCATGCCGATGGACCAGAGGCTGGACTGTGCTGGACGCCGTTTCACTCGATCAACTACGAACATTTATTGCAGCTGTCGACGAGGGCAGTTTCTCTGCCGCGTCTCGAAAATTGCTTCGGTCGCAATCCGTAGTTAGTGAGACGGTTAGCAATCTTGAAGACCAGATAGGCGTGCAGTTATTCGATCGTTCCGGGCGTTATCCAGTGCTTACACCGGCCGGTGTAGTGCTATTGGCGGATGCGCGGGCGATCATTAAAGGGGTCGATCTGCTCAAGGCCCGTGCCAAGGGCATGACCGCCGGCCTGGAGCCGGAGCTGTCCGTTGTGGTAGACGTCTTTTATCCGATCGATGCCATTACCCAGGTCGCGAGGGCATTTCGTCAACAATTTCCCGGCGTTGCTCTGCGAATTTACGTGGAGGCGCTCGGGGCTGCCATCGAGCCGGTTCTCGATGGACGCTGCAGTGTCGGCATTGTTGGCTCGCTTCCCACTATTCCCGACACGCTCAGCCGTGAGCGTCTTCCGTCGATTTCCTTTTTGATGGTCGCCGCGCACGATCATCCCTTGACGTTGCACAAGGGCAAAGTCCCAAAAGAGTTGCTGGCCAGGTACACTCAAATCGTACTTACCGACCGGTCCGAGCTGTCCGCTGGCCGTGAGTTTGGAGTTATGTCACCGACGACGTGGCGGCTCGCCGACCTCTTCGCGAAGCATCATTTCTTGCTCAACGGGCTCGGCTGGGGCGGAATGCCTTTGCACACGGTGCAGAAGGATTTGGATGCAGGACGTCTGGCGATGCTGCCGATCGAGGACGTTCCTCCGGGCGGTTTGATTGTGGAGATGTCGGCAGTGTGGCAGACCCAATCGCCACCAGGCCCCGCGGGTAGATGGTTTATTGATAGCTTAAAAAATACTCCGGCGCCGAAAGTGCCCAAGGCACGGGCCATGCCCAAAGGAGTTCGTAGCCGCCGCAAAAAGTCCTAGCGCAAGCATACTCGTCCCATCGAGGCCACCGATGGGTACATTCGAAAAAAGACGGCTTCTCGGCAACCGAAAGGCCGGACTACTTTGATCCCATCAAACACGCCAAGCGAGGCTGATAAGTTGTTGATGGCGCAGAAATGGAACACCCAATCTTCAGCGGTAGCGATGCAGCCAGCGCAATTTTGACTGTCGGCGGGGCAAACATTCCGGTCCTTGGATTTGGAACGTACGGGATGTCCGGGCCGCGGCTCCAGAACATTCTTGTCGCTGCACTCCGGCAAGGCTTTCGCCATGTCGATACGGCTCAAATGTACCAGAATGAAACTGACGTCGGACTCGCCATCCGGGCGTCAGGCATTCCGCGCAACGAGGTCTTCGTTACAACGAAAGTCTGGGTCAGCAATTATTCCCGAGCGCAATTCATGGTGTCGGTGGACGAGAGTCTAAAGAAATTGCAGACCGACCATATCGATCTCCTTTTAGTCCATTGGCCGCGTGGTGGAGCACCAATGGAGGATCAGGTTGATGGCCTCAACCTTGCTGTGGAATCCGGTAAGGCGCGACACATCGGCGTCAGCAACTACAACGCCGACCTTTTGCGCAGGGCATCAGCCGCGTCCAGATATCCGCTCGTCACCAACGAGGTTGAATATCACCCCTTCCTCGAGCAGGACGTTGTTCTGGGGCAGGTCGCATCGAGCCGGTCAAGCTTGATGGCCTATTGCGGAATGGCGGTAGGACGGGTGTTCGAAACGCCACTTCTCAAGGGCATCGCGGCGCGCCACCAGCGTAGCGTCGCGCAAATCGTGCTGCGGTGGTTAATCCAGCAGCCGCGGGTCGTTGCGCTGTCGCGAACTGAAAATTTCGAACGGATCGCGGACAATACGAAGATTTTCGACTTCACGCTGAACGATGATGACATGGCGGCAATTTCCGCTCTGAAATCATCGGGCAGCCGCATCGTTAATCCACCGCACCTGGCTCCCGTCTGGGACTGACGGCATTTACTTCCAGTCAAGATAAGTCTGCACGGCGCCCGAACAAAAAACGCTGCTTGGGTGCCGCGCCTCTTTCGACAGGCGACCCGCCAAATCCCTCCATCGTGGCGCCCTGCTGTACCATCGGCGCTGCCGATGGATACCATCTAAATAAATCGTCTTTAGCGATATTAAGCCAAGCAGTAATTTGCGCACATCGTCAACCAACCCGCGGAGACATGTCATGAGTGTTGCTTCAATTGGAAGCGGACAGGTTCGCAGCCGTCGCGTTGACCTCTGGATCTTGCAGGTCGTCGTCGCGCTTGTGTTTCTTGCCGCCGGCACCGCGAAGCTGGCTGCCGTTCCATTCATGGTGCAGCTGTTTGATCAGATCGGGCTCGGCCAGTGGTTCCGTATCGTCACCGGCGTTGTCGAGATTTTCGGCGCCGCTGCTTTGGTGCATCCGCGCCTGGCTTCGTTCGGTGGTTTGTGGCTCGGCTTCACCATGTTTTGTGCCGTGCTGACCCACCTGTTTGTGCTCCACACGAATCCGGCGCCGGCCATCGTACTAGGCCTTCTCAATATCCTGATCGCCTACCTGCGTCGCGACGATCTCGCATGGCTGGTGCGGACCGCCACCAAGCAAATCTGACAATTCCAAGCTCAGAAGTGATCAAAGGGATCAAAAAATGTCTGCCCCTGCAGTGTCCACACCTCACTTGTACGTCAAGGAGTCCACCCGGTCTATTGCGCTTCGCACGCGTGGACACTCACACGGGCCCATCACCCGTCTGGTCAGTCCGGGCGATATCGGCGAACTGATCAAGCCGTTCGTGTTTCTCGACTACTTCGAGGCGGATCCGGCGAGGGCCCCGAAATTCGGCTTCCATCCCCATTCCGGAATAGCGACCCTGACGCTCATTCTGACCGGGCAGGCGTTCTACAAGGAGACCACCGACCGCGAAGGCGTTATCGAGACCGGCGGTGTCGAGTGGATGCGCGCAAGCAGCGGCGTCTGGCACACCGGCGGAATGTACGGCAATCAGCGGATCAAGGGTTTTCAGCTGTGGGTGGCGATGCCACCCGCCCTCGAACTCGCCGAACCCAAAAGCCAATATCTCAACGCTTCCGATTTCCATTATGCCGGCCCAGCAAGGGTCATCGCTGGCGAATATGATGGCGTCAAAAGCATCGTCGAGTCGCCGCAGGGCATGACGTATCTCGATGTGGGCCTCAAGGCCGGCGAGCGCTGGATTTATCAGCCGCCCAAGGACCACGACGTCGCCTGGATCGCCTCGCACCAGGGAATGGTGGCGACCCCGGAGCGTGTATCGACCGGCGAAGTCGTCGTTTTCGAGGGGGGCAACCAGGCGATCCAATTTGAAGCGCTCTCAGATTCTGGCTTCGTCCTCGGCTCTGCCGTCAAGCACCCTTACGATCTCGTGACGGGCCACTACTCCGTTCATACCAATGCCGAAGCCCTGCGCCTTGGAGAAAATAACATCGCCGAAATCGGTCGACGACTGCACAACCAGGGCGTCTTGAGCCGCCCAGGAAGTTGAAGAGCGGCGGAGCAATATCGAGCGGCGAGGTGAGAATGCCCGTCTTACGCTATTTTGGTTGGGTCGGAAGCTTTCTGTTGGCGCTGCTTTTTGTGGCGAACTGGTTTTTCCCCGAGCCGATTGCCCGCGCGTCGTCATCCGACCTGCCCTCGAGGGACAAGATCGTCATTCGCATCCATTCGGATCATAAATGGCCTGAAAAGGTCGTCCTGGACACCGCGATCGCGGCGCTGCCGCTTAACGCGAGGGCGAGTTCTGAGGCGACCTCTCAAACTGCGAAGCCATTCACCAGTCCTAGCGACCGAAAGAGCGTACTCGAAGCTTTCGCGGAAATGGCCCGTCCCACAGCCGCAATGCGTAGCAGAAATCTGGAGCAAGAAGGCGGTTCAGTTCGCCGTGGTTCACGGCACTGATATCGCGCTTCATCTGCCCGCGGCCGGGGCAGCGACTCGAAACCTGAACCACACATTCTTGTTCTTCATCTTTACCTAGACGACCTTGGCCTCTCGCACAGTCGTCTGATCCGCCACTTGCCGCCTCTGCCACTCAGTGCAGATCGAAAAAAGTCTCCGCCGAAAGTCTCCCGAAAACGGGAATATTTCAAATATCGGCTGGAGACTTTCGGCAGATTCTCGCGTTGGTTGCTCTTTTTCGGTGTCTGGAGACATCTCGCAGAACGCACGAAAGCCCGTGTTTTGCGGGCTTTTTGTGACTTAGGTGCACACTATCGTACGTTGAGTGAGTGGCTGGCTGGCGACGCAGTGTGATACGAACCTGTCTCTACGCAATTTCCCTGCGAACAGGGAATTTTACAGGGAATTTCCTGTTTTCAGGCTCCCCGGACCGACTTCGTAGCAAAAAGCCGCTGTACTGCAGCGACTTTTCACGCAATTCCTTACACAAATTAACAGGGAAACTATTCCGTAGAACAGGGAATTTTATCCGGTTAACAGGGTATTTCTGCCGCACGGGCAGGAATTGGCCCCTCGCTTGGGACTCTTACCGGTCCAACCCGGGTTCAGATCGCGGACTAGCAGCCACCGAAACCGACGTTCGCTGATAGTGGCCGTTTGACGAGTTCGAGCAACTTGGGGGGCGGCTCGGCACCTGATGATAGATCGGCTCTAGCCGTGATACGCAAACAGCTCGATCGGGTCGCTGAAGCCGCGCACCGGATATTCGCCGACGCGTTCGAGATTGAAATCGCTTTCGACGAAGTCGGCGAACGCGCGGGACAGCAGCACCGTTCTCCCCAATTGTTTGGTGAGGGCTTCGAGACGCGAAGCCATGTTGACCGCAGGACCGATGACGGTGAAGTCGAGCCGGGTGAGCGACCCGATATTGCCGTACATGACGTCTCCGACGTGGACGCCGATGCCGTAATTCAACGGCGCACGACCGGTTTCGCTGTTCTTTTCGTTCAGGGCGACCATGGCCTGACGTGCTTCGGCCACGGCACGCAGCAGATTTGCACAGGCCGACGGCTGGGTGAGCGGAAAAATGGCGAGCAGACCGTCGCCGATGAATTTCAGTATCTCCCCGCCATGTCGTGCAATCGGCTCTGACATCGCATCGAAATAGTCGTTCAGAAGATCGATGACGTCATCGCGCGGCCAGTTGTCGGAGATCCGGGTAAAATCACGCAGATCGCAGATCATGATGGCGGCACGTACCGTCGTCCCGCTTCCGCGCCTGGTGGCGCCGGCCAGAATGAGTTCGCCAGCATGCGAACCGACATAGGTTTCAAGCAGCGTTCGCGCCAACCGGTTCTTCATGCGGATTTCGCTGACCAGCGCCAGAACCGGCAACAGTTTCAACAGGCCGGCGATATGCGCGTCGTCGAAACCTCCGGGCCGGTCGGTGGCAAAAGTCACGATGTGCCGCTTTCCGAGCGTATGGTACAGCGGCCACGCCACATAGTCGGTCAGACCTTTGGCCCGCATCTCGTCAAAGACGGCGTGCTTACGGCCCAGCGAGGGATCGCGTTCGAGATTCTCGCGCACCTCGGTGGCACCGTCATGGATTTCCTTGGCGGGACTGTCGATGTATTCGGATCGCTCCCTGACATCGTAGTCGAATCTCGCAAGCCCAGCCTCGCGCATCCCCTCGGCCCACATGATCCGGGCGCCAAGCCATTGGGGATGGTAGATCAGGAGATGAAGCGACGCCCGCTTGAGGGGAATGCCCGCCCGCTGCAGCCGGACACACAGCTCAGCGAAGATATTGTCGATGAAGCGCTCGTGGCGCGTGTCGTTTGTCAGCCAGTGCAAAACGTCGCTGTCAGAATGCGCGGTGACGGGATCGATGTTTGGTGGTGCGTTCATATCTTGCTCCTGAGCAGTGATCTCGATCGACGGTACAGGATATGTCGTATCCCCGCTCGACGGCGTCAACGGAGCTCACCGCAATCTGCTTGCGCGCATTGGGTTGGCCGTGGGTCGCCGCGTGTCCGGCGCGAGAGGACGCAGCGGTAGCGCCGCGCTCTCCCTTTCTACCCATATCTCGCCTTTGGCAATTCGAAGGGCTTTCGGTTAAACATGGGCCGTCAAACCGCTTTGCGCCATGAGCGGTCATTCAAAGATTGGCTTCGCCAATTCCGGCCCAATTCGCTCCCGAGACATCAGGCGCCGCTAACATTGAAACGCGCTCCGTTTAGCGCTGCTTAGGTTGTCTCTCTCTGTCTCTGGATTGTTTGCGTCATCGTGGCGAGTACAAGCGTAGCGACGTTCATCAGGATGATCGCTGCCGCACCGACATCGACGGCGAGACTAAGCCCCTGGGTTGTCGCGATAGCGCCTAGTACGAAGGCGAGCGCGCCCATCGATAGATAACCCAAGAGATAAAGTGCCGAGAGTATGCCGCCACGGTGATGCACGGGCGCCACCGCGCTGATCATTTGCAGACCGCCGACAAACAACAGGCTGTACGCCCCTCCGGCGGCAGCGGCCGCCAGCAGGTAGATCAGCAGATCACGCAAGTTGACAGCCAGGATGAGCAGCGCCATGCCCAGACCAGAGACCCGTGCGCCCACGATCAGCGCTGCCCGCGGCGAGAGAGTTCGGGCTTCCGATCGCTCCCATTACGATGGGAAATAGCGAAAGGACCGCGCCGTTGAGAAAGGCGTTGGGTGAGCCGATCAAGTCATGCTCAACTTGGCCGCCGAGCGAGAGGACCAGCACGCCGAATGTATAGGCCGCTACCATGGCGGTTGATGACACCGCGAAGGCCCGACGTACATGCTTCGGAACGGATGGCATCCTAGAGCGCCGGTCGCCGCCCGCATCGCCGACCGTATGTCGAGGCAAGAACCACGTCGCAGTGAGCAGGACGATGAGGAAAAGAGCAAGTACCCAGAAGCAAAGGCGCGTCGGCCATGGCCCATATTCCGCCAAGGCGCCGCCGAGCAGCAAAGCAACGGCGAAGCCAATAGCCTGCGCTGCCATCGTGACCGAGGCTGCACTCTTCGCACGTTCCGGGCTCGTGAACTCCAAAATCGCGGCGGTCGACGGGCTCGCCGCCAGGCCGACGCCAATGCCCATCAGGGCACGTCCCGCGAACACCCACCACACGTCAGGTGCGACCGCGAACAGCAGAGAGCCGACGAGCGAAGCAAAAAGGCCCGCCAACATCGTCGCGCGGCGACCAATTTGGTCGGAAATGCCGCCGAAGCCGACCAACATGACAACGACGCCAATCGGATAGATGGCGAAGATTCCCGCCGTCACCGTATGGGTGAGGTGCCATTCCTGGGCATACAGCCCGTATGTCAGTGCAGGGGCCGCACTCGTCCAAAGCGTATGACTGACCACACCCGCCGAAACCAACAGACTCGCGCGGCGGCCGAAGACGAAGCGCCCGCCTGACGGCGGCTTGGTCCGGTCCGCCGCGACACAGCGAACGGATGCAGGCGCTTTCGTCATATGTGTCGTCCTTGTGAGTTCAGCAAAGTCTCTGGGGGCCGTACCGGCTTTGGCGGGTTGTCTCCAGGTCAGCCCGTCTCCGGGCGCAACCGCGCGATGCGCCGGCCAAGCGCGCGGTCATTTCCGGGCTTGGTGACGGGCCTTCTTCTGAATACGGAGTTACGAAGCAGTTTTGCCGCCGTTCACGCTGATGATCTGGCCGGTGATGAACGACGCCTTGCGGGAAGCGACGAACACAATGGCATCTGCGATCTCCGCGGGGGTGCCCGCACGCTCGAGAGGTACTCCCGCGACCAGTCCGGCCTTTCTTTCGGCCGTGCCGGTGAACCGATTCAGCATTCCGGTTTCGACAGGACCGGGCGCGATCGCATTGACGCGAATGCCTGATGCCGCAGCTTCGAGCGCTGCGGATTTCGTCAATCCCTCGACCGCGTGCTTGCTGGCGGTGTAGAGCGACGCACCCGGCGCGCCTCGATGTCCCATGGTCGACGAGAGGTTCACGATGCTGCCGCTGCCCTGCGCCTGCATCACGCGCATCTCATGCTTCATGCTGAGCAACACGCCGAGCACGTTGGTGTCGAAAGTGGCCGCGTAGCTTTCGGCGGTCTGTTCCGTCACCGGACCGGGCTTGCCCTCGGTGCCAGCATTGTTGACCGCCACGTCAAGCCGGCCGAAGCGGGCCACGGTCCTGTCGACCAGGTTGCGCACGTCGTCTTCATGGCGAACGTCAGCGCGGATGAATTCAGCTTCCACGCCGAGGCTGCGGAGCTCCTGGGTCAGGGCATGTCCCGCCTCGTCGCGACGGCCCGACACGACAATCCGGGCGCCTTCTTGAGCGAAGGCCAACGCCGTGGCGCGGCCGATACCGGTCAAGGCGCCCGTGATCAGGACGACGGGTGCAGTCATTGATGTTCTCCTTTGAAAGGGGGCGGATGGCCGGAAGGACTTGCTACTGTGACGGTACGGTGCTTGACTGATTCCATGATCGCCTCCTAAGTTCGGCAGGGTCGCTCCACATGACGACTTGTCGCAAGGCCTGTCTGACGCAGTCGGTCGATGAAAGCACGTTGGACTTCCGCATCAATTTGCCTACAGTCGTTACTCCTGCCGAATGTCCTTCCGGCGCTGCACGACCATGTTCACGACATACACCAGCACGGCCTCGTCATCCTGGTTCAGGGTGGTGTTTCGGAGCTTGATCAGGCCCTGCGCCGGACGCGACTTTGACGGTCGCACCTCGATCACCTCGCACTCGACGCGCAACTCGTCACCGGGGCGCACTGGCCGGGGCCAGCGGCACTCGTCGAGGCCAGCGCCGACTAGGCCGCCAGCCGGCTTGAGTTCGGTCTCAACCAGCAGCCGCATCGTCACGGCAGCGGTGTGCCAGCCGCTGGCAGTCAGTTCACCGAAAATCGAGCGGCGCGCCGCCGCCTCATCGAGATGGAAGGGCTGCGGATCGAACTCGGCAGCGAACGCGAGGGCCCGTTCACCGTCGATGCGCAGCCGCCCGGAACCGAACGTCTGCCCCACTGCAAAATCTTCCAGGTAGCGCTCGCTCAACTGATTCATGATTCAACTCCAGCTTTAGGCGATGGCTTCTGGCGCGTGCGATGAACCCGCTACCTGCTCTCAATCAACTTGACGACCGCATACAGCAGCCGGTTGGCGGGCGTCGCGACGCCCAGCGCTTCGCCACGCCGCACGATGAAGCCGTTCAGATGATCGATCTCACTGCGCTTGCCGCGCGCCAGATCCTGCGCGGTCGATGAGTACTGGCCCGCCGCCGTCTCGGCAATTTTGCGTACGGCCGCATCGACATCGCCCGGCAGCGTCACGCCATCGGCTTTCGCAACGGCCACGCATTCATCGACGAGGTCGCTGAGGACAACGGTGACGCCCTCACCCTTCACGAGCCGGCCGTAGGGCAATTGCGTTATTGCCAATAGCGCGTTGTACGCGCAATTCGTGATTAGCTTCGTCCACAACGCGCCGCGCACGTTGTCGGAGATATCGGTCGGCACGCCCGCTGCGATCAGCGCGCGCGCAACATCATCGCTGGCCTTCGACCGCTCGATGACCAGTTCGCCGCGGCCATGATGCCTGACATGCCCCGGCCCGGCCATTTCGGTCCCGACATACACCGCGGCTGCGATCACTTCCTGTGGCAGCAGCGCGCGCAGTCGGTCCGCGTTCTCGACGCCGTTTTGCAACGACAGCACCAACGCATCCGGCGCAAGATGCGGCTTGATGGCAGCCGCGGCACTTTCGGTGTCGGTGGACTTCACGCTAAAGAGCACGAGCTGCGCGCCCTGCACCGCGCTCCCTTCGGTGCTGGCAGAGACGCGAATGTGTTCGTCGAAGGTTTGCGTTTCGAGCCTGAGCCCGTGACGCTCGATCGCCTCGGCAAGTTGAGGGCGCCCGATTAGCATGACATCGTGTCCGGCGCGCGCCAGCTTGAAGCCGTAGTAGCAGCCCGCCGCACCCGCACCCATTACCGCGACTCGTCCCATTGGATAATGCGTGTGCGCGAGCTGTTGATATCCGCTTGCCACGTCGATCACCCCTTCAAGACGACTTTGCCAAACGGCCGATCCTCGATCAGATGGCGCAAGGCTGCACCTGCTTCGGGAAGAGCGTAGACTCGCTCGACAATGGGTTTGACGGATCCGGTCAACATCAGTGGGATGACGTCCTGCCACGCTGCGGCGATCGCGGTCGGCGATTGGGCGAACAGAGAGAAGCCGGCCATCCTCGCACGCTTCCAAATCAGGTCCGTCACATCAATTGTGGTTTTCCGCCCGGCGGAATAGCCCAACGTGATCAGGACGCCGCCGATCGCAAGGCTGCTCAGCGCCTCACTGGTCACGCTCCCGCCGATGCTCTCGATGACGATATTGACACCCTTGCCGGCCGTTATCCGGCGAACGCCCTCGGTGAGGCCTTCTGCGGATAGGTCGACCACGTCTTCGAAGCCAAGCTCGCGCGCCTTGGCAGCTTTCGCCGCGCTGCCGGCCGTCGAAATCACCTTGCCGGCGCCGTGCGCCCGTGCGAGCTGATAAGTCGCGTTGCCAACCGACCCGCCGATCCCAGGAGCCAGCACCGTCATGCCCGGTTTGAATCCAGCCAGCGTCAGGGTGACCTGCGCCGTCAGATAGGCCACGGGAAGGCTGGCCGCGGCGACGTCGTCGATCGCGTCCGGCACGAGCGCCAGATGTTCGGGTCTCACCAGCAGCCATTCCTGCCACGTGCCGTTCTCACCGACGCCGTAGGGTCCTGTGAACATCACACGGCTTCCCACCGCGAGCCCGGAATCGCCGGCGTCCTCAATGAGACCCGCGCCCTCATTGCCGAGCACCAGCGGCGCCTTGGCTCGAGGGTGTCCACCCGACAGGACCGTGTATTCGAGCGGCGTGACGCCGGCGGCCGTCACGCGAACTAGTACCCTGTCCTTTGCGGGTTGCGGCTTGGGCAATTCCATCTGCCGCAGACCGTCATAACCCGAGAAAGTCTTTGCCTCGATCGCGCGCATTACCGTTCTCCATAAATTCGCATGATCTCATCCGTCGCTGCCGACAGCCCGACGGCTTCCGGCGCATCGGGCTCGGAAATGTCGCTAAGCTCCATGACATCTCTGGGAAAGCCGTGCTTGGAGATTTGAAGGACTTTCATTGCTCATTTTCCCTTTTTATCTGTCCGAGCTTTGTTGTGACGGTGGCTACTCGGGCCGTTCAACGACGCGCCGCGTAAAGAAGCTTGGCGGAGAAATCGACCATGCTGGCCAGCTGCCGGTCGGGGAAAGCGGCTTTTAGGCTCTCGCCGTAGGTTTTCGCGTCGGCGGAAGCCGCATGGATCTCCTTGGCGCGTTTGACGTAGGTAATCGTGCTGTCGATCGCGGAGCGGTGGACGGGCGTGTCATGCCCTATGGTGATCCTGTCGTAGCCTTGAAGTGCCTTGAGCGACTCGAGAACGATCATCCAGTGATCGAAATGATCCACGACGGTGAAGACGTGTTCGGTTGGTGAAAACACCAGGTCGAACGCCATCAGCACTTTTTGCTCGGGCAGCAGAGCGGCGAGCTGCAAATCCGCTTCAGCGTCGACGAACCGCTTGAAGTCGTAGGTGATGCCATCGATCCGTTGCACACCTTCGGCGATTATCTCCGTCGGGACGGTGACCTTCGTCGCGATCCTGTCACCGTATATCGGACGGAAGCTATCGAGTCTGGCTTGACCTCTTGCGCGAAGCTGGTCCGCGATCCCATCCAGGGCGAACACACGGGCGTTGGGGAAACGCTCGGTCAGAACCTGAAGACCAGACCAATGATCCGTATGTGCATGCGAGAGAATGATCCGATCGACGGGCTTGCCTAGCGTCTGCACGTATGACGCAACTTCATCGGCATACGGCAGCAGGAGCTGGCCATCGAAGATGACGACCGCCGTTGGCCCCTCGATCATCTGCGTATTGACGTGAAAGCCGTCAAGGGGACTAAGGTAGGAGTGAATTTTGACGGGGCCGAACTGGCTTACGAGGGTGGCCCCCATGCGGCCCGACGCCGCGGCATCCTTTGTCCCGGGCGGCGCGTCACTGTTCTGCGCCAGCTTAGGTTTTTTGATTGCGGCAGCCGACGAGGGCAAGCCGGCAAATGGGAGTAGCGCGCCCGCAGCGAGCCGGAGAAACTGAGAACGGGATAGAGCGGCTTGCGACCAGCGCTGAAAACGTGAGTTACTTGTCAGCATTTCTCTTCTCCCTTGTTCAGACTTTTAAAAATGAGCGCTATGCACCAGCGTATCCAACAGATGAGTCGGCGAGCGAAAGAGCGGCTTGCTGCTAGTCGTCCCCGACGGCGATGCTCAAGCGTTCCTGCCTAAAAGACATCGCGCGCCGCGAGATGTCATCCGCTCGCTACCAGATCCACTGGGCCGCTTCCCAGTGGTATGCCGCGTCGCGTCGGACGACATGTCCAATGGCCGGGAACGGAAAATGATAGCCCATCACCATGATCCGATCGGTCGCGGCGCGATCCAGGATGGCCTTGCGTGACTTGATCGCTTGCGCGGGGTCGTAGTCGAAGATGGGCGTCCACTCGGGGTGCTGCAAACTCGTCACCGGGTTGTGGGCGATGTCACCCATATGGATGAACTGCTCTTTGCCCGAGGTGAGCAGGATTGCGGCATGGGACGGCGAATGTCCCGGCGCCGCAACATAGTGTACGCCGGTTGCAATTTCGCCGCCCTGCTTCACGAACCAGGATCGGTTGGCGACCGGTGGCAAGTTATCTCGAGCTGCCTCAACGGTGCCCTTCTTGAACGGGTCGGGCATCGGCGAACTATTGACCTCGCTTTCGTAACGGCTGCCGGTCCAGTAATTCCACTCTGTATCCACAAAGACGAACTGAGCCTTCGGAAACGTAAGCGCGCCCGATGTCTTCACGAAACCGCCGATATGGTCTAGATGACCGTGCGACGTCACAACGAGATCTACGCTCTCCGGTGTGAGTCCGGCTCGGCGCAGGTTCGCCTCGAGCCCGGGAAAGCTGCCGAAGGATGGGCCGAGTTTCTCACCAAAGCCAGAATCGACAACGATGCGCTCCCGTCCCGTGTCGACCACCAAGATGTTATTGGTGACTTGGATCATCGGCTGCATGAAGTTTGCCTTCAAGACCGGCGCGAGTTCAGCTTCAGAGGCGTTCATAACGAAGATCGGCCGGATCGGTATCTGCCCATAGCCATCCGAGATCACGGTCGCTTGGAAGTCCCCGATCTTGAAGCGATAGAAGCCATCGCCGTTTAGAGGCTCTGTTCCGGCTTGACGGACGGCTTCCGCCTGCGCCGAGGCGGGGGTGAGCAACGACGTTCCCATTGCTGCAACAGCCAGCCCGGTGCCGGCACGAAATACGCTGCGACGGGTAAGGGTCGTCGGGGGCCTCATCATGTCGATCTCCATGTTGTAGGCGCTGCGGCCAGCGCAGAAGCGGTAGTGCTCGCAAAATACAATGTCGATTGCAATCGTCTTTGTCAACCGATTTCGGCAGAAGCGGAAGTGGTTCAAGTCTGCTGTCTGAACTCTAGCAATCAAACTCCCATATTGAAGCTAATTCATTGAAATGACGCCTGATAGCGAGCCCCGGTAGCTAGGCTCCATAGTCTAGAGCCGGTAATCCGACCGTGATTATCGATTGTAAACGCAATCGTGATATAGTAAGTCAATGCCTGTGACGGCAACGAATCGAGGAGCGAGCTTTTGGGCGTGTCGAGAGAACAGGCTGCGGAAAACCGCCGCGCGATTGTTGCGGCGGCGACGCGGCTATTCAGAGAACGGGGAGTGGAGGCTGTAGGGCTGAGCGAACTAATGAAGCACGCCGGCTTTACGCAAGGTGGCTTTTATAACCACTTTGAGTCGAAGGCCGCTTTGGTTGCCGAGGTACTAGCTTCGGCAATGGCTGAGGGGAACGCCGAGTTCGCCAAGAACGCAAGGGCACCCGTCGATGAATCAACCACCGCTCTTCGGCGCTACATAAGCTGGTATCTGTCGCAAGCCCACCGCGACGACATCGACTACGGCTGCCCCGTCACAGGGTTTGCTGGCGACGCTCCTCGCTTCGGCGCCGAAGCACAGGCGCACTTTGCCGGCGGATTGGACGATCAGATAACGATCCTGGCCGGACTGATCGCCGAGAGTGGATCTTTGGCCGCGGCAGGCGAGCGTAGGACGTTACGCGAACGGGCAATCAGCTTGCATTGCGAAATGCTGGGCGCGCTGGTGCTATCGCGGTCTGTCGCGCAGGCTGCGCCAGCGCTTTCGAACGAGATTCTGGAGAACGTCAAGCGAGATGTACTCGCATCTCTCGATGGGGGTTCGAGCCATGCTCCCAAATCGGGAAAGAAACACTAGGTAGCCCCCATCCGGTGGGAGTGCACTTGAGTACGGTGATGATCGAGCACGAAATAACCGCAGGCTAAGAGCATGGATCATACCACAAACGAAGGCGTTTCCGCTTTCTCTGGTCTTAAGTACTTCAGAGCGCTCAAGGACGGTTCCATTGCGCGTTCGGCGATGCTCGAGCTTTTCGACATCAACATCGAGGCTGCCGAGCCTGGGCTCGTCGTGCTAACCGCGATACCGACGGCAGAACACTACAATCCCTTGGGATTCGTCCACGGAGGTTACGCGGCCGTCCTCCTCGATACCTGTATGGCAGCAGCCATCGTGACTTCGCTCGAGCCAGGCCTTTCCCCCGTGACGCTCGAATACAAGATTAATTTCACAAGACCGATGTTCGCCGATACCGGGATCGTGCGCGGGGAGGGCAAGACGCTGCATGTCGGTCGGCAGATGGCAATCGGCGAAGGCAGATTGCTTGACGCGAAGGGTAGGCTTCTCGCCCACGGGACGACCACCTGCCATGTCGTGCGGCAAGGGGTTTCCTGAGGAAATTCACGAAGGGCCAACCCTTCGCTAAGATTGCTACCGAGCCAGCAGACAGATCTTCGAACTCGGCAGCGAGCGAAATGACTCGCTAAGCCTGTCCTCGGCGTCCCTTCCGCTTAATCAAACCTGACCTCGGCCACCATCGACGAATAGCTCGATGCCCGTGACAAAGCTGGAATCGTCAGAGGCCAGGAACACCGCTGCCTTGGCGACTTCGTCCGGCTCTCCCATGCGTCCCATCGGAATGGTGGCTAGCATCCTCGCGATGGTTTCCGGTGGTTGCAGCTCCACCAAGGGCGTCCTGATCGGACCCGGGCTTAGGACGTTGGAGCGAATGCGACGGTCCTTCAACTCCATGGTCCAGGCTCGCACAAGATTGCGAACTGCCGCCTTGGTCGCGCCGTAGGTACCGAAGGCAGGTGTGCCTTTGATGCTCGCAACGGAGCCAATGAGAATGATCGACCCTCCGTCGTTCATCAGGGGCAAGGCCCTTTGTACGGTGAACAGCGTGCCCTTCACGTTAAGATCGAAAAGCTTGTCGAAATGCTCCTCAGTAATGCTTGCCAAGGGAGCGAATTCGCCCGTGCCGGCATTAGCGACCAGAACATCGATCTTGCCCTTCGCCTTCACGGTCCCGTAGAGGCGATCGAGGTCCTGCAGTTTGGAGACGTCTCCCTGAACGCCTGCAACCTCGCTGCCGATCGCCTTGACGGCCTCGTCAAGTTCCTTTTGGCGGCGACCCGTTATGAAGACGTAAGCGCCCTCATCGACGAACCGCTTCGCTATAGCGAAACCTATTCCCGTGGTGCCGCCGGTAACCACGGCCACTTTTCCCTGCAATTTGCCCATTATCGTTACTCCTTTTTGCTGAAGAAGCGCAGCGCCGCAGCGCTTACGGTCCCGAGCCGCCGGTTACTTTCCCGCGGCTGTCGAAAGGTTCGGATCTTGCGCCGTCCCGGGGCGAGGACAGAGATACGCTACGCCTCTCCTAAGGTTCGGTTGTTTTAGCGATAGCTGCTCTGCGTTGTGAGGACAAAAACCCATCAAAAACGGACGCGCGCCGAATTACGAACGTTGGCGAAACAGGCACGATGCCTCCGCGATGATTGCATTGCGTGTCTCTGGCTTAGTTTCCTGCAACTGACGCATGGTCTTTCTTTAGCTTAAGCTCTTGCCTATTTATATGACGAATATCATCTAATGAAACGATGTCTATCGTCTAAATCGAGGTATGGAGGTGCTTTTGGCGAGCTCGCACGAGAACTGGCCGCCGTCGCTCTAGGAACGCATCGCTCTTTGGACAACCGCTGTCGCGGGTGCGGCCGAGGCCAACATATAGAGAACAAGATGAAACAGCTTTTGAAAATGAGCGCCGCGCCCGCGACGGCGCTGTTTGCGACGAAGGCCGCACCATGGAATCCTCCCCTGACCAGGAGCCCCGCTTGGGGGATCAAGCGCCCGAACCACGGCTGATTTCGGCGAGCTCGGGTTGGGTCGCAAGCAACCTTGTCGAAGAGACGCTTGGCGCGATAAACCCCGGGCGGCGAACCGAACCGCTGACCAGCCCGCAAGGTCATAGCAGCGTCGTGACGACGTACGACGATTCACCCGGTGCGAGCTACGCTCAGATTCTTGACCTGATCCCAGCGTTCATTGTCGTGGCGATCGACGCCACCGGAATGGGAATCATACTGCCTCTGCTCCCATTCTATTCGCAGAGACTTGGCGCCACCCCTTTCATTGTCGGTTCTCTGATTTCGGTCTACGCCTTTTGTCAGCTTGTTGCCGGTCCGTTGGTCGGGACACTGTCAGACAGGTACGGACGCAAAAGTGTCCTGATCGTCAGCCAGATCGGAACCTTGGCTGGATTCGTGCTGCTTGCGGCGGCCAATAGTCTGATGTTGATCTTCCTGGCACGAATCATCGACGGACTGACATCAGGTAATATCTCCGTTGCCCATGCCTATGCAGCGGAGCACAGCGCGCCGTCGGCACGAACGCAAGCGCTCGGCACGACAAGTGGTGCAATCGGAACCGGTTGGCTGGTCGGTCCGGCCCTGTCGAGTGTTTTGGTCCAATTCGGGGTCACAGCGCCGATATGGGCAGCCGCAGCTTTGTCACTAATCAGCATCGTTGCTACAATCGTACTGCTTCCGTCAGATCGCCCTATTTCCGGAATTCTCTCCGCACCGCGTACCCCTGAGCCGAAGGCTACACGCGTGTTGCTATCGATGCCGTACGTCTGGGGCCTGCTCGGCCTTCTGATTTTGTTTTTCTTCGCCAACTCGATGTTTCTGTCCCAGATTGCGCTATTCTTGTCGGCCCGCTTTAGCTGGCACGGGCGCCCCTTTGGAGCCAGAGAACTCGGCATCGTGTTCGCCTATGCCGGCTTTATCAATATCATCGTCCAAGGCCTGTTGCTCACCCAGGCCGGTCGATTCGCCTCCGAGCGAATCATAGTCGCGGTTGCCTTCGCGTTTATGGGCGCGGGATTTTTTGGCCTCGCCATTGTGAGCAAGATAGGGCTTCTTGCGTTTTTCCTAACTTTGATCATCCTCGGCACAACGTGTACCCGAACCACTCTCACGGCGGAATTGTCAAGAAGCGTCCCACTCAATCGTCAGGGCATGATCATGGGGCTCAATCAATCGCTAATGTCTAGCGCCAATATTGCAGCGCCGCTCCTCAGTGGCGCGCTTATCGATCACGGATTATACGCCACGTGGGCCTTTGCCATGGCGACCATCGTCATCTGCGGCGCGATCACAACCTTTGTGATATTCTCTTCCCAAACGAAGATCGGAGCGCTCGATAAAACTCGTGGCCCTCCCGAGCCAATCTGACTGCGAGTGCGCTTAGAGGGGGGGCCCGTGTACAAGAGTTGGAGATGGCTCTCATTTCCAGCTCAATCGAAGAAAGTGCTAAGGTCGCGGCGAGGCCCGGCGAGCTCATGATTCACCGGAAGCGTCGCAACATTCCGTGCGCAAATCTCGAACGTTATGGAACGTAGACCAATGAATTTCGCCATGAGCGTCATTCCATAACCATGGCGAAGCGCTTGCAAATTTGCGCGCCCAGCCTCCTATTCGGGCCGACGCCGATGATCACCGCCCTCTGCATGGGACTCCTCCGGAATGTGCCAACCCGTACCGTATGATGACGCTGCAGCCGGTTGAAGTCGGATCGGGCGCTAAGACCCTCAGGCCGAGATGTGCGCCCGCTGCGCGAGCCCTTGGCCGAAGGAGATATTCTCGCCAGGCATCTCATAGATCAGAACGACGAGGTCGTCCGCCCTCACGCCGGCCTTCTCCACGACGAGCCGGTTCAGCGCGGCGAGCAACGCGAGGCGCTTCTCCTTCGGGCGACCGGAGATGAAGGTCAGTTCGAGGAGGACGAAGCGATCGCTGTACGTGCAGCCGACGAAAGCCGGCGTGTGGACGAACCGTCCCTTCGGAAGAACGTGCGTGATGCGGAAGTAATCCTCAGGCGGGACCGAGAGCACTTCCTCCAGTGCGGCCTGTACGGCCGTCCCGATCGCGGCGAGCTCGTTATCCTTGAACGCACCTTCGTGCACATGAATCTTGGCTACGGGCATCTCAAAAACCTCCTTCGGTTACGGGAATTTCCACTGCGGAACGCCAGGACAGTCGCGCAGAAATGGTGGACGCAGTCCCAGGCGTTCCGCGGCGCGAAATGCACCCACAAATCGGACTCGCGCACCCTGCCCTTCTCGACATGGATGTCGATGTCCTCGGCTTCGCCGCCGATCCGCGTACGGTAGCGTCGCCGCCGACGAGCGTGGCGACCCCGCAGGCGCACCACATGCAGGTCGCCCACCATCCCCGGTCGCCGCTCTCCACCCACGTCGCGGTCGGCGTGGCTGAGAACGGATGGATGACCATGGCTCGCAGACGTGTGTGTGCAGGACGACGCCGTGCGTGTGGGCGAGGCTTCGCAGGGCGCGCGTCTTCGACCGGAACGCCGAGCCGCTCGGCGACCTCGCCCGAGTTTGGAATGCGCCCGGTCGCCAGCAGGGGCCTCACGTAGCGATAGTGGACCGCGGCCTTGATGTCGGCAGTCACGCTGCTTCCTCTCACGCCGCGGCCGCCGCCGGGGGAGCCTTGATCGCCGCGATCAGTTCCGCAGTCGTCAGGATCTCATGGGCATAGGTCGGCGCGTCGATGTTGACCGCCGCATGCATCGCTTCGGGCGAGCGAGCGGCCGTGGCATCGCGCATATAGGTGACGTGATAGCCGAGCTCCATGCCGATGCGGGCCGTGGCCTCGAGGCAGGTGTTGGCGAGCAGACCCACGCAGATGATCTTTTCCTTGCCATGGCGCTTCAGCAATTGATCAAGATCGGTATTGGGGAAGCCGCTCGATGCCCAATGCTCGGTGCAGCAGAGATCGCCTGGCCAGAGCTTGAAATCGTCGTGGAACTCGCCGCCCCACTGACCGCGGGCGAAGATCATGTTCTTCGCCGCCTCCAACTGATAGGGCGATGGATACTACCAGTCCTTGTAGGTGTCGGGCTCCATCCGGTGATGCGGCACGTGGATGATCTTGATCCCGGCCTCTCGCGCGGCCGCGACGATCGCACGGAGATTTTCGAGCAGGTTCACCTGCTCGGCGACATCCTTGACCCACGGCCAGAGCTTGCCGTTCGGGTGGAGGAAATCGTTGTAGAAATCAATGCAGAGAAGGGCCGTGATCTTGGGATCGTAGGTGGTGGTCATGCCTTGCTCCTTCGTCGCGCGGGGGCCTTCCAAAAAATTAGATAATGCATATAATCTATTCTTGCCAGTCACGTTTCTTTGCGGGGTGGCGGTTCCCTTCAGGGCCGGCGTCGGCGTAGGATCGCGATCGAGTACGGAAAGGAACAACGACCATGGGTCGCTCATCCAACGAGCAGGCGCAGAAGAATCGGCAGAGGATCGTGGAGGCGGCCGCCCGCCTCTTCCGCGAGTCCGGCGTCGACAACGTCTCGGTGGCCGACGTCATGAGCGCGGCGGACATGACGATAGGCGGCTTCTACAAGCATTTCGAATCGAAGAACGCGCTCGTCGAGGAGGTGTTCTCCCTGACTTTCGAGCAGTCATCGGCCGCTTGGCGGCAGGTTTGCGAACGCAAGTACGACGATCCGGGCCTCCGGTCGGCGGCTATCGTCGACTATTATCTGAAGAAGAAAGGGGCCGATCGGGCATGTCCGATGATCGCCTTCGCGCCTCATGTGACGGCCGAGGCCGCTGACGAATCCTCGCGTGAGTCCTACAGGGACGGGACGGAGCTTCTGTACGAGCAATTTCTCGATCACATGGCCAAGTCTCGCGCAGTGAACGGCACGTCGTCCGACCGGGAGGCCAAGGTACTGTTCGCGGCGATGATCGGAGCGAGACTCCTGGCTCAATCGGTCGGCGACGCGGAATGGATCCGTTCGCTAAAGAGCGCAGTGAAGGCCGAGGCGGCGGCCTCGCTCGACTGATATTAAGGGTCCGCAAGGAAACTGATTTGGCTTTGCCGACCCGGTCTCAAGTGAACGGGCCGCGATCGGTGACACCTGCCCCGAGTGCCTGGCGTGATGAACTCGCGCCGCCTATCCTTTTGTGGGCTCAGTAATCGTTCCAAGCCATCTCTTGCATTATCTGCTGAGGCAATGTTGACAATAGCATCTTGTTCCGCGGGATTAGTCCGCATTTCCTTGAATGATTTTTGCGTTCTTCGAGGAAATCAACGAGCCTGCTCGGTGCGCCGAAGTCTGGTGCGGGTGATGGAGATGGGCTCGTTTCAAGCTCTCATCGTAGCGATCGACATCAGCTTCTCTTAGCAATCTAGGCCCACCTAGAAAGCTACCCTCCGACAGTCAGATCCCCGCGAGGCTATTCGACTTATCCCACAGGAATGGTCGCAAGCCCCAAGGCGGCTTATGCCGCGGCGTAGCGCGCGTTCATCCGTACTTGGTTTGCGGCGTGATCCGCACGGATCTGTGAAGCAGATACACCGCGAAGAATTGGAGGACGGCAATAAGGAGCGGCCCAGCGAATTTCCCCAGATCATGCTGAAACAGACCGATTCCGGCATCCAGCAATTGCATGGCGCCCGCGAGCGCGCCCAGGATCAGCAACGCAGACGTCGCTCGTTTGTAGATTGCCGCCAATGCAAACAAAGCCAGCGGAATTGTGCGCGCCGCCGCGTACATGGCTAATAGCAATGACGCCTCTGTTGGAATGGAGCCGGCAGGCACCACGGCTTCCGGACGGAAGATCGCCGCGATGGAAAAGCCGCTCGCGACCAAGACGTTGATTGCAGTGACCAGCGAAGCCAGCCGCATCGCCTTTGTTGTTGTCATTGATTTCGCCTTCTGATCGCGGTGCTAGACGCCCAGCCCTCGGGGCGTTTCCACCAGTTGCATAACCGGCTGCATAGTTAGAGCAGGGCATTATCCGCAATATAGAGATCGCCGATTGACCTTAGCGATTATGCATATGTGTTATCGCAGAGTGAGGTCAAAAACCCCACTTATTAGGACGGAGCGTAGGCCATCCCCTAGTATAGCAATCCCGATACAATATCGTTGACAGGCTCTCTTGGCCTCAAATATGGGACTGCCACGGCTCGCGCGGCCAGCTGTGCGCCGTGGCCAGCTTGTTGCTCGCTATGGGAATCTTCATGCAGTTCACGAAGATCAGTCGAACTGGTCTAACGGTCTCCCGCCTCTGCCTTGGCACAGAAACGTTCGGCAAACAGACCGACGAAGCTGAGTCCTTTCGGGTCTAAGACAAGGCGACGGACGCCGGCGTGAATTTCATCGACACCGCGGACGTCTACCCGGGCGGCGCAGATCTGCCTGAAGTCCGAGCAGAGGAGATCACCGGCCTCTGGCTGAAAGGCAAACGCAGCCGATTCATTCTAGGGACGAAGGCCGGAGGGCGGATGGGATCCTCCCCTTGGGATCAGGGCTCACGCGCAAAGGCGACGCTAGCCGCGATGAGGATATCCTTCAGGCTGGCTACTATTGCGAGAAGCTTTGACATCGGACACCTCCACTTTTTTCTTCGGACCGCATGGCCACGGCGAAGGGGAACTTAATTCCGCGCATCTGCTATGCTGTTCACCTAACCATCTTGCATCGGAGGGATTAGTCCGCATCTTCTTGAATGATTTTCCGTTCTAAGAGGAAATCGATGGACCTTCTCGGTGCGCTGGGAATCCTGGTGCGGGTGGTGGAGACGGGCTCGTTTTCGGCCGTCGCCCGCGAGCGCGCACTGAGCAAAGCCGCGGTCGCCCGTCAGGTCTCGCAGTTGGAAGATCATTATGGGGTCCGGCTCTTTCACCGCACGACGCGAAAGCTCAGTCTGACCGACGATGGGCAGATGCTACTCGGCCTGGCCCGGCCCGTGCTGGACGGGGTCGAGGGAATCGAAGGCGCCTCGGACAGCAGAGCGCCTTGCCAGTCGGCCTGGTACGCGTGGGTGTCACAGTAACGGCGAGCCGCTTCCTTTCGCTCCGTCTACCGTCCCTGCTCATTGACCACCCGCGGCTGAAGGTCGAGCTCGTGGTCGGTGATCGGCTCAGCGACCTGATCGAAGATCGGCTCGACTTTGCCATGCGCATCGGTGAACTCAGCGATGCCTCACTGATGGTGCGCAGAAGCGGGACCCAGATGCGCGTTGCCGTAGCGGCACCAAGCTACATCAAGCGGCACGGCGAACCATCCAGCCCCGGAGAACTCGCAAAGCATATCTGTATTGTGCATGACATTGGACCGGATTCGGACGTGTGGACCTTTGTCACGCCGGAGGGTCCCAAGGGCTTCCGGGTGTCCGGTGGATATCTCGCCAACGACGTTCATGCGGTGCACCTAGCGGCTCGGACCGGATACGGCATCGCCTATCTCGGTTTGTTCGAAGTCTTCGACGACCTCCGCAGCGGCGCGCTGGTTCGCGTATTGGGCGATTTTCCTGCTCCCGGCGTTCCACTTAATCTGGTCTATCCATCCCGACGGCATCTCGCGCCACGCACACGTCTTGTGATGGATTTTATCTGGGAGCAGTTTCGACAAATTCAGGCGGAGCTTGAAACGGCATCGGATGTGGGCGCACTGCGTCAGCGCGGCACTGACCCGCGCTCGCTCGCGCAGGCGCTTTGATTGGGACAGCACATCGGCGGTCGCTGGCCTCAAAGGTGCCATCCCTTTTTTATTTCCGACGATGCGATTCGTTGGCATATCTCGCAGACACAAAAGGGCGGTTCAG
>Ga0210384_10001199_pt1 | contig 36143 bp, 39 predicted proteins | sample IncBWH2MmetaG_FD_160574 | JGI IMG/M metagenome (GOLD analysis project Ga0210384, IMG submission 160574) | Forest soil microbial communities from Barre Woods Harvard Forest LTER site, Petersham, Massachusetts, United States - Inc-BW-H-2-M | ecosystem: Environmental > Terrestrial > Soil >...
GGAAGTTGGCTCAGCATAGGCTTGAGCTTGTCGAGGCGCGCATGCAGGGCGGCGGCATTTTCAAAATCCAGATTGGCCGAGGCGGCATCGCGCTGCACCGAGATTTCCCGCACCAGGGATTCGCCGCCGGTGTCGAAATACGCCTGCACGCGGGCCACCTCGGCATGGTATTCCTCGTCGCTGCAGCCTTTGAAACAGGGCGCGAGGCACATCTTCATCTCTGAATAGATGCAGCCGGGGAATTTCGGGTCGGGATGCAAATCGTCGACACAGCGGCGCATCTTGAAAAAGTCAAGCGAGTCGCTGGCAAAGTTCTCCGCCACCGTGCGCGAGGGAAATGGCCCGTAGTAGATATTGCGCCCGCTGAGACGGCCGAGTCGGGTAGTGATGGAAGCACGAGGAAACTCGTTTTCCAGGTGCAGCTTGACGAGGGGAGCAAAGCGCAGACGGAGCCGGTTGCCGTAAGTTGTGGGGAACGTTGAGCGCAGCAACCGATAAAGCAAGAAGCCAGATTCGAAATCTGATCCAGTCAGGGTGTATTCAATCCAGCGGACGCGATCCCGTAAGTTGAGTTTCTTGCTCTGTTCCGCAGGTGCACCGAGCAATCGCTGGAGGCGTCGCCGCAGGTTGGCAGTTTTGCTGACGTAGGGCTCAGATTTGGGGTCGTCCCCACGAAGGAGAAAGACTGCAGGCGCAGTGGGAGCCAGAGCGAAGGCTTCAGCGTCGCTTGCGGGGACGAACTCGAGTTGGTGGGTCAGCACTAGCTAATTCTAGAGGGATTCACTGCGGAGGGCACAGGGATGTAGAGGATTTCGACTCATCGGAGGTTCGCGGCGCGGAGCTCTCTACGGTAGTCATGTCCGATGACGAGCACTGGGCGACACATTTCGAACAGACGAGAACGCATTCGGTTTCCTATTCGGTCGCCGAGTGTCTCCTCCCTGTTTTTCTTTTCCCTCCCACGTAGCTCGAGCGCTCCCTGTGGAGCTGAATCCGAGGTTTCCGTCTCCTCGGTTCCGGCTGCAGGACCGTCAAGAAAATTGCTTGTTATTAATGTCGTTCGGTCTTTGTTATATCGATTATTCAAAATCAAGCTTACTGTGTCCCACACCCACTGCGATGGCTTGATGGCTCCCAGGTCATCCAGTAGCACCACATCCGTGTCGAAGACAGGCCGAAGTAGCTCTAACTCGGTTGTCTGAACTGCTGGGTTATAGGAATTTTGGATTTGCTTTAGTAAATCCTGATAGTCCACGAAAAGGCAATGAAAACCTTTCTTGATAAGCGCCTTCAAGGCAGCTGCTGCTAGATGCGTCTTGCCCACGCCACTCTGCCCCAGAAGTAAAAGACCGTGGCGATCAAGCGGATACTGCATGGCCCAAGTCTCCACATCTAACCTAGCTTTCGCCAGCATACTGTTTCTGTCTGTTCGATAGCTGGCAAAACTGCTTCTTGCATACCGGGGTGGAATCTGAGTTGATTCAAGTAATCGTGCTTCTTGCGTATCGAAGTAGCAACTGCAACGCACAACTCGCTTATCGTCCGACTTATCCAGATATTTCCATCCGGTCCCCCCGCAATGAGGGCAGGTCCTTTCCACGTTATCCAACTTTGTATCCGTAACTTTCTGCATAGCATGCCCAGCAGGTTCCCCGCTCCGTGAGACCAGATTCCGGATGAAGCTTACATTCTTCTCTTCCATTTTCTTTCTTAAGTGTACCTTCAAAATCTAGATAAGAGATGGTGTTGTCATCTGTGGATTTTGAGGATTTACGTCTCCTCTTGTGGAATTTTAGAACCTGTTCGTCATAGATCTCCAGGAGCACGCGGTTATAAATCCAGACAGCACCGTCAGTCATCGAGCCCTCGCGCTCGAACATACACAGGATCGGCTCACATTCTCTCTCAAAGAATTGCCGAGTGCGCGCATTCGCGAGGCGCCACAACTGCCCGTCGTCTGGCAAATATCCCGGTCGCTCCGAAACCCATGACGCAAACAGCAGATTCAGATACCAAGCTTGCTGATAGTCCTTCAAGGCCCTGTATCTTACGTCTCCGACCAAGCGGTGAACGTAGAAGGGAAACCACTCCAGGAGTTGATTTCGTCGAGAACTCACAGATACCGAGGCCATGGTTTAAGGGCGCGTTTTGAAGGGTGCCCGATTGTCCAAGCTCACGCAACAGGAAAAAACTCCTGGCCTGTGCACATGCTGTGGAGATGTGGTCCAGGTTGTGGACGAGGGCGGAAAAGATAGGTTCAGCAAAATTCAGTTGAGCTTCGCAGCAGATGACGGCCACAACTATCCTCAAGGATACTCAGTCCCCTTTACTCTACTTCCGTTTAGCCCTGACAGAATTTCCCGCAGCGGAGTCTTCATTCGCTGCCTCTCTGACCATCTGGAGGAACGCCCGCACCTCGGCTCTCAGTGGACGATGGCGAGGATGGATTACATCAAGGCTTCGCCGCAGCGGCTCAGCGTCGAGAAGTTTCACGGTGGTGAGCTTGTGGGTTCGAATTTCTCGCCCAACGGCAATTTGGGGCAAGAATGAAAGACCAAGCCCGCGTTCCACCATCCGCTTCGCGGTTTCGATCGAGTCGACCTCAAGAGCTACGTTCGGAACCAAGCCAGCAGTGCGAAACAAACTGTGCGTGAGCGTCCAGTCGCTCGATCCCCGTTCGTAGAAAATCAAAGGCCAGCTTGCTACCTGCTCCAGTCGAGCCCGTCGCGAATGTTTTGGACCTCGCTTCGGATGGGCGACCAGCAATAGCGGATCATCCCGAAGACTTATGGTTTCAACCTCCGGATGTTGCAGGGAACGAGCCAGACCGATTTCCGCCTCTTCGCTCAACACCATGTCCAGGACCTCTTTCGAGTGACCCGGTCGAATGCTGATGATGACGTTGGGATGAGCCCGCTGAAAGCGCTTCAAGATATCCGGCAGAAAGTATACGGAGATCGAAAGCGCTGCTGCGATTAGCAGGGGAGTCCCACTGGCTGGTTGCGATTCATGGACAGCCTGGCGGGCCAGGGCAGCGGTCCGCAAGAGCAGCTCGGCGTGAGGACGAAAAGTGCGTCCCGCGTCCGAAACAATGAGCCCGCCCCGGGACCGCGAAAACAGACGCACTCCAAGAGAATCCTCCAGTGCCTTGATGCGGGCGCTCACCGCTGGCTGGCTGATGCGAAGGGCTTCCGCGGCGCGATGAAAGCCGCCGAATGTCGCCACCGCGAGAAAGGTCTCAACCTGATCAATTTCCATAGCTTGGCCGGCAGCCCCTAACAACGTCCTATTATCACAAACATCCGTGCTGATAACAATTCTTTATCGGCATGATAGAAACGTTCCGTTTGACCGGCCTCGATCTGTGCCCCACAATCCCCCTAGATGTAGCCGCTTTTGGCGCCAAAAAGGAAAACAAAGTATGGGAAGTAACGGAAACAGCTCAAACGCAGGAACAGACTGGAAGAGCCAACGCTGGGCGGGAATTACCCGGCCTTACACCGTGCAGGATGTCGAGCGCCTGCGCGGATCCATGCACATTGAACATACCCTGGCTCGGCAAGGCGCAGAGCGGCTTTGGGACCTCCTGCAAAATGACTCTTACGTTCCCGCCCTCGGCGCAATGACGGGAAACCAGGCGGTCCAGCAGGTGAAAGCCGGACTGAAGGCGATCTACGTCAGCGGCTGGCAGGTGGCGGCCGACGCCAACGATGCCGGCCAGATGTATCCCGACCAGAGCCTGTACCCTGCCAACAGTGTGCCCAATCTTTGCCGCCGCATCAATCAGGCCCTTACTCGGGCCGACCAGGTTCATCACGCCGAAGGCCAGAATGGAGTGCACTGGTTTGCTCCCCTTATTGCCGATGCCGAAGCCGGGTTTGGTGGCAACTTGAACGCATTCGAGTTGATGAAAGCCATGATCGAGGCCGGTGCCGCCTGCGTGCACTTCGAAGATCAGCTCTCTTCCGCGAAAAAGTGCGGACACCTGGGGGGGAAGGTCCTGGTGCCGACCGTCGAGGCAATCCAGAAGCTGGTTGCGGCGCGCCTGGCTGCCGATGTGCTGGGCGTACCGACGCTGATCATGGCACGAACCGACGCCGACAGTGCCCATCTGCTGACCAGTGATGTTGACCCGCGTGACCGCGAATTTCTCACCGGAGAGCGAACTCCGGAAGGTTTCTACGGCATCCGCGGCGGCATCGAATCCGCCATCGCCCGCGCTCTTGCCTACGCGCCTTATGTGGAGCTCATCTGGTGCGAAACTTCGCATCCCGACCTGGAAGAAGCACGCCAGTTCGCCGAGGCCGTCCACGCGAAATATCCGGGCAAGATGCTGGCGTATAACTGCTCACCATCGTTCAACTGGAAGAAGAAACTGGACGACGCCACCATCGCCCGCTTCCAGACCGAGCTCGCAGCCATGGGATACAGGTTCCAGTTCATCACGCTGGCCGGTTTCCATGCCTTGAACCTGAGCATGTTTGATCTGGCCCGCGGATACAAACTCACGGGCATGACTGCGTATTCCCGGCTCCAGGAAGAGGAATTCAGCAGCGAGCTCGATCATGGCTACGAAGCGGTCAAGCACCAGCGCTTCGTGGGCACCGGCTATTTTGACGCCGTCACCCAGGTGATTGCTTCGGGAATGTCATCCGTGACGGCGCTTGCCGGTTCGACTGAGGCCGAGCAGTTCGCCCAGATGAAGCCGCAGGTACGCCCGAAAAACGGCCCCGACGCAGCTTACCAGTCCATTCTCGGTGACTGCCCATCGATGGCCCAACTGCAACTTGCGGAACCTGGCCCCGAGGAAAGCTTGATGCCTTCCGGCGACTGACCCCACAGGTCATCACGATTGTTGGCCGGAATGAGCCACTCCCCTGCATCGCCAAACAGCGAGGAGAGTGGCTTTGGTTCAGGGCTGGAATTCCAACCCTTGGACACCTTTTCCACCAAACCGACCCAAACAAGGCATCCAGAGCCGATTTTCACAGTTGACATTCGCCGTTGCGGGGAGCTAAATAAGGCCGCCGGGTTTCTCACTCAGGGAGTGCTCCCTCCCCGCGCCCTTTGAGGACAAAGAGACCTGCCAGGAGAGACGATGAACAAAGCCGATCTCATTGACCGAATCGCATCTGGTAGCGGCATTAGTAAAGCTCAAGCGGCTACCGCAATCGACACAACCGTAGACAGCATTACGGCTGCCCTGAAAAAAGGTGATCGGGTAGCGCTGATTGGTTTTGGCACCTTCTCGGTATCGCAGAGAAAGGCCCGCAATGGGCGCAACCCGCAGACGGGCGCCACCATCAAAATCGCTGCCCGGAAGGTAGCAAAGTTTTCGGCCGGCGCCGAACTCAAGAAAGCCGTCAACCGCAGTAAGTAAAAGGGGCCAAGTTTCACATCGAATGACGGCAGGGGGTCGGCCCTGCCGTTTTTCTTTTAAGTCGACGACGGGAACGGACCAGTGTGGTGACGGGCGACTCGCCCGCCTGTGCCCTGCAAAATCCCGCAGCCTCGAACGCACTATCGGAAGCGTGGTGCGAGAAAGCCGGTACGCTTCCGGAATTCCTGATACTGATCGCCGAATTCGCTAACGAGCAATGCCTCTTCTTTCTCCGCTTTGCGAGAGAATTCCATAAGCCCCAATAACAACCCAACCACAGCGCGCCACTCTCCAGCGACCAACGCACTACCGGCCATCGCCAAAAGCAGCCCGGAATACAGCGGATGCCGCACCAAGGCATAAGGACCGGAGCGAATCAACTGGTGATCTACCTTCAGCGTGACTCGCGCGCTCCAGTACTGGCCCAAACTAAATCGCGCCCAAATGGCGATTCCCGCTCCGGCGAACGTCAGAACGATGCCTGATGTTCGGAGCCACGCGCTCGCCGGCGCAAATCGCTGCCCCAGGAAGCCCAAGTCCAGCCGGTGCGAGAATAAGAATGCAAATGCCAGAACCATAACGCCAATGTGAAATAGACGCCCGCCCAGGTCCTCCTGGACCTTCGTCCGCTTCACGCGTAGAGCGCTGACCGCCCAATAAACGCCCAGCGCATACCACGGAATCAAAACCACGCTCGGTACATTCATGACGTTCATGCTTTCCTCCCTTCCATCTCGCGATGACTGCCCTATGTGGCGGCGCCGAGCCGGTGCAGGCGCCGGATCCAGCCCAACTCGGAGTGAATCTGCTCAATCAGGTGGCGGACAACTTCTCCGCCGTAAATTCCCAGGTCCATACTTTGCCGCAGATTGGCCAGTTTCTCTTCGCGGTCATGCAGATACCTTTCCCGCTCTTTGAGGATGCGCTCGCGAACCGGCGCTTCGAGCACTTCGAACATTCCCACTCGCGTGACGAAACGGGGAAACGAGGACGCATCCGATTCGCCGAATTCGCTTAACCGTGCGACCAACTCCCGCCGCCCGAGGGCGGTGATCGCGTATTGCAAACGCGTCTGTCCACGCTCTCCCGGCACGGTCTTCTTGCTGACCCAGCCCTCGTCGGTGAAACTGCGGAGCAGCGGATAGACGAGATTGTTGTGCATCGCACCCTGTCCAAAAATGAACCCCGCCTCGCGCTTCAACTGGTAACCATGCTTCGGACCATCGAGCAGGGTGGCCAGAATTATTAGATCATTCATGACACTGTCAATAATGTCCTAATAGAGATTGTTTGTCAAGCCGCCCCATGCAGCTTGGAAAACACGACCTTCGTGATCCTTCGTATCCTTTGTGGTTTATTGCTTTTGCCTGGCCTACGAGGAATTAACCAAGGTGACTCCTATTTGCTGAATCCTGCGGCCATCCATTAGAATCGAATAGTTCGCGAAGAGGTTCGGTACAGAGGTAAAAGACCATGAAGGCAGCCATTCATCCCGCTTACAACGAAATCCGTGTCATGTGCGCGTGCGGAAACAGCTTTACTACCCGCTCGACCCACAAAGGCGACATCCACGTAGAAATCTGCTCTAATTGCCACCCGTTCTTTACCGGCAAGCAGAAGCTCATGGACACTGCCGGCCGCGTGGAGCGCTTCCGCCGCAAGTACGCCAAAAAAGAAGCCCCAAAGGCCTGACGGACAAAGGCAGTTTAAGAAATCTAAAGGCTCCCTCACGGAACAGCGCAGGTGTGCGGGCGCGAGATCCAGGAGTTTGGTTTCGTGGCGGAGCCGCAATGGAAGTGTCCAACTCCCATCGTCTTAGTCCCGCTCGCGTCTTTCTCACGGTTCGAAGATATACGCGAGCCCTGTCCTGTGCGCATTCGGCGCTCCGATCAGCACCGTCTTGTCTTGAAGCCCCAGAGCCAAGCCAAAAAGGTCGTCCGTTCGACCACCCAAACTCGTGAATACCGCGCTGAACTTTGAAGTTGACTTCCAGCCCCCGGCGGGTTCAACGAACAGGTAGGCCGCGCCTTGAATCTGGTTCGCGGCCGGCGCGCCAACCATAAGTCCTTTGCCGTTGAGGGAGACAGAATCGCCGAAATCGTCGAAGGTGTTTCCGCCGGTCAGACTGGCGCTTTCAAACGCGTTGGCCCAGCCGCTTGCCGGCTTGACGAAAACATCTGCGACACCCGGAGGTCCACCGGTGAACCCTCCAGCCACAACCGTGTTGCCAGCGATGCACAGGCCAAAGAATTGGGTTTTGACGCCATGAGAGTCGGACAACTTCGCCGTCTCCGTTGCGCTTTGCCAGCCCCCCGACGGCTTGACGTAGACATAGGCCCCGCTCGGATCCGTAGTGGAAAACGCATGGGGTGCCAGCACTGCGATGGTATCGCGGTCAATGGCGACAGCGCCACCGAACTGGCCTCCCGGAACTTTGTCCGTGGGGGTCAGGATCGCATTCGGCGTCGAGGTGGTTTGCCATCCGCCTGCGGGCTTCACGAATACGTATGCCTTGCCCGGCGCAAAAGGATGAAAAAGCCCGGGCGCTCCAACCACAACGGTGTCGTCACTGATTCCCACAGCGCAAGCAAAACAGTCGGCACCCCGGCCGCCATTCTGAAGCTTTGCCGTCTCCGTCATATCGACCCAGCCAGTTGCCGGCTTGACGTACACGTAGACCTCTCCGTTAACCGCACCGACGATGATCGTGTTACCATCGATCGCAACTGAATTGCCGAAGGCGTTCGTCGCTTTGTCGCCACCGTCGGAGGCTCTCAATTGGGCAGTTTCTGTCATGTTTGCCCAGCCTGTGGCTGGCTTGACGAACACGTAAGCAAACCCCTGAATCGACCTTCCATGAGGGTTCACGAAACCCAGCGCCCCGACAACGGCAGTGTCTCCGCTGATCGCAACTGCGCCACCAAAAAAAGCCGTTCGCTTGCGGGATGCGGCAAGCCTGGCGACTTGTTCGAAAGAGCGACCGCTCGAGGTTGAAGCATCTGCCACGGGCTGCGAGTTCCGTGCGTCCGCGCTACTGGCGACGGTGATGGTACTGGGAGACACTAATAAAAGGGTGCAAACCCCGATCGTCAGAGTGAGAAAGAAAACGGCTTTTCGATTGGACTTCATAACGCGCTCCTGCTCTGCGTTGTTGCCAAATCGCGGTGGTCGTGGCCGACTGGAGTGGCGCCCAAAAGCTTACGGCAGTTCGCCCGCGTAGTTGCCATGGAATTGTAAAGAGGATGTAAAATTAGGGTCAATCGAGAGAGCAAGACGTCCCCCGTCGAGGCCAAGGCTGGCCGGTCTACTCGTCTTCCGTCGGATTGATCGGTTCTCCAACGATGTTGTAGTAGACCTCCTTGGGAGGCTTCGGTTTTGCTGGCTTCAACGGAGCCTTTGGAGGCGAAGGCGGTGTTGCGGTCTTCGGCTGCGGCGACGGCTCCGGCGGCGACCAGAATTGGCCCGGCGCCGGTACTGCGGGGGACGGCGGCGCGGGTGACGCTGTAGCGGGGACCGGGACTGGCGCGGCGACCGGCGGCGGTACTGAAACCGCGGCTTGCACCGGTACAACCGCCGGTGGCGAGGGCGGTGGGGCGCTCGTCTGGGCCGGAATCGGGCTCACCCTCACGGCTCTTGTGCGAGTCCCCTTGGGTTTGCGCTGCAGAAAGGAATTGAGGATCACGGCCGCGATCCCCGCAAAGCAGAGCTCCAGGACCGAGGTGAACAGAGCGGGAACATTGATGTCGCCCTTGCCCAGGTAGAGCGGGGACTGGGCATCGCCGCCCATGGTCCGCGCCAGCAACGGCAGAACCAGGTTGTTGGTGAGCGATGCAATGAATCCCCAGATTCCTTCCGCCAGGATCACGGCGATTACTACGCGACCTATCCATTGGCCCGCATCCAGCGCGGGCGATTCCAGGGCGGACGTCTTTATCTCATCCATAAGTTGTGTGATGCAAATTGTGCCACAGCTGCATAACTTGGGGAAGGCAGTAAAATAGCCAGGTGCGCAAGTTCTGGGACAACCCGGGGAATGTGGGCGCTGGCGTCGTCGCCGGTGCAGGAGCTTCAGTGCCTGACCAGGTGATGATTGGCAACATCCAGATTGCTCCGGCGACGGTACTCGCTCCAATGGCGGGCGTCACCGACACCGTCTTTCGACGCTTCATCCGCAACCTTGGTGGATGCGGGTTGATCATGACCGAGTTTACCTCTGCGGATGGAGTGCTTCGGGCAAGAGACCAGAAAGCCAAGCGCTATCTGCACTTCTACGAGGACGAGCATCCGATCTCCGCGCAGCTTTTTGGCAGCGATCCCAGAGTGATGGCGGACGCGGCTCGCATGGTCGAGGACCTCGGCTTTGACCTGGTCGACCTTAATCTTGGATGTCCGGCGAAGAAGGTGGTCAAGTGCAACGGCGGCTCGGGCTTGCTGCGTGATTTGCCTGCAATCGGCAAGATCTTCGAGGCGGTTCGCGCGGCCATCAAGATTCCATTCACGGTCAAGTTCCGCGCCGGTTGGGACGACGAGAACATCGTCTGCGTGGAACTGGCGAAGATGGCTGAAGACTGCGGCCTGTGTGCCGTCGCGCTGCATGCGCGCACTCGCGAGCAGGGCTACAGCGGCGCGGCGCGATGGGAGTGGATTACCGCCATCAAGCAGGCGGTCAAGATTCCGGTGATCGGCAATGGCGACATTCGCACGCCCGCGGACGCTTGCGCGATTGTGGCGCAGACCGGTTGCGATGCGGTGATGATCGGGCGGACGGCGCCGGCGAATCCCTGGATCTTCCGGCAGATCGAGCAATACAACGCGAGCGGCCGTTATGAGGAACCAGCCGAGGCCGACCGCTACCAGATGATTCGCACCTATTTCGCGATGCTGATCGAGGAGGAATTACCGGATGCGGTCGGCAAGATGAAACAATTTGCCTCGTGGTTCACACACGGAGTTCCGGGCGGAGCTGGATTGCGCAAGGCAATCTACGATTCCAAGAGTGCGCCGGAAATTCTGGCTCGGGTGGAGGAATTTTTTGAGCAGAGATTGCGAACCGCATCGTTAGTGATCACAAGCTAACCACTTCTCTCACCGTCATTTTTCCTCTTTCATCTTTTTCTATGTAGGCCCATGGGGTGTTGGGGTCGTGGGTGAACATGGTTAGCCACTTCTCGGGAATTGACTGGGCGTAATAGCGCTTGCGGCTTTCTATGGTTTGCAGGGGGAGGACGTCGAAGGCCATCACCCAGGTCAGGTCGATGTGGGCGCTGGTGGGGATCAGGTCGGAGATGTAGCAAGCGGTCTTGCCTCCACTCTTAATGATTACAGCCTGCATGTGTTGCGTATGACCGGGGAAGACTCTTACTGAGATTCCTGGGACGATCTCCCGATCGCCTGGCAGCAACTCCATCTGGCCGGTCTTGATCAGTGGGTCGTAGTTTTCGCTCATGTAGCTGATGGCGTCGCGCTCCAGTTGAAGGCGCCCGTGTTGCCACTCGCCTTCGGGGGCGTAGTATTTCGCCTTTGGAAATGTGGGCACGACCTTGCCGCCTTGGAGCATCGTGTTCCAGCCGCAGTGATCGAAGTGCAGATGCGTGTTGATTACGATGTCGATGTCCTCGGGCGCAACGCCTGCGGCGGCCAGATTGTCGAGCAACTTGGCAGGTTGGCCAAAGATCTTCACTAATCGTTCCGGCAGTTTGTGGCCGATCCCGGTTTCGATCAGGATTGTCTGCCGGCCGGTTCGGACCACGACCGAATTCAGGCCGACGGGAACGTAGTTCTGCGCGTCAGCGCTTACCTTCTTCTCCCACATAATCTTGGGGACGACGCCGAAGAACGCTCCGCCGTCGAGGCGATACGTGCCGTCAGAGACGGCAATGAGTTCGAAGTCGCCAAGCGTCAACCGGGGCATGAATCAGCTACCTGCTTTCAGAGATTTGTTCTCTTCGGCTGTTTTGCACCGCTTTATTTTGCACCATCCGGTTCGGGGACAGTCGTTTACTTTTTCGTTAGTAGGTACCCCCTCCCCCCTGATCTTTTGGAATCATGGGATTAGGGACACACTGCCACCAAGATCTTTGAAGAATAAGGACTTATATGCAAAATCTTCCGGATAAAGGAGTTAGCGGTTTTCGATTTTATCTGTCGGCTGATTATACAGTTACAGGATTAACTGAAAGCGTGCACCGAAGTCAAGGACGAAACCGGGGAAATCGAGAGGCGTTTCCCATTCTGGGAACGCTGAGTGAACCTGTCTCCAGAGACTCTTCGCCTGCGTGGAACAGAGCGCAACTATGTTGGTGAGACGGTTCCTTGATCAACTTTGGTTACGACAATGCATGTTTCTGTGCTTGCCTTTTTAGCGGGAAGCTGAATAAATGTGTCCCACAATGTTGAGAGCGTTTGTTGTCTTGTCGCTGCTGTGTTTTTCTCTGGCACCGGGGCTGGTGGCGCAGGTCCCGTCAGCAAAACCCGATCCTGCCAAGGCGGACTATGCCAAGGAAGGGTTCGTCATCGAGCAGTTTTCCCGCAAAGAGAGGTTTGAGAACGATGGGACCAGTTCCCGCGAGGACACGGCTCGGGTGCGAATCCAGTCGGAGGCAGGAGCGCAGCGCTACGGATTGCTGAGTTTCTCCTATCCCAGCGGAACTGGAACGTTTGAGATCGGTTACGTGCGCGTGCGCAAGCCGGATGGTTCCGTGGTGGAAACGCCGCCCGAGAGTATGCAGGACATGGCCGCGGAAATCACTCGGCAAGCGCCTTTCTACAGCGATCTGCATGAGAAGCACGTGGCGGTGAAGGGGCTGAGTGTTGGAGACGAGGTCGAATTCCGGATCGAAGAACACACGACGAAACCGCTGGCGCCGGGCAGTTCTGGATGGATTACACTTTCTCGCGCGATCAGATCGTGCTGGACGAGCAGTTGGAGATCAGCGTGCCGCGCGAGCGGACAGTAAAGCTCAAGAGCACGATGATTCAGCCAGTGATCAGCGAAGCGGAGGGGCGCCGGATTTACACCTGGCGCCACGCGAATCTTGAGCGTAAAGATGAGAAGAACGAGAAGCGGCAAGCGACCGAACAACTGTGGCGGCTGACGCGCGGACGGCTGGCGCAACCCGATGTGTTGATGAGCAGCTTCGCGAGCTGGGAGGATGTTGGGCGCTGGTACGGCGGGCTGCAGGAGGAACAGGTGAAACCCACGCCCGAGGTGACGGCGAAGGCAATGGAGCTGACCAAGGGGGCACCGAGTGATGAGGCGAAGTTGCGCACGCTGTATGGTTATGTGAGCACGCAATTCCGCTACATCGGAATTTCCTTCGGCATCGGCCGGTACCAGCCGCACAACGCAGCCGAGGTGCTGGCGAACCAGTACGGAGATTGCAAGGACAAACACACACTGCTGGCGTCTCTGCTGACGGCGGTGGGAATCCCGGCGTACCCGGCGCTGATCAGCACGATTCGTGAAGCTGAGGCGGATGTGCCGTCTCCGGGCCAGTTCGACCATGTCATCACGATTGTGCCGAGGGAAGGCGGGCTAGTATGGCTGGATACGACGGCCGAGGTGGGCCCCTACCAGTACTTGTTGTCACCCTTGCGCGACAAACACGCCCTCGCGATCTGGAAAGACAAGCCTGTGGCGTTGGTGAACACTCCGTCGAATCTCCCATTCGGAGAGGCCCAGAGGTTCGACATGGATGCGAAGTTGAACGACGCGGGTGTGCTGGAGGGGCGGGCAGATTTGTCGGCGAGAGGCGATGTCGAGTACTTGCTGCGGAGCAGCTTTCGAGCGGTGCCGCTGCCGCAGTGGAAGGAATTGGGGCAGCGGATTTCGTTCGGCTCGGGATTCGGCGGAGAAGTGAGCGACGTGACCGCGAGCTCACCTGAAAAAACCGACGAGCCATTTCACGTTGCGTACAAGTACACGCGCAAGGATTTTGGAGACTGGCCCAACCGGCGAATCGTGGTGCCGGCACCGTGGATTACCCTGCTGGCACCGGGAGACGAAGAAGCACTGCCGCTGGGACCGTCGTGGCTGGGGTCTCTGATCGACGTTCAATTTCATAGCCAGGTGGAGTTGCCGGGCGGGTACCGTCCGGAGCTTCCGGCTGATATTCACTTGAAGAACGACTTTGCGCAGTACGACTCCGCCTACACTTTCAAGGATGGCAAGGTGATTGGAGACCGCCATATGAAGACGCTGATGCAGGAGGTGCCTGCCAGTGAGCGAGAGGAATACAAGCGCTTCATAAAGACTTTGCAGGACGATTATGGCGTGTTCGTTCCATTGTCGTCGGGATCAGGTTCGTCCATGGCGGTACGCAGCCAGAATCCGACCGAAAGTACGATGAGCGCTTTGCGGACTCTCCCCGAGAGCTCGAATGCCGAGGCGGCGCGGCTGGAAAACGAGGCCCGCGACGATATGGCAAAGAACGACATTCCTGATGCAGTCTCTTCGTTGTACCGGGCGGTGTCCGCGGATCCGAAGTTTACCCGGGCCTGGGTGATTCTCGGGGGGCTGCTGCTGATGCAGAAGCAAGTCGATGCCGGAATGGATGCCTTTCACAAGGCCATGGCCGCCGATCCGACGCAACCCGCGATCCCCAAGGCGCTGGGGTTGAGTCTGATGTCGGGTTCGCGGTTCGAGGATGCGGTTCCGGTGTGGCAGGACTTTGTGAAAGCGCATCCCGACGACCTGGACGGGACGGCGGCTCTGGGCTCGTGTCTGCTCAAGTTAAAGCGATATCCCGAGGCAGCGGCGGCCTATGAGGCAGCGGTCAAGACCCACAGCGATCGGGCCGATCTGCAAGCGAGCCTGGCGTCTACCTACCTGCTTGCGGGAGAACGCGAAAAGGCGACGGCGGTGTTCGTCAAACTGGCTGAGCTTGATCCGGAGGGCAGAACTTTCAACGACGCAGCTTATGAAATGGCCAACGCAGATGTGCAGCTTCCGCTGGCACTGGATTACGCAAAGAAGGCAGTGCGCGCGGCGGAGGACGAATCGCAGAAGATTACGCTCACGGATCTGAAGGAGGAGGATCTCAGGAAGATCGAAAAGTTGTCGGCGTACTGGGATACGCTCGGCTGGGTGAATGCGCGAATGTCGAACCTGGAAGTGGCGGGGGAGTATTTGCGCGCGGCCTGGAAACTGACGCAGGATGGAACCGTGGCGAGTCACTTGTGCCAAGTGTACGAACGAGAGCACAAGATTGCCTCCGCCGTCGATATGTGCGGCCGGGCGGTGTATCGCTTGCCGCTGTCGGGGAGCTTGGCACTGAGCCAGGCCGGGACCGAAATGGAGGAAACGAAGAAGCGGTTGGATCGTTTGACGGGCGAAGCGCCTAAATCGAAGAGTACGGTGGATGCCTCGGATGTGGTCATCCACGAGCGCATGTTCAAGATGGCGCGATTCTTGCCGGGTACAGAGACTGCGGAGTTCTTTGTGCTGATGGCGTCGGATGGGAAGAGTAAGACGTTCAAGCTTGAGGACGTGAAGTTTGTCACTGGGTCGGACAAGATGAAACTTCAGGGAAAACAGCTGAAGAGCATTGATTTCAATTTTCCCGCGGCGGATGACGTTCCCACGCGCTTTGTGCGGCGCGGGATTCTCGGATGCTACGAATATTCCGGTTGCACCTTCGTGCTGCTGGACCCGGGATCAGTGCATTCGGTGGACTAAGGCAATTTGCGCAAGGGTTCTGTTTCCACGGCAGCGCACGAAGCATCTTAGTAGAAAGCGGGAGGAAAAGTTTGATGCACGGACATTCAGCCGAAGACCGGAGAGATCCGGAAGATCGCGAGATCGATGAAAGCGATCCGGTCGAGAAGAAAGATAAAATGATGGATAAGACCGTGGCTGATACTTTTCCCGCCAGCGATCCGCCGTCGTCGATTCCTGACCCGGATGAAGACTCATTTGCGGCCTAACCACTCATTCACCCGAGCTTGATTGTCGTCAGCGTATCACTCCAGCGTGACCGACTTCACCAGGTTGCGCGGACGATCTACATCGAGGCCTTTTCGCACCGCCATATAGTAGGCGAACAGTTGCAGAGGCACAATCTCCAGGATCGGTGATAACAACTCCGATGCCTGCGCAAGAAAAATAGTGTGATCGGCGAGCTTGCACATGTTCTCATCGCCCTCGGAGGCGATCGCAATCACGCGCGCGGACTGCCGTTTGAACCCCTTAATGTTGGCAACGTTTTTCTCGTAGCGCAGCACCGATCCCGCATCATTGCGATCACAGGTGGCAAGAATGACGACAGGCAGATTCTCGTCGATCATCGCATTCGGGCCGTGTTTAGTTTCTCCCGTCGGATAGCCCTCGGCGTGTATGTAGGAAACTTCCTTCAATTTGAGCGCGCCATCCATGGCCACGGGATAATGAATGGCGCGTCCTAGGAACAGAAAATCTTCAACCTGGTGATACTGGTCGGCGAGTGCTTTGCAGTCTGCAGCGCACTGGAGAACGGTTTCCGTTTTGGCAGGAAGCTCAAGCAGTTCGTGAATATAGCGCCGCACTTGCTCTTTCGTGAGTTTGTCACGAACCTGGCCGAGATAGACCGCGAACAGAAACAACACCGCCATCTGGGCCGTGAATGCCTTGGTGGAAGCGATGCTGATCTCGGGCCCGGCGTGGGTGTAGAGCACGCCGTCCGCCTCGCGGGCAATCGTCGAATCCATGACATTGGAGATTGCAATGGTGCGCGAACCTTTGGCCTTAGCCTCACGCTGGGCGGCGGTGGTATCGGCAGTCTCCCCCGACTGGGTAATCACGATGGTGAGTTCATTGCGGCAGATCAACGGGTTGCGATATTCAAATTCACTGGCGTAATCCACGTCTACCGGCACGTTTGCCAGATCCTGAATCATGAACTGGCCCGCCATGCCAGCGTGGCGGCTCGTTCCCGACGCTACAATGTTGATTCGCTGCAAGGAACGCAGTTCGTCCAGAGTGATGCGCACGTCGTCCAGCCGAACCAGTCCGGCTTCGAGCGATACGCGAGGGGCGACGGTGTCGCGTAGGGCTTGCGGCTGCTCGAAGATCTCTTTCAGCATGTGGTGGGGAAATCCGCCCTTGTCTGCCATCCGCTCTCCTCAGCTCCTGCTTACCGCTTCCGCTACTTCGCCGCGAACGATTGTGCTTCTCACTTCGCCCCTGGGACTCAACACCACGAAGTCAGCCTCGGCGCCTTTCTCAAGCTTGCCTCGATTCGCCAATCCGGCTACTCGCGCCGGATTCAGCGTCGCGAGGCGGACCGCCTGTTGCAGATCCCAGTGAGCGAACTGCATCACGTTACGAACCGCGCGATCCATGGTTAAAACACTTCCCGCCAGTTTTCCGCCCACGAGGCTGCGGCCATCTTTCACTTCGACTTCGAATGCTCCCAAACGATAGCGTCCCTCCGGCATGCCGGTGGCGGAGACCGCGTCAGTGATCAAAACTGCGGCATCCGGTCCCTTGGCCTTGAGAAACAGCTCGACAATGGCAGGATCGAGATGAATTCCATCGGCGATGATGTCCGCCGACAGCCGTGAGTCAGTGAGCGCCTCTCCGACAATTCCTGGATCGCGGTGATCAAGGGGCCGCATTGCATTAAAGGTGTGGGTGGCGTGCCGCGCCCCCGCGGCGACAGCGGCGCGCGTCGAATTCAGATCGGAATCGGAATGTCCCACGCTCACGCACACGCCACGCCGCGCCGCCTCAAAGATCACTTCCTGCGCGCCTTCCAGTTCGGGCGCAATGGTCATGACGCGAATGTGGCCGCGGGCCGCCTGCCAGAAACGGTCGAACGTCGCCAGGGTTGGCGACAGGAGATTCTCCGGAGGATGCACTCCGCGGCGAACGTGACTGAGAAAAGGGCCCTCTAAATGGATTCCCAGCGGTTGGGCTCTCTCCCCGCGGGAACCGCCATTCTGTGCTGCGCTCTCGATCGCATCCGCCAACCGGTCAAGTGCGGACCAGGTCTGGTCGAGAGGAGCGGTGACGGTGGTCGGAAAATAACTGGTCACGCCATGTTTGAAGAGCAGTTGCTCAACCGCAGCCAGACCAGACGCATCCGCGTGCATCACGTCATAACCGGCGCCTCCGTGAATATGAATATCCACGAACCCCGGAGCCAGGACGGCATCACCGAAATCCACAACGCGGACTCCTTCGGGCACCTGACGCTCGGCTCGCGAGGCGACCTCGGCGATAACGTGATCTTCCACCAGAAGCAGTGGCTGTTCCACGCGATCCAGTGGCGTGTATAAACAATTTGCGGTAAAGGCGATCATCTATTAAAACGATACTCTTAAGGGAATCTGTGCCGTCGCCAGAGCCTCCCCGGCTCGGGCGGTGCTGCGAAATCATCTCCAGTTATACGATATTTCCAGGTCACGCGGTTGTTTTTCGTGGGGCTTCTGAAGGTGCAGTGTGTGCACCGGCCTGGTTTGCAGACAGCCCCCTGGATGCCAGAATGTTATAATCAATTTCTATTGCGGCATTTCGGGGCCCGCGCGTGCCTGCGTTTTCCTACCTCTCTCGCGCCGGCTTACGAGTGCGTCGGGGAGTGGCTCAGCCTGGTAGAGCACCTGGTTCGGGACCAGGGGGTCGGAGGTTCAAATCCTCTCTCCCCGACCAATCTTTCTCTCGCACATTCAGTCGGTTACGCAGCTTTAGCGGCTTCCGATTGATCCTCTTTTTTCGGTACATTCGGTACAACTGAGGGCAATTCAAAGCCGAATCCGCTCTTTTCCACCCACACTCTGCGAAACGGAACGTCCTCCCTAATCTTGTCGTAGAGGTCGCTCATATCTTTTCCCGCGTGCCCCAGCCAGTAGTCGTAAAGTCCTTTGGGGCAATCGGTGTAATTCTTCAGATATGTGTTCCGAAAACGCCGAAACGCATGGTTCCCAGCCTTGTGCGTTCCAGTGTGGGGATTGATGTAGTTGAGTTCCTTGAGAGCCGGGTGCAGATGGCGACGGATGATGTTCGATGAAGAGAGTGGTTTCCCGGTCCGAGAAGCGAACAGAAATCCAGACTTTCGTTCACCGACAAAGGCTTTCAAAAAAGAAGCAATGGCTGGATGGATGTCCACGTCGCGGAGGGCGTTCTTCGTCTTCAGCCGGGTTTTCACTTTGCAGTGACGTGCCTGCTGCCTGACGCTGATGGTTCCGAAATCGGACGAGATGTGCTTGTCGATCTCAATACCAAGTGCCTCGCTTATCCTAAAGCCAGCCGCACCGCAAAGAACGAACAGCATACGTTCCTTCGGCTTCTTCCATTTCGCAAGTCCAGCCATTATTTCTGACGAGAAGCTCGGCGTGTTCTGCTTCGACTTCTCGACTAGTGGCACGTCCATGAACTCATGGTTCCACTTGCGCGGGTAGACCTGATTGCCCTCGTCATCCACAACAGATGCGACAATCATTTTGGGAACTTGGAGATAGTTTTCGATTGTCTTTCCTGACAAGTCCTTGTCCACCATTCGAGCCACCAGCTTTTTCAGCACGCCATTGTTAACGTTGGAAATGGGGCAGTCTCCTATTTCCGGGTTGATCTCTTTATTCAGGATGCGCTCCCATTCATCAACCGTTCCCGGCTCAACAGGTTTGCGTTTTCGTTTACGGAGATGTTCAAGCCAGCGTGATGCTTGCTGACTGAACGTGACGCAGTTTTTTTTCTGCTGCTGTACAACCTTGTTGAAGTGCTCGACCGAGTCAGCTCCGCTTTCCGCAACGATCTCACGTGCACGCCGTTTGCGTTCCGATTCCGAGAGTTTTCCGACTCCAGAAATCGGACAAATCCTTGCTCGCTTGTGGTTCCTCTTATATTGACCGGGCACATCCTGCCACCAGCGAACAACCCACCACTTGCCGCTCCTCTCAATGTGACCTTTCTGACCAGTTCGGCGGGACATTGACTTTCCTCTCCGCTTCACTGGTGTCGCGGTACCAACCTTAGAATCGCTGGTGGGGAATTGCAACAGGCGGTGCTGCCAGTCGCCTATCAAGGCAGGGGGACCTTGAAGGCAGACCCGTCCATTCACCGCTACTGACTCCGTTGCGGAAAGAAGGACACCCGGACAAGGTTTGGGCGTCGGTCCGGAGATGTACACCAAATCGTCCAATCAAAATTCCAATCGAAGCCGCCATCGGATTCTCCATGCTGCTCGTGCCGTGAAAGACGTAAGCCTGCCTTGGGTGCCGAAATGCTTCTAAACGAGAACGCCCTGAGCATTCTCTCTACTGACTAATACGAAGCCTCGGTGGGGTTTCTGCGCTTATTTTCGAATGGAGCACACGGCAAATGCCAAACGTCTCGGAAGCGTTGGACGGTCCACAAACAGTCGATCCCTTCTTAAACAAGACATTCCGCGCCATTTTTGACGCTCTATTTGTTAGTTTTCCCCGAGAGTTTTGAATGACATCCGGTTATCAACACAAGCGGTGACCTAGCTCCACCAGAAGAAAGCTAAGGAGCTTTTGCGCAGGCTATTTCACAAATACACCGAGGCTTCGTTGAACCCAAGCCTAGCTGCAATTTCGGGGTAACGAGCAATGAGACGCCAATAATTCTTCCGCGCCTGCGACGGTGGACAGATGTGCCCATGGCACTTGAACCGGGCGATTTCCCGCCAGTGCAACATTTTCCTTTTGACTAGCGCATCGCGAACTGCTGGTCGTGCGTTCATGAATTTTCCTCCGTGAAACCGTTCGGGGGCTACCTTTTGGGCGTTGGAATCCGCCCATCGTGCTAGCTGAAAGTGCGGAATTTCTCAGTGTTCATGGCATTTTCTGCACTAGCCAGAATCAGAGCAGCGATCTGTTTACCCTGACTCCTGCCTCCAAATATGGGTTTTGAAAGTCCGCGAATTGTCCCGCAACCCGTCTTGGAATTACCCCAAACATGCCTTCAATGCGCCTCGAACCGCTCGAAATAAAAGCACACTCCACGTGATTTTTCTGCCCTGAGGTTCCTCTAGCGTTGGTATTAGACAAGTGTGGACTTGCAATCCACGATTCAAGAAGGGGCGGATGTTCCAGCCATCCGCCTCACGTTTGCTGGAGACGAAGTGATGGGGATTTCTAACAACGCAGTAAAGGCTGAATCACCTGATGAAGTAGTGGCATTTCTCAACCAGAGACCTTACCTCGACTTCGAGCTTATCGCGGAGATGGCTGACGCTGGTTTCCAGTTCGTCGGCACCACGATGGGTTTGACCCGCAGCGACCTGAAAAATTGGCCTGAACTGGCTACCAGCGACAAAAAGCAGATCAAGAATTGGCTGAACCAAGGCATGAGTCTGGTGTCGGTCGCTAATCGTGGGCATGCTTTCTCGCTCGACTTCGACAATCTCAAGGCGTGCCTCGCCAAAGGCTTCAAACTCGAATGGATCGATGACTATTTCATCGCAGACTCACCGTCAGGCGGCATACACGCACATGGTCTCGCTGATGATGTGACCGACAGCCTGCCCGGTATTATCACCGTCTATGAAGTCAAAGATAACGCTTCCACACCCAAGATTTTCGAGTTTAAGTTGCACCACCAGAGCGTTGCAGCACCAACTGCGCCACGCATCGGACAGCGCAAGAAGGCAGATGGCATCTATAAGCCCCGCAAGTGGCACGGCACACCACGCAAAGGCGTCGATCCTGAGTTTCTGGTCTGGCTGGAATCGGTCACAACCATTCGCAAACAGTTCAAGAGTGGCACTCCGAATCAGACCGATTTCCATCCCGACTTCGAGATGATCGACTTCCTCGAAAACGAGGATTGCGTCGAACAGGCGTCAGGCTATGTGAACGGCGTCTGGATGGTGGTGGTTAAGGAATGCCCGCACTGCGGGCGCGAAGCTGACAAGAGCACGATTGCCCACGGCGTCACCAAGTTCATCTTTGGGGGCAACAGTTACGGCTTCGTCTGCCACCCTTGCGGCGTCAACACCAAGGAAGAGCACGAGACGCTGATGGCAAAAGAAAACGTCAGCTACGAGCCGTGGAACTGGCTGATGTACGCCAAAGATGACCCGGAATATGAAATGAAAATGCTGGGTGAAAAGCTGGCAATCGACGATGTGACCAACGAGCCCGATCCACCTGCACCAATCGTGGTCGAGGATGATGAACCTGAACCTGAGCCCACATGTGTCTCGACAGACGCAGCCAATCTCAAGTATCCGGAATTGCGCTTCCCCTACGAGGCATTGCCGCAGGGACAACTCAAGCGGCTCACCGATAAGGCGTGCGAAGGCGGATTGAGTCCGGGTCTAGTGGTGCCCTCGATTCTGGCATTGGCTTCAAGTATTCCGTTCGCAGACCGTATGGAAGGCGCACGGATCAACATTTTTGTCACCTTGCTTGCCATGGTCGGCGCAGGAAAAGACACCGCCATTGATCGTGCACAGGCGGTGCTGGGCATGGAGGACTCGGGTTTCACCGTCAGTTATGCACCTAGCGGCGAACGTAGCATCGCCCAACTGATCGGCGATAAACCGGGTGGTAAAGGCGAACCAAGGGTTCCGGGACCCGCGACCAAGATCATCCTCACCTACGAGCTTGAAGACACGCTAAACAAGAGCAAAGGCGAGACTTCCAGTGTTTTGCAGGCGATGCAGCATTTCTACGATCACAATCGCAAGACGTATTCGGACTCCAAGCAGCGCATCATGCAGAACGTGGATTGCCGCCTGTCGTGGCTCACAGGCTTGCCAGTAGGCGACCTTGAGATTGACGAGGATGATTATCGCCGTGCTTTTGGCGAGTCATCGACGCACGGATTGAGCAGCCGCATGGTGTTTGGCTTCGCTGAGGAGCGTTTTGACCGCCGCAAGAGCCGCAAGTGGTCGGTTCCACGCGAAAGCTATGAGTTCATCATGCCGACCACGTCAGAAGTCGAGTACATCGGCGAAATCACCAGCACACGAGTCGATACGATCATCACCCGGCTGCGCACGCACGTGGTGGACGGGTTTGCACCCGGCATCGAGAAACAATATGAGACGTGGACCCCGAAGAAAGACATTGGCGGTCGCGACACGTACCACATCCTCAAGGTCGCCATCCTGACCGCGCTGGTCAACATGCACAAGCTCATTGAGCAGGATGATTGGGACTTCGCCGTGGCGTTCATGAACTGGCAGCACGAGATTCGGATGGCCTTCTCACCGGGCCGTGCCAAACGCACCACCCAAGGTGAATTCAACGACACCATCGTCCGCGAACTTGAGAAGCGCACCGCAAAGATGAAGCTCGATCCTGTGGAGACTAAGACACAGAAGATCGCAGGGCGTGGAGACATGAAGCGTTGTTTCTTCCGCTGGAAGGGTCTGGCGAACGATGGCAAGTGGCATCTGAAGGGTCTGGATATTAAACGCACCATCCAAAGCTTAGTGGACGGCGGCACTCTGGTCTATCTGGTGACGGGCGATCCGGACGTACCTAAGACCCTAGAGACCGACGATAGCTGGGTTCGGTTGGTTCGTGGCTCAGGTTTGGGTAAGGAAGTCAAGAATGGCACGGAAAGCTCCAGCGAGGCTTAACGCGGTAAGGAGAATGGGTGGACCTAATTAGGGGCCGCATTTTCCCTTGTTTTATATACATGAAAATAAATTAGTTAGTAATTGTCTTTGCATGTAAGGAAGAGAGTAAGGAGTGTGCCAAATTTCACCAACGGATCGCTTCTTGCCTGCCAACCTTCTGCGGCCCCTATTAGGGTGTTTTTTCCTTACACCCTTGTTTGGTTGTGATCTTGATTATTTGGGCCGAATGGTTTTCGAACCTCCAGCCGTCCGCTCTCGGAAACAATAGTGCCAGAGGAACGCCCCGAACCGCGTATTAGTAAACAGGAGAGTTTCAACATGAAAGTAAATTACCGTGTATGGAAGCAGTACCCCCTTTCGTTGGAAAGTCATTGGCCGGAACCTAAGCAGTGGCGCGACGAAGAAGGGAAATCGTGGCCTTGTTGGCCGATAGGAAGTGAAGCTCAGATGTCATGGGAGGTCCGCTGTCGCGACTGTGGGAAATGGGCACACTGGATCGGCGTTGGCAGTCCATTCGGCGATGGAGAGCAGTATTTCTTGGGCGCAGATTCATTTTGCTATTGGTGCCGTCCGCGCACGACCTTTTCGGCTGAAGAGCTTCGGATCGTCAGCCGTGAGGATTGGGCTCGGAAGGAAACAGTTGAAGAACTCATTCGGATCATTCTGAAAGGGTATGAGAACCGCTCTTCGAGGAACCTCCCCAAGAGGCTACAGAAGTTGGTCTCAGATATTCGTGAAGCAACGGAGACTAGTGAGGACCGTCTTGCGATGTACGCGATGCTGACTCCTTCACGTGGATCGACAGGCGTCACTTCGGAATGACGAATGTGCCCGAAGCTGCTAGGGGCTGGGTGGTCGTTCCGACAGCGGGGGCCGCAACCGGGACAAACCTATTGAGCTTGAGGATGGTTTTGAACTTGTCCGTCTCCCTGATCTTCTCCACGCACTTGATGGCGATTCGCCATTTGTCGTCGAGATAGCCTAAGAGTCCGTTTTCTATGTTCTCTAGCAGCGTGCTGGCTGCAATGAACCTATCAGGCGGCAAGTTTTCGATTGCCTTCCATGAGAAATTGAACGGTGCAAAATATGCTTCCGCATCCAGCACGCTCTCTGGAAGATTCGGCAAGAACGTTTCGTTAGCAGAAATCTTGCGCCCAAGCACAGGGTTGTGTAACAGAAGATTTCGATACGCATTGATTTCCCTAAACGGGAATCGCTTTGGTACCTGTTCTGGCAGACCATCGAGCGGGATTCCAAAATCGCTTGCGATGTCGCGGATCGCCTCGAAAAAGAAGCTCAGGTTTTCAGCGCACGTCTGTAACAAATAGAAAACGTCTTCCACTGCAAGACGTGCGCTGTTTGCATTGTCCTTATGAAGTTTGCTCTCGATCCGGCGTTCGGACGCTCTCGAAGCGTAGTAAAAAACCGAGTAGTGGCAGACCGCAAGTTTTTCAAACCGGGATGGGATGTCGGGGCGCAAGCGAATCCATGACGGATCACTCTGGGGAATGGCCGGATTGATGCGATTTGTGAGTAACACTACATACGACCGCCAAAAGACTTCGTAACAGGGAAAACGATCCTTCACAAGCCCCCAGCGTTCGCACTCAAAGTTGTCGCCGTGAACGAGCAGGCTGAAAGCGTTGAGATTTTCGTATTCGGTCATGCTTAGACTCCTAAAGGAAGGTTGTGACTTGCCTGAAAATAAATGGCGGAAGCTCTGACACGCCTTATGTTGAGCCAAGTACCCGGAGGCACTCCCGTTTAACACGACCCAGCTTCGAGACACCGTCATAGATAGAGACGAGGTTCTCCGATACGTGAGCCGATCCGTCTCGCACACTTTTCATCTCTGTAATCAGGCTCTCCTCGATGTGGATCGCGCCCGCACTATCAGCCAGCCGGAGTATGTCTGACAGATTCAGGTAACTGACAAGGCTGCGGGCTGCCTGCCCGGTACGCTTATATGCGTCCTCAATCTGTTTGAAGCGTACTGGGTCGAGGTCTCTCTTTAGAGAGTCGCGGTCGTCCCTCCCTCGTATCGAGTTCAGGCCCAGTCTCTCAAGTGCCTCCAGAATCACGTAGAAGGTCAGCTTCACCAATTGATGATTCAAGTCTGAAAAATGCACGTATCCTTCGACTCTTTCTCGACTGAGAACGAAAGCGAACGGGCGAACTTGCAAAATGTCAACGAGATCGAGAAGGCTAGTTCCATCACTGATTAGATCGCTTGCGGTAATTCGCTTCTTGTTGCAGGTTTCCCGCTCGAAGTAGCCAATGAGCACTCCGTCGCGTTGAATGGGGATTACGTCGAAATCGGGATTGGCCTCCGATTTGCTGGCTGCATCGCGTTCGTTGGCCCCGCAGACCAAATCGGGATTCCCGGTCATGATGTCCGCACCGTGAAGGTCACAGCGAGGCGATTTCAGAGTCGCCTCTAAAGTAGGCATGTTTTCTGCTCCAGCAATGGATTGTAAATCGGATTCGGGGGCTCTGTGCCGGGTTGACGACAAGCTAGTGGCTCGCGCACGGCGCGACATGTGATCCGAGAATACAATGGTGCCGTTTGCGGTTCAGAAAGGGATTCGGATGAACTGGCAGCTTGATAATGCGACCAAGACAGCAGCACGTAAATACCCATTGCCTATCTACTCGGCCAGTCCGATAGCGCAAGACCCCGGCTCCAGCGTTAACGCTGCGGATTTTCAGACTCGCTTGAGACCGGGCGACGTTTTTAGCTCAGCCAATTTGCGATGCAGCCCTGCTCAAATCATCGACGAATTCAAGCTGTCGCACTATCTGCAAGCAATCGCTCTGACGATTTGTTGGGGAACCATGACCAGAACCAAGAACAAATACATATATCGTAGCCACGATCTTCAACATATCTTTGACACGCTAGATCAGTGCGCTCAATCAATTAAGCAAACCTCTTCCATTCAGCAGTCGTGGGACTTACTGGTGAATGGACTTTCGTGGACGCCTGTAATGACTTCAAAGACGTTGCATTTCTTGTGTCGAGCGTTGGGCTTTGAGCAAGACCCGCCAGTACCAATCGACAATGCCGTGATCCTCGCTTACGTGTGGCCGGGATTCAGAATCAACATTCCACCGGGTCAGCGACCGCAGGACTGGAGCGGGAAGACGTTCGCTGCATACTGTAGATACATGACGGCGATCCTCGAATGGGCGGACATCAAAGGTTGGAGCACGACAGAGTTGGAATCGACTATATTCGCCGAAAACCGCTGATTACGGCGGGGGGAAATCCTTCGGTTGGAGATCACATGACGATGTTGACGAAGCGCTTGGTCGGATTAGCGGCATTCGGTGGAGCGGTCTATCTCGGCTGGCGTGCGCTACCTCAGAAGACACGGGATGCGGTGGGTCAGGCCATACCAGTTACCGTGGTGGGGATTGGGGCTGAATTGCTGCGCGTTCTTCCAAGCATGTTTAGCGCCATGTTGAGAGACGGCCCGGAGCCTCGGAGGTCGCGGGCTGAGAAGGTTTAGTTCATAGGATGTTCGTGGAAAGTGCCTTACGGTGACGAGGAATGTTCGCGACCCGTGGAGATCGCCGAGACTCAAAATAGGCTTTTCCTCTGAACCGTCAGCCTAAACTTGAGTCTCTTGCAAAACAGCAAGCGGTTGCAATCGTTCATAGTGCGGTGCTACGTTTGCCTCATGGTAAGGAAAACTGACGATCTGAAGGCACTGCGCGACATGATAAGCGAAGCGCACGGCATTCTTCGTACTGTGGTTCTTCCCGAAGAACGTTCTCAGCGGGCTTATGAACTTCTTACCGCTTCTCTTCGCTTAGCCGATCTCCTATTGGAGGTCTCTCCCGCAGCCATTCTCGGAGCAAAGGGCGGCATCAAAACCGCGAAGCGCGGCCCTGACTACTTCCGCAAGATAGCTGCCATGCGAAAAAGCAAAAAAGGTGGGCGGGCAAAGGCCGATTGACAACGACGTAAGTATCTGGGGATTACAAGTCCGTTCCTCACAACTGGAGACGCCTAAGTTCTTCTCATCCCTTGACAAGAGATAGATTGGAACGCTGGTTTGGATGTGAGCCTGATTGTCCATTTCCGTCAATGCCAGTCATCGTCAATCCAAACATTAGCTGTTCCAACTCTGACTGCGGCAGGCAAAGCGTCCGAGCCACGCTAGCTCTAGATAACCCTTCGCGATAAAGTTCTCCGAACATGACCTGAAGAACCTGAGACGTTTCGCGTTGTGCTCCGTCTGGCTCGTAAGTTCTGTAACCTCGCTTCGAGATTTGGACACTCAGCGTTCGGTATTGCCACTCTGAGAGCATTCCGACCTCATGCAGCCTGTAATTGAGAGCAGCCACGGAGACGTTCCAGATTCGTTTCAATCGAACTAGATCGTCCACGGAAGCAAAACGTGGCGACCGTGCAATGACGCTGGCCTTTGGCATTAAGAACGCGCCAGCAAATATGTCAGCTTCTCGCTCCGCTTCGCGACCCTGCGGAGAACCGTGGCGATGGAGCAGCAAATGTCCGAGTTCATGGGCAGCGTCATAGCGGCTGCGCTCGGAGGATTTATTGTTATTAAGAAAAACGAAAGGCGTGTTTTCTCGCCACATTGAGAACGCATCAACGTCGCGAGTGTCAATTGCCAGCGAGAACACGCGAATCCCTTTGGCTTCGAGCAAATGCACTACATTCCTGATCGGGAGTTCACCTAGTCCCCAAACTTGCCGGATTGCGGAGGAAGCGTCCTCTGGCGACCTTTCTCGACTCAGGTCTGGCAATTCGGCTTTTGGCAATTCGAATTTCGACTCAAGCCAACGGTTCAAGTAGAGCGCGATGGCTCCCTGAGCCAATGCCATGTCACGACGTGTAGGCTTCAAGCGGGACAACGAGCGGAAACTAGCCACATCGGGAATCGGCTTTTCTTAAGACTTGCCTTTCGCAATTATGCGGTACGACCCCGCAGATGAGTGGGAACTTCGGCGCGAAATCAAGTTGCTAGGCACGCGCCTTGAAGAGGCAGGCAAGAACGTTCACATGATACGGATGTCGGAACTGCTTTGGTCGGCATTGGTAGATCGTCGCCCTCAAAGAATGCAGCCGGAAAGCCCAACGCTTTTTCCAGACGTTTGAGCGTTTCGGGAGAAGGACAAAACTCTCCCGATTCGTAAGCCCGATATACGTTAATTCGTGGAGGCGATGCCCTCAGATCGCTTTCGAGAGGCCCGATACTATCTTTGAGCGAGGACATTTGCATACTCCTCAAGAGTTTCGGTAGGAAACGTAAGTCGTGTGACACTGCCAGCTACGTGATACTCCAGCAGACTGTGTTGATGGGCCTCAAAGAGCATGCGTTCGACCGATTCCCGGTTCAGGAAGAAAAGCTTCCAGTCCGGTAGCTCGATCAGCTTAGCGCCTGACGGCTGATGTTGTTTTAAATAGAAGGCGATGTACGCAAATGACTCAACCGGGAGAAACACCGAGGCGATTCTTTTCTTGGAAGCTCCTTCAAGCACGCCGAAATCGCGAAGAGTCGCTAACAATTCTTGAGCAACCCGGAGGATGGTAGTCTCGGACCAACTGCTAGCGGTTTTTCCTTGCTCCACCCATCGTACTACTGGTCGTTGGAGATCATGGACTGCTATATCGATCAAGCCCCGTTGCTTCATGGGGAGAAGCACATCGATGACCGGGTCGTGGAGTAAACGGTCAGCGCGAGCAGAGTGAAAATACAGAACTCGTTCCAGCGAGGCGGCTGGAAATTTTCTTCGAGCGAGCGTGACGAGGGCTGCTGTAACTGATTCCTCGCTCAGATAGCGGCGGCGGAAAATCGTGAGAATATCCTCTACGCGAGAACGGGACGCCTTTCCAAAGATATTGTCACTGTGAACCCGTTTGACGTTCTCGTTTACCGTGGCACCGGCATCCCAATGGGATAGCAGTGTCTTAGTGTCCCCGATCAAAGCCCCGGCTTTGAGGATTCTGGACGTATACAGAGCCCCAGATCGAGTCTTTTTTGCCTTCTCTAAGTTTGTCGCGATCATCTCTCTGCGGCTTCCTGCCAGCCCGTACGCGAAATCGTGCGCTGCGTGGTACGCTGTGCTCATCTTTTCAGTTGTTTGCGTAAACCAACAATGATACATGCCGCGTGCAAAAACCGGGCAAAAGTGAGTTGACGGAATGAAATCCGGAAAATCGAGCATAGGAAGCGGTCAAACGGTCAGAGCGTTAACGATCCGCCAGCCGTTCCCGGAGTTGATCTTGAGAAGGCGAAAGCCATACGAGATTCGAAGCTGGAGAACGAACTACAGAGGGCCGCTTCTGATCCACTCGGCAGGAAAGGTCAAAACGGACTGCGCAGAGGAGGCGGGACTGGAGGCGGACACCCTCATAACAAGTGCCTTCGTTGGCATTGCAGTGCTGTCAGATGTTCGTCCGTACACGCGAGCCGACTCAAGCTCTTAAATCAGCGGCGGGCAATCGGCGGGTGGTCGCCCGGTTTATTTTCGTGGGTACTCAAAAAGCCGATCAGGTTTGCTCGCCCTCTCAGGGCAAACGGGAAGCTCGGACTCTTTAGGATTTCACCCTCCATTGCAAAACAGGTGCGACCTTATCTAACAAGAATTAAAGCAGGATTGACAAATCGCGGCTCTGCGGCGCAACTCCGCTCTGACACTGCGCGGCGTGCAAAGGCGAGTACGACTGCCGCAGAACGGTCGCAAGCTGCACGTAAGGCGTGGCAAACGCGGCGACGAAAAAACACCTGAGCCTGCTTTCCACGCGCTTGTCTATTTTCGTTCCAGACGCAGTTCCATTTCACTCCAAGGAATGCTCTTCCGAATCGCAGCACATTGTGACGCCAGCGTTGGACGCGCCGATAACGCTGCATTCTTGGCTTCAAGGATTTTTCTCCTCCCTACACCGGATGCTTCCGCAATCCACAAGAGCATCGGCGGGCACATAATGTGGTTATAGGCGAATTGGGCTGAGAGCCCCCGATTCTTCCGACCGTAGTAGCCTGAGCCGTCGTATTCGGATAGCCAGCCGAGCCAATGTTCCTTCTGCGAACCATACCAGACAGGTTTGCCGCCCCATGTGCCTTTCTCGCGCAGCGCACGTTCGAACGATTCTGTTAAAGGGGGATGTGCACGAAAATTATTAATTTTGGCGACTAGGCGTTTAGGAGTCATGCTCTATTCTGGAAAAACCGATCCGTGTTTACTCAAGCAAAGCCTTCGTGATCGCTTGCCATTCCGCATCGAACGGCTCTCGGCAAACGGGCTTACTTGCCCGACTGTACCAGTATGCGGCATTGCCCTGATCGCCTTCCTTGCGGTGCAGGTAAGCGTGAACCCACGACCCTTCTTTGCCCTCGTCCCGCTGCACGGATTCGTGCGCTCTCGTCCAATCGCCCTTTGCGTCCCACCACAATCCGACGAGTGCGGGCGTGAGTCCGGCTGGCGGCTCAGGTGCGGCGAGGGATTGGCGAAAATCATCAAAGGTCATTTTTGATTCTAGTACGTGCACAAATCTACTCTCAGGTAACTTGGATTCCTCGATTATGTGTTTACGTGCTGATTGAATCAATTCATTATTGCGACCCAGTATCACAAAACAGGCGTGAGATCGATAACCGAATCCGAACAGTTCCTTCTGGAGAAGGTGTCGTAGCTTAGTTTCAAGATGCATCTGTTCCGAACCACGCCCTACACTCTGATCGAACACGACCGTTAGATTGTCGAACCGACTTTGCGTGATCCGTAGGAGTTCGCTCGCGAAGAGGTATTCGTGTGCACGAACTCCGCGAGTGTCTTTCAGGCGTACGCCCGTATCCGGGTCGAGGAACAAATTGCCACAGGAACAAGCGCAGGAGAAATAGGCTTCCCGATCCGTGTCCTTCGAGAGAACCTCCGTCGAAATAAGCTTAGCGCCGATGAACCGTTCGAAAGCTGAAACATTCGCGTCAGATACGGGCTGAGTGAACATTGGGTGAACTGACCACTGCCCGAAGTATTGCAGCCAATGCAAGAGAGACTGCTTCACAACGTCATAGGAGTCACCGAAGTAGCTCATGCGCATCTTGATAGCCTTGGTCCAAGGGCATTGTAATCTCTGACAATCTTCAAGGCGGTGTTGCCCGAAATCAGCAGGGGAGAGCTATGAAGCAGACACAAGGTTTCCAATTACCAGCATCGTTCATCGTTACGGTATCGCTTGCCGGGGCAGAAGTTGTTCCAGCGACAGCAGCGGAGAACGACATCCTGACGGTTGCAGAAGTCGCCGAAATACTCAAATGCAAGAAGTCCTCAATTTACAACTTGACCCGCAATCGAGGTAAGGCGAGGTACGACAATCTAATTCCAGTCCTGAAGCTGCCGATGGGTCTTCGATTCCGTAGATCATCTGTTCTCGCTTGGCTGAAGTCACAAGAGAGAACAAGCCCAGCGTAAAGATCGCCTCATCTGCTTTCGGTAGCACTGACAGGCCATCGGCTGTCGATTCTCGCCATGATTCGTTCTGCAATCGTGATGGCGTCCGCGATGGTGGACTCCAAAAAGGGCGAAGGGCGTCCGTCCCACTGCGCAAGTTTTCTCGCCGCGAGGATGCTGGCGGCGATCAACAAAACGCGCTTGCGACCTTCGTCCACAGGGATCAGCTTACAATATTCGCTTTTTGTTCGCCATTAAGACTGTGCGGGTCATTTGGAGCGGTCGGGACACGCAGGGGTAGTGAGGGGCTGACATGCTGTCGTGACCATGAACACGATTCTCAGCAAACCAAACCTCGTAGAATCGATTCGTGACAGTATCCCTTCTCACGGCCAATCGAAGGTAATCGGCACGCAAGCGATTGAATGATATGGGGTTAACTACACTGGATGACAGATAGAGTGTTTTGGTATTCAAGATTTTCTTGAATCAGGTATAGACTATTCGCATCAAAATACATAGGATTCATGAAGAGTTGGATTGGGAGGCACAAATGAGTCACACGAGTGCGGTTGAGTTGGATGACAGAGGTCTCCTTGGCGCTCGAATTAAAGAAGCTCGCGAGAAGCTTGGGTGGTCGCAGACCGAACTTGCCCAAGCCGTTGGCTTCGGTTCGTTTCAAATCGTTTCGGCCATTGAGAATGGACAGCGCGAAGTCAAGGCATGGGAGCTATTCAAGATAGCGAGTTCTTTGCACTTCCCGTTAGACTCGTTCTTGGGGTCGCAGAAGAGGTCTGAGCCCGTTCTGCTTTGGCGTGCTCAACCCCAGATTGGCTTTAAGGAAATAGAAGCACGTTTCATTGAACGATGCGAGAGATATGCGCTACTTGAGGAATGGTGTGGTGTTTCTCCTTTGCAGGAATTGAAGCCGATTCGTTTTTCTCAGACTGAACCCACATTTCTACAGGTCGGGCGAGAAGCCGAAAACATAAGAGACTACATGAAGCTAGGAGGACGCCCGGCTTGTTCGCTCGCCAAGACACTTCAGGAAGACTACGGTGTGAAAATCTTTCATGAGGATTTTGGAGATCAAGGGGCCGCTCTGTCAGCCAAGGGAGACTTTGGCTATGGAATCCTCATAAATTCGAGCAACGCACCTTGGCGCAGAAATTTCAGCCTAGCTCATGAATTGTTCCACCTGTTGACGTTTGACCACTGGAAATCTCCGAAGCAAGAAAAACTCGCTGATTCGTTTGCTGCTGCCCTCCTGCTGCCTGCTGAGCCTCTACTGAGTGTTCTTCGTTCACGGATGACAGACGGCAAGCTCTCGTTTGAAACGCTCGTAGAGACAGCCAGTGAATTCGATGTCTCAATTGAAGCCCTCTTGTGGAGGACGGTGAACTTGGGATTAACAAAAAGGGAGGCTGTCGAGGAGGCGCTACAGAATTCAAAACTCAAGGCTCTCGACAAACTCAATCGGGTTTGGACTAAACCGGACCCCTTGCCCGAACGCTACGTGCGTCTGTGTTTCACGGCGTACCGAACGGGAAAGATTGGACGAGCGAAACTTGCTGAGTTCCTCGAAACCAGTCTGGTTGATCTCGCAGCAGAGATGAATGCGCAAGAAGAAGAGGAAGTCACCAACGATGGCGAAAACCAAATTGCTGTTGTTGGATGCTGACATCGTCATCACTGCCCACGAGTTGGGAATATGGGAGCAATTGAAGACCGCCTATCGAATTGCGGTTCCGGCAACGATTGTTCGAGAAGCCCGGTACTTCAAGTCGGAAAAGGGAGGCAGAAGCATAAGTCTTCAGGCCGAGATAGACCGGGGTGAAATCGATTGTCTAGAGGCAACCGCTGACGATTTGATTTTGGCTTTCAAAGATTTCAATGCTTCGTTTTTGGCAGGGATCGATCCGGGCGAGCAGGAGGGAATCGCTCTGGTCAATTGCGGTAGGTACACAGAAGTCACTTTCTGCACTGGGGACACCGTAGCTATGGCCGCCATTGGGATGCTGAACTTGGGCAGCGCCTCGGTTGCATTCGAGAACGTCGTTCGTGGCGCGAAGATCACCCTTCGATTACGCGCAAGCCTTTCAAACAAAACGCACCATGACCACGTGGAAAAGGGAAAGACTCGACGCATCACTCGCGAAGGGTTCAAGACATCTCTTTTGGGATGACACGCACGAGCAGAAGTTACAAACCCTAATGATTGACGCTTACCTTGACGAGAGTGGAATCCACGATGGAGCCGAAATATGCGTGGTAGCGGGTTATTTCGGGGGAGGCGGGCAATTCAAAAAGCTGGGTTCGGCATGGCAGAGAGTGCTGGCAAAACACGGAGTTGCCCTCGAAGAATTTCATGCGACTGAAATGGTGAGAGCACGTCGGTATCAGCCGATGCTTCTGGAACTGGCTCAGACAATTGGCGGGTACCGAGTCTACCCGGTCAGCTTCGGAATTGTGGTCGCCGATTTCAATTCCTACAACGAAAAGCAGCGCAGATTCATTACCGGGGCAACACTGAACGAGAAGACAGGCGAGTTTTGGAGCAGCGGGTGCCCGAATACCATACTTCGTTCCTTTCCAGCTTTGCCTCAAACACATCACCGCTTACGCTTCCGTGGGCGGAAAGGCTCACTTTTTCTTTGGTTCGGATAGACCCTTTGCCGGGTATGCCAGATCGCTTTTCGATCAGATTAAGAAACAGGTGCGGGAAGGTTCTTATCCGGGGACGACATGGAGGGAGAAAGATCGACTAGGGGAATCGGAATTCCCATTGGCGAAGCAGACACCGCAATTGCAGGCCGCCGATCTTTATTGTTTTCTCACCTACCAACACATCCTCGAACGGCGTGCAGCCGATGACTGGAAAGTTCAGCCCTCCGGATTGCTGGCGCACTGCCTCAAGAACATGCGCTCAGCAGAAGACCACGCATATCAGGACAAGCGGTGCATCGACGAGATGCTTGCCGAGACGCGCCTAATCTCTGGCTTCAATTGGGATGCGGTGAGTGCGTGAGATGATGTGCTTTTGCCAAAGGCTACGCCGAAGTGACATTTGAGCACGACAGTAAGAGTGAGATGGTTGGGTTGCCTCAAGAGCAGCCAACTCTCACGACGCGGCAGACTGTCACACGTTCTGAAGGTGTAACTCCATCCGAAAAATTCCTCAAGCAGTTGTGTGATCGGAGCTTCCTGTCTCTCTGGAGCTATCCGGGTGTATTTCGTAACCAAGGCCGTGCAAAGGGAAAGGGAGATGGCAAAGAAGTCTCTGACTTGCTAGTTGTCTTCGAAAACCACGTCATCATCTTCAGCGATAAGAACATTCAGTTCGACGAAGTGAGCGACATCGAAGTTGGTTGGGGTCGATGGTTTAGGAAGGCGGTCTTAAAGTCTGCTCAGCAGGTCTGGGGCGCTGAGCGTTGGATTCGAGAGTTCCCAGATCGGTTGTTCTTGGACAAGCAATGCACCGTTCCTTTGCCGATTGTGCTCCCTGATCCGAAGAATGCGTCCTTTCACCGTATCGTTGTTGCACATGGCGCGTCTCGCGTTTGCCAAGGTCGCATGGGTGGTACTGGCAGTTTAATGCTGGACACTCATGTAGTTGGGGAAGAGCATCTGACACGCCCCTTCGTCATCGGTCAGATAGACGCCACTGAGGGTTACGTGCACGTGTTTGATGACACATCGCTCAGTGTCGTGATGACGTATCTGGATACAATCAGTGATTTCGTTGCGTACCTGACGAACAAACAAAGGTTGTTAACAAGTGGGTTGCATCTGGTTGGGGCGGGTGAAGAAGAACTTCTGGCGGAATATGTCGCAAAGTTGAATGACGCGGGTGAACATGATTTCGTCTTTCCCAAAAACATCGAAGGTGTCCTGCTTCTCGAAGGGAAGTGGGCGAAGTTCTTAGCCAGTGAAGAACGCAAGGGGCAGGCGGCTGCCAATCAAATCTCCTATTCTTGGGACTTGTTGATCGAAAAGTTCTTACACCACCTGATGTCAGGCACTCAATATGAAACTACCCACCCAGAAATACGCGAGCAGGAAAAATCGTTCCGCTGGCTGGCGCGGGAGAATCGAACCCGCCGTAGGATGCTAGCGAAGGCCATACACGGACTGCTGGAAAAGACACCAGTGGACTATCGAGCCTCAAGGCTCCTGAAACCATCACGACCCGGAGACCCCTATTATCTATTCCTATTGTTGCCCCGCTACTCCAGCGTCGATGAGAAGGACTATCGTCGAGTTCGCTCGCATTTGCTACGCGAATATTGTCTAGTTGTGAAACTGCACTTCCCTGACGCACAGCAAATCATCGGGATAGCGACCGAGCCGTTAGATGACAACGAATCTCGCTCTGAAGATTTTGTTCATCTCGACGCAACCGAGTGGAATGAAGATTTGGAGAGGCAGGCTCGCGCTAGTAAGCGCGACCTTGGCATTTTTGTGGACGTAAAGACCTTCGCTGGCCGTGAACAGGAGTATCCGGTAAAAGAAAAGGAAGCGAATCGCGTCTCCGTTTCCAGAAATTCTCCGTGTACCTGCGGAAGCGGTAAACGCTTCAAACGATGTTGCGGTGCGGGAATGTTCGGCAAGAAACAAGGTAAGCTGTTTCGCAAACGCAACCTCTGAGGGTTTAGAGGATTCGGCATGCAGTGCTCCATTCCTCTTCGTTCGACTACTTGCACCCCCGCTGGGGTGGTCACAAAGGCTTCACTGCACTTCTGAAACGCCCCAGCCGACCCGAACCTCCTCCCAGCAGCCAAATCGCCGTAGAATCCATCCCACAACCAATT